>Ga0160429_1001292_pt1 | contig 14199 bp, 15 predicted proteins | sample SolpanmetagenomR_FD_108199 | JGI IMG/M metagenome (GOLD analysis project Ga0160429, IMG submission 108199) | Solar panel surface microbial communities from Lawrence Berkeley National Laboratory, California, USA - R | ecosystem: Engineered > Built environment > Solar panel > Unclassified ...
TCAGTTACACAACTTACAACGAACCCGAATCGCCTGAATCTCCTCAAACTCGCTGTACAAAGCAATAGTCAAGCAGCCAACGTGTCTGCCCCAACCAAGGCAAAAATCACTCTACCATCGCAAGCAGCACAATGGCGTGAATCGAGTGCACCACAGATCTCCTCACCACCTAGAGTTCTACGCGTAACGAACGCGTCGGTCCCATCACGGCAGTCAAATGAGAGTATTGCGTCTCAACGTCTCTCGGATACTCCCCAGGCACAACCGGCCGCCCCAAGGAAGTTTCACCTTGGAATGTTCGAAATTGGTCGACCTTTGGGAAAGGGAAAGTTCGGACGAGTGTATCTTGCGAAGGAAAAGAGTAGTGGATTCGTATGTGCCCTCAAGGTGCTACACAAGTCTGAACTTCAGCAAGGTAAGGTGGAGAAGCAAGTGCGGCGTGAGATAGAGATCCAGTCCAATCTGGCACACCCTAATGTTTTGCGATTGTATGGCCATTTTCACGACTCCAAACGCATTTTCTTAATCCTCGAATTCGCAGGAAAAGGGGAGCTGTACAAGCACTTGCGGAAGGCGAACAAATTTCCAGAATGGCAAGCTGCGCAATATATTGCCCAGATGGCTGCTGCACTTCGGTATTTGCACAAGAAGCACATCATACATAGAGACATCAAGCCAGAGAACATCCTTGTGGGAATCCATGGTGAAATTAAAATCTCCGACTTTGGATGGTCGGTTCATGCACCCAATAACAGGCGCAACACAATGTGCGGAACATTGGATTATTTGCCTCCGGAGATGTTAAAGCCAGGAAGTCAAGAAAATTACTACAGTGAGAAAGTCGATCTCTGGAGCTTAGGTGTACTGATGTACGAGTTCCTGGTTGGTGAAGCGCCTTTCGAAGACTCGCCTGTCATGACGCAGAGACGTATTGCTAGAGGTGAAATGACTGTACCAGGATTCATTAGTCCAGAGGCTAAAGATTTGATCAAGAAGGTAAGTTACATTGTCTGTGCGAGTTAGAGGATAGCTAACATCACATCAAGCTTCTTGTACTCGATCCAGAGAAGCGACTGCCGCTTGAAGAAGTTCAACAGCATCCTTGGATTCTGAAGCATTGTGTAAAAGGCGAAAGGGTAACTCAACGAGAATCCGCCGCAGACAAAGAGAAACGAGTCGATAACCTATGATGATATGCGACAAGTGGTGATTTCTTTCTGTGTGGGTCTATAAAAGTATGGATTGATTAATTTTGGAAATAACCAAATGGGATTGGGAGTATAGGAGGGTATCTTTTCATTCCGTGACGCCTTCGCTATGCTATAAATGTAATTAATGATCAAAATTTTCAAATTCTATGAGATTGTTAGCTTGAAATTTCCACAAAGTGTACTGGTCTTACCTCATTCATCGATATATCTCATCAAATGGTCTCGTGTCAACAAAACAGCTATCCCATACCTCATTTACAACCTTGACCGCCTCCACATCATTCTTGCAGAGAGGGCTCATCTTGACCGACAAAGCTGCTCGTCTTCTAACACAATCTTGGAAATGACCAGTAAACTTGGCCTGGGGATTCGTGAAGAACTCCCGCACCCATCGACATTCACCACTCAATGTGCTTGCGCGGATCTGATGCGTCAGTTAATCGATGCAAAGAGAACAAACCTTTGTTAACTTACTTCCGTACACGCCATGTGTTTCAGGTTCAGTTTGTCGTACTTGAACCGCAGGTGGTCATACGCATGCACCATCTCGTGCGCCATTACATCCTCCTGGTGGCCCTTGTTTCTCAAATGGTTCGCACAAAGCAAGATGCCCCATTCACTACTGAACGCTCCAGCCGTAGGTCCCGCGGCAGCCAGCGTATCGCACCTTCGACAGACAACATTGCTCTTGTTTAATTCTCCTCCTAGCTTTTCAACATTTTCCCGTAAGAAGCGCACCACGGGAGAATACTCGAATAGCCATTCACGTCGCTCTTCACATCTTTTGCAATCTTGATCTTCGTATTTGAGTCCCCGCATATGGAAATACTTTTTCGTCTCGTCGTCGGAGGCCCGGCCCATGAGGATGTTGAAGAAGGAGGACCAGTTGTACCAAGCTTCATCGTAGGGTAGTGACTTTGAGGATGTTCCTGCAGCTGTTTTGATATCAGGGCTACTATCCGCCATGATTGAGATGTCTTGCGAAACGGCCTGGGTTCGTGGTTGAGTGCTTAATGACTTTCTTTAATTATGCTTCATCAATCTCTAGCGGTGAATGAGGGCAGTATAATTATTATCTTATCGATTAGATATGTATAATTTAACACCGAGGTGAGTCAATTATCTTCCTGTACAAACCCCAAACCAGCAAACGTAGGGGTCATGAAGAAACATCCTATAATCGTGATTAAGCTCGGTAAAGCTCTACAGTATATACTAGAACTTTTCGAGAGCCAGGGAAGCCCTTCTAACGCGTGACATAGGTACGAGCTCTATCGTCCACGAGAAAACACACCAACCGCTGCTCTCCATCCTTGCATTGATCGTGGAAACTGCCGTCGCTTTACGAAGCGATGGATATAAGGTCGTCATTGTATCATCGGGCGCCATCGGTGTAGGGCTGCAACGTATGGACTTGCCCAGGCGTCCGAAACATCTCCCTCAAGTACAAGCGTTAGCAGCTATCGGACAATGCCGTTTAATGGGACTATGGATGGATATGTTTGAAAGACTCGGCCAACCAGTTGCGCAAGTTCTCTTAACCCGGAACGATATTGCGGATCGAACGCAGTACCTAAACGCTCAGAATACATTCATTGAGCTACTCCACATGGGGGTGATACCCATCGTGAACGAGAACGATACAATAGCTGTTTCGGAAATCAAGTTCGGCGACAACGATACGCTCTCAGCAATCACGGCTGGTATGGTTCAGGCGGATTACCTGTTCCTTATGACCGACGTTGATTGTCTATACGACAGCAATCCGCGTACAAACCCGAACGCCAAGGCTATCGCAGTGGTTGAAGATATTTCAGAGCTGACAGCAGATGTGTCCAGCAAAGGCTCAGCTCTCGGCACGGGTGGTATGTCGACAAAGATTGTTGCTGCACGACTTGCTACGGCGGCTGGTGTTACGACTGTCATTACACGATCCTCCAAACCCGGTAATATTGCACAAATCGTAGCCTATGCAGAGGGACTCAAGAATCATTCGCAGAAACATGAGGATGGCAGCAGCGCAGTAACTCCGGCAGAAATCCCTACTCCACCGTTACACACGCGGTTTCTCCCTTCATCAACCCCAATTCCCGACCGCCGGTTCTGGCTTTTGCACGGCCTTGCTCCACATGGAACAATCTACATCGACCAGGGTGCCGCAAAAGCACTTGCTGATCATGCAGGTCTCTTGCCTGTTGGTATCGTTGATGTTGATGGTTCTTTCGCTCAGCAGGAATGCGTCCGCCTTGTAGCAGTCACAGCACGTCGAAAGACGGCCGGCACACTCCATCGTAGCCCATCTACAACAGCTATACCATCATCACATGCAAGCGATCCGTCAAGCCATGAGATTGGACGCGCACTCGTGAACTACTCGGCAGCGGAAATTCGACGCATAGCTGGCCTCCGTTCGGCGGATATAGCCAGTGTGTTGGGTTATGCGGACGGTGAGTATGTGGCGTTGCGCGAAAACGTAGCACTACTAGGTGTTCTTCCTAGTCGACCGGGAACGCCGACAACGTCAACAGTAAATTCGGTGAATGTACAGCGCGGTGGAGGGGTTGGAATGTTCTTCGATTCCCCGGGCGCTACACAAGCGTCCTCTTCTAACAATGACGTTTCAGGGAAAGCCACAGGTGGATTAGGTGGGTATGTGGAGGGCTAGCGGTTATATGTAGAACTTGACGAATGTAATCCTAATGAGACCATGATATTTCCCAGAGGTTGTGCTTAAATTTATTTTCTTTACTTAACTTTAGGGATTGCTTATGCTTAAGTTCGGCGTCGAAGCAAATATCTTCTCAATGGATGACCCTTCGGACTGTAGTCCGTGCTGCCGAACCATTTTACTTTTCGGATCTCCTCAGCATGTATTTATTTTATAGCTTTCTTGTAACAAGTCTGCGAACGGTATCGAGTTCACGAGCAATAGAAAGGACGGGATTGCTTGGATAGCTATTAGAAGTAGTGCAGCTATAAAAGCAATAGTATGCCAACAAGAATCTACCATACGAATCGTTATCCTGACATAACCCTGCAGATGTCCAAATCAAGCACAGCACCCGCAGACTGGAACTTTGCCTCTCGCGACAAGGATCCATCCCCAGTCGGAAGCACGCTCTTTATCGTGCTTCGCGCCGCAGATGTGTATCTTCAATACTCGCTCATTCGTTCTCTCGGCGGCGTCCTCATCCCAGTTGGCGGGCCAATGGTAGCATCCACCGTGCCCATCGGCGCCTTCAGCACTCTAGGACTGGGACTCACTCCCTACCATACACTCATAGTCGCTCTCGCAGCGGGCTCGGCGTTCAAGCAGATCGTGTGGCAGGCTTTCATTAGCGAGCAGACGATGCCGCCGACGTTTGCGCTTGTTATCGCGGGCTTCAATACGGCGCTGAATAGCTTTAATACGCTTATAAGTATGTACAATTACACGAGTGAAGCTCCTGTTCTGGGAGGGTTTTCTGAATTTAGCTGGACGGTGTATCTGGGTCTGGCGATGTATGTTACTGGTATGGGATTGGAGCTGGGTAGTGAAGTGCAACGGAAAGTGTGGAAAATGAAGGAGGAGAATAAAGGCAAACCATGCGGTGTTGGGCTCTGGGGATTGGCGACGAATGTGAATTATGGTGGATATGCGTTATGGAGAGGCGGCTACGCATGTATTTGTGGTGGATTGATATGGGGCGCTTGCGTAACGTCTGGTGTTTCTTACGACTTTATTAGCAGGGCGATCCCTAGCATGGAGGAGTACTTGCAGGGCAGGGTGAGTTCATTACATTTTGCAGTGGATCGGTCGATAGCCGCTAACGGATTTCAAACAGTACGGCGAGGCGTACCTGAAGATCAAGAAGAGGGTTCCTTATCGTTTCATCCCGTTCGTTTACTAGAAGGGCCCTTCATATTTCCCAAAAACTGTACCATAACTATTACACGGTTCTATGGCCCTTTAATTAAGTTTACCGTGTTGGACCGTTGGCGACTGCAGTAACGGGGGTTCGATTCGCAGGTGGTTGTTTCAATGGGGGGTTAAGTTGGATAGTTGCACCAAACCGGTGATAAAGTCCACTTATCTTTTGTTACTTCAACGAATTGGCATCAAGATTTCATACTCCTTTCAGTCCAGCCATCAAATTGCGCAATCCACCTTCCCTAGTTCAAGGAGTTCGTGTTCATTGAGTTGCCATGAGTCGCCATGAGATGCCCTGGGTTCCAGCAAGGGTGTCAACCCAATTAAGTCGAACTTCTTCGTAGAGCACGCAACATCGAGATGGTTTCAGTGCTATCTTCAGGAATCTATATCTTCACCGCTTTATACAGCCTCTATTTGAACTTCAGTCACAATGCACGCAGATTATAGTGTCGCGAATCATAGAAGACGCAGGGGTTGCGTCAGAATTCCCTTTGCATGCCCCTCTCTTATGTCAGTTAAGATACCAGCGCTCTTTAGGTGTGAATTCCTTCTCAAAAACCACTGACCTGCAGGCTCTTTTCGGTCTCATCTAGTCGAATTCATAAGAGGCCGCTGCATAAGCCGTCAGGACAATAACTGCACGTTTCCCAAGCACAAGGCAGGATTCTCCAAAACATCGAGTACGTCTTCACTCGTACACATCATGCTTTCGATTGTTTCGTCTATTTTGATCCATGAACAACAAAACTTCACCGGGTCATTTCTTTTGAAGCATTCGCTGAGCAGAAGGAATCATCTGGCGTATTTTATTGATCTCTGTACAGTCATCTCATATCCTCCCAAAACCCAATCGTCTAGTCCTCGGATTTCCTCCACTTAATGCTTTGCCCCTGCCGAGCCTGCTGCCTTCTTGTCTTCTGCCTCTGCGTTCTTCATGAATTCCCTACAAGCCATCTATGTCAGCTCCGAGTTCTCCGGCCGTAAATCTTTTACCCAAAGCTCGATGCATGGCAGCTATAGACGTTCGGGCATCTTCGGGTGGCTTTGGGATCACCTACGTGATAAATAGTTCTTCCTCCTTGCTTGTCGCGTTGATCGGGGGTCCAGATTGCTTTGCCTTCTTCTCGCCGCCCATAGCTATGAAAGCGCCGACAAACGTGGTTCCGAGTGTGGCCATGGCGAGCTATAGTGTGGAAGATGAACCAGTTAGTATTCGTGATATCTTAGATGAGCCAGTCCGTGTGCGACTTCGCCGTTGAATTGGTCGGAGGGTTGCACATACGACGTGTGAGCCGACTTGCCTTCCGGCAACTGTGTACATTTGGACCATCTTGGCGGATCTGTGTGAATGAGGAGTAGGGAAGGCGAAAAGATCGAATGTCAGTGAAATCCAACTACGCTATCACAGATCTCGAAGCCAATGTCGTCCTTCTCAGCCTCAGAACGGAGAGTGGTTCCACCGACACCGGACTGTAGTTAACTCAAGTTAAGGACAGTTAGCAGCTGACGTGCGCCAAGCACTTTGTCTCCAGACTTGGAATTCGCGTACACTCATCTTGAACAACACTATCCGATCTTATTTCAATATTTCCATTTCTGAGTATAAATTATCTCGCAAATTGAAAGATCTCTTAAGAGCATTACACGAGAATGTCTAAATCGACGGACCTTGCAGCTCCACCAGAAAACAAAGCTATCGCCACGCTTCCACATACACAAACAGACCATCCTCTCAAACGCCATGACTCCCGACCGAATGAGACCATGATGGAGACCATTGTCGACGGCGAGTACGTCGCTGTATCTCATCATCCAACCCACATGCGCTAACACCTCTGTTCAGCGCCCCGCCCACGACAGAAAGCGATGTCCGCTACGCCGCATACGCATCCCGCGTCCGGACAATCATGATGTCTGCGCACCGCTATGTTGCCTACACTTCCGACGTGGGAGAATCATTCCGTCCCGTTGCTCATCCTTGGCTCATCAAAGGTGCCTACGGAGTTTCCTGGGCTTATCTAGTCGGCGACGTTGCTCACGAGGGATACAAGGCATACGTGCGTAACCAGCGAGCGTTAGGGATGTACGAGAGCGAACCGACGAGCGCGACAAGCGCTGTAGATGAGAACCATCAGAGGAGCCCGAAGCCTGAAGATAAGAGGTCTGATGAGGAGAAGCTTAAGGGGGTTGCGAAAGCTTTTGTGACGCCTGAGGCTATGCACACGGATAACAAGAAGGTGCATCCTTTGGACGATTACAGGACTGTCATGGTGCAACGTGGTCTTTTCCAAGGTGTTGCGAGTATGGGGTTGCCGGCGTTCACGATCCACAGTATTGTAAGATATTCGGGGCGTGCGCTGAAGGACATTAAGAACGTCAAAATCCGCACTTGGGGGCCTATTGGACTTGGTTTGGCTGCGGTGCCGGCGCTACCGTTCATGTTCGATGAGCCAGTGGAGCATGCAGTTGATTGGGTGTTTAACAAGGGTTACGAGGTTTTGGCTGGAAAGGGTGCTGTCAAGCACATCAAGGAACATGAGAAAGAGCTATAATGATTTGGATTTTGGAAGATATTTTGGACATTTTGGGAATAGATTTACAACATGGAATCTACAGTAAGAGCAAGGCGCGTTTCTTGGATTATGAATTGGTTTTTGGAAATAACATCTACAGATATTGTGGTCGTACAACGATCAAACTTCCCTCACTGTATTACTCAATATAGTATACTACACACTTCTTGCGCCTATCAAAGGCCATTGATCTTTTGTTTCCGCCCGCCTTACTCTACCGGTAATCCTTGATGACATGATGACAGATAAGAAATGCTCCTTTTACTTTAATACTCATACAGCACTTCACAGAATACTGACACGCGCCCTCTTGCGCCCCTTTCCACCACCCGGTGTGTCCACAGTAACGCTGGCCTCGCCGCCGCCACGACTCTTCTCCCTCTGATCCAACACCAAGCTGAGCACGTCGAAACCAAATTGTGGGTACTCCAAGCACATGGCGCGGAACTCCTCCTCGGCTTCGTGACGCAGTACATGCGACCGCGTCGCCCAGAATGCCGCGACGGGTTTGCGGATGGTGGTGTCGTCCTTGGGTGTTGATGCGTAGACGTAACGTGCGTAGGCGATCTCGCCGCGGGCTGTGCTGGTGGTGCGGTGGATTTTGGAGTGCGCCAGGGATTTCAGGGCCTGTAGTTCGTCAGTATTTCCAAAAGTGCGCAAGTGTCGAAGGGCCTACCGGCATGAAGAACTTTTCCGCTAGTGTGTATACGCGTGCATGCTTGAGTAGTTGAGCGCCGTCGTTATCCGGAACAGGTACCGTCGGGTCGCTTTCAAGAGGGCCATCGCGAGCATCGCCGATTCGTCTGGGAAAGTATTCCCCGTTGTAGAGGTATTCGAGAAAGGATCCCATTGCGCTCAAATCTTCGTCAGGAAAGTCAATTCGCCGTGGCTATTGCGATTCGTCAACATCATGCGCCACAAGCTTCCGGGTACAAGAGGCCGACTAACTCCTGTCCCGAACTCGGCGCATCTTTGCTCAAAGTATGGCGATTTCGTGAGGAGATCTTGGTGCACACTGAGAACGTCCGCGCTTTCCGGCGCACCAATTGAAAGTTCTACGATAGGTGATTTGAGATAGCTGTCAATGGCTTAGCGCTTGGTCTGTCGACCTGGAAAGTCCGACCAAACGTACTCAAGGAATGTGAATCTCTTCGGGGGCTCTTCAACGACGTCTGCTAGGTCTTCTGCAGCATCATCTCCATCAGGAATGACTTCGACGTCTCCAGATGCACCTTCCATGTCTACATCTTCTACCACTGCGGGTTCGTCAAGTTCTGGGTTGGTGATTGGGTCGGCCATGATTTAGACAGCCCTGTGAGACTTGTGTTATGAATCAGAAATGATGATGGAAGGAACAGGAGTAACAGGCGCAAAGCATGAAAGCTGCTCGTAACAGGAGAGATGGCTGGATGAAATGCGGCAGGGTCCCGTCGTTTAAACGCTAATTTTAAACGGCTAGTTAGGTCTGTATATAGTGGAGCACGAAAGTGGAAGGGCAAAAGCAATATATAGAACTCAGGATTCGGAACGCTCAATGTTAATATTGTTGTTTCTGAATCCAGCGGGAAGGGACAGCGGCTTCAGCTTGAATCCTGGTCTTTTCACTATTGCCAATATTGTATCCGCTCCTCCCCACCCATTTTGCCCAATAATTCACATTGGTGTCAGTCCTGCCGTGTAACGTGACAAAGAATCAGTGACGTAGGAATTTGCTCGTAAATGCTACTTAGAATTAGCTTATGCTCGCTTGGAGGCAGAGTAAGTCGGACTTACAGGTAATTGACTGATAGTAATAAAAAATTTGGATGGACTTAGGCGTAGGCTGATGTTTGCGTAGTTGATCTATCACTGTTCTACACGATTGCTTTCCGTTACCTGCCCGAAGGAGGAGTTTGTTTCAATTGATTTGACTCGCTCAGTCGACCCTTATGCAGATCATGATAATTCAATAAATACGCACTTCTTCGTAGTGTCTCTCCTTCCACTCTGAGAAATAGTGGCCCCGCTAATCATTCTCTTGTCTTGTACAAAAACACGTTCACCTCGCTTATGGTGAGAGGATTGTTCGAGTTATCTCGCATATTCAAGCGGACTCTGTTTATTAATTCTGCTCATACTTTCTCCACAAACATGCACAAAGCTCCTGCAGCTGTAGTCACCAAAATGGAGGCTGCAAGCGTGACTATCAACACTCCTAGAGACCCTTGTACATTGTCCAACTACAACAATTTCAGGACGACACACACTTCTGTTGACTTCCATGTCGATTTTCAAGCTAAGAAGCTCAGCGGAAATGTAACGTTACTCCTCAAGTCACTTACCAATGCTGAGACGGAAGAAATTCTGCTTGATACTAGGTAAGTCGTGGTGTTGTGACCTCCAGTAGCAAAATACACCAAGGCTAGAGTATGAGGGAGTTCGAATTAATTGGTTGACACCTTTGGGGGACCCCTGGGCATCTCATAGGAACTCAATAAATACGAACTTTTTCGTATAAGTTGCGGAAAAAGTAGTAAAGGAATCATATGTCATGTCTGTTGCGCACCGTAATACCCGTTACTATAGCATTTACAGCTCATTTATCTGAACAAGAGCTAACATGACATGCTCATAGCCATCTTAACATCAAAGAAGTCAAAGTTGGGGGCAAACCATCGAATTATAACACAGCTCAACGGCTTGAACCCTTTGGTAGCCCATTGTCCATCAAATTAGAAGAGGGCATCAAGCTTGACGAAGTAGTAAAAGTGGATGTAGGTCAATGGATTACACAGGACTTGATGCAACCGCTGATCTTTAAAGATCTCCCTTTCTACTACGGATGACTGCACAGCTTTGCAGTGGATGACGCCAGCTCAGACTTCGAATGGCAAACATCCTTATATGTGTATGTAGTGTTGATGATGACGGCAGTCCCTTACTAATCCATTCAAGTCTCCCAGTGTCAAGCTATACACGCAAGGTCTCTATTCCCATGTCAAGACACTCCAGATGTCAAGTCGACATTCGAATTCAAAATCAGGTCTCCCTTACCCGTCGTTGCCAGCGGACTGATCCAAGAAAGCAAGACCGAGAGCGTCAAAGGCAGCGACGACAAGGTCTATCATTTCATTCAAAACGTGCCCATCCCATCCTACTTGTTTGCATTAGCCAGTGGTGATATCAAGAGTGCCCCGATAGGTCCCAGGAGTACCGTATGGACCGGCCCGGACGAGTTAGAAGGCTGCAAGTGGGAGCTTGAAACCGACACTGAGACTTTTATTAAGGCTGCGGAAAAGATCGTCAGCCCATATTCGTGGGGAACTTACAATGTGCTTGTGCTGCCTTCTAGTTTTCCTTACGGAGGCATGGAAGTGAGTTTTTACGGATACCTCCACTGCCCTCGACTAGACTGCCGCGTCCAATTAGTGACTGACATTAACATAGAATCCAATTTACACTTTCGCTACTCCCACAATCATCAGCGGAGACAAGCAGAATGTCGACGTTATTGCACATGAGCTTGCTCATAGCTGGAGCGGCAATCTGGTGTCGAATGCAAGCTGGGAACACTTCTGGCTCAATGAAGGCTGGACGGTATATTTGGAGCGCCGAATCCAAGCAGATGTTCATGGAGAACCTTTCCGTGATTTTTCTGCCATCATCGGTTGGAAGGGTTTAGAGGACTCAGTCGAAATGTATGGCAAAGATCACGAGTTCACGAAGCTAATCACCGATCTGAAGGGCAAAGACCCAGATGATGCATTTTCACAGATTCCGTATGAAAAAGGCTTCACCTTCTTATACTATCTGGAGAAGTTAGTGGGTCGCGAAAAGTGGGACAAGTTTATTCCTCATGTAAGACATCCTACTATGATCCAGTCATAGTCACTAACATTATATAGTACTTTGAGACCTTCAAATTCAAATCTCTCGACTCGTACGAATTCAAGTCGACTCTACTAGATTTCTTCAAGTCGGACAAGAACGCCTGGAAACTCTTAAGTGACCTTGATTGGGACTCATGGTTCTACGAGCCTGGACTGCCTCCGAAGCCTGACTTTGACACTTCAATGGTCGACGTATGTTACAAGCTTGCGGATAAGTGGGAAGCAAAGTCAATTGGAGAGGAGGATTTCACGCCAGAAGCTAGTGACATTGATGGCTGGGTTGGCAACCAGATAGTAGTCTTCCTTGAGCGCGTGCAGAGATTCGCGAAGCCTTTACGAGCGGAAGATGTGGAAGAAATGGGCAAGGCTTACGGCTTTTCAAAGAGTCAGAATGTCGAAATTGTAAGCCGATACTTCATCGTCGGACTCAAAGCGAAGGACACTGCAGTCTACGAACCTACGGCTACTCTACTTGGGAAGGTGGGCAGGATGAAGTTCGTTCGTCCCTTGTTCAGACACTTGAATGAGGTAGATCGGGAACTGGCCGTGAAGACATTTGAACACAACCGGCAATACTATCACCCCATCTGTGCATCAATGGTCTCGAAAGATCTATTCGGCAGCAGTAAGAAGTAGGACGTTGATGTAATGTATCAACATGAACAGTGTTTCGACGACATAATAATCGTGACTTCCTCGAGACTGGTCGAAACAGATCGCTCTAGCCTGATTTGGCTGACGTGTCAATCTCTTGTCGCGACTGCTACACGCGTCGCATGGACATCTTCCCCGCTTCCATCCATTCGTGGAGACTGCATTCTTTTGTCATTCAATAACCATCGTATCATTAATTACATCCTAGTAGCGCAACATACTGCGCAATCCATCGTCATGCCGCGACCAAAGGGCAAAAAGATCAAATCCACCTACCAATCTATCTCGAAAACAGCCGCGCCGTCTGAAGCATCAATTGCGCCCATTGAACCACTTCAACATTTAGGAAGTCCCCATTTACAGTCATCAAGCTTCGGAGAAGATAGTGATGGACTTGTTACAAGAACGCGGAATCCAACACGACACGCTACGAGGGTTGCTGAAACTAGCGAAGAATATACAATGACTGGCGGACTTGGTTTCAGCGACTTGAAGAACGCGCATCGTGCCCTTGACGATCAAAACGAAGTAGTCCGGAACGTTCGCAATGAGTTACACCTGGAGGACCAGAAGAAAGCAGGAAGACGAGTCAGTGGACTGTTGCGTTCGAAGACGACGAAACAAGTTGCCAACGATGGAGGACTTCCTGGGCTGAGAAAGAGACCAATAATAATACCTGCGGAAACTGAGGAGGAGAATGAGGTGGTCCAACCGAATGAAAGTCCCAAAAGTAATACAGATCGTGGTGGTCGTGGTTCACGAATCGCTACACCGCCTCATGACAGCCGATCACAAGATCAGCTTGTGCGTAATGAGGAAACACAGTTGGTAGAAAAAGTGACGGACTCTTTTCCCCCCACACAGATCGAACCTCCAGCATCGAATACCAAAGCATTAGCTACCCCCTCCATCATATCAATCTCAAATTTCAAGCGTCGTCCACGTCAGCCAAGTATACTCCGCATGGTGCAGCAAAGATTAGAGGACGGAGATCATAATCCACGAGATTTGGACTTAGAATTAGACGGCGATTCGGCTCTACTTGGGCCTTTTCTTGATACTTCACCTCCGGCATCAGATTGCGACTCCTCTATCGCGATACATTCGACAGACCAAGCCAATACATCTAGCTCGGAGAAGCGGAAACTCCAAGCTCTTGAGCGAGCCGACAGCTCACCCATGACCTCTCCACCTCACTCACGTTCATCACAAAGCAAACGAACTCGATTGTCGTCAAAAGTCAGAGATCTCTTCCATCATACCACTACAGCTGAAAATGAAAATGAAAGCACCAGGAATGACTACGCCAGTAGTGACAGCAACGGCTCCGAAGCACCACCCCCGCGCCTGTCAGACCCACAGCGGCTCAGCTCGAGTCCCACTGTTCCACTACCAGAACACCTTACTCGGAATCGACGAGTATCACAGCGAACGTCCACAGTCAAGACAAGCAATAAGCCTGTGCCAACCGTAGAACAAGCCACCTCGCCCATTTCAACACCGCCGACGTCCTCCGCCCCTATAACTCCCGTCAAACATAAAGCCAAACCTGCACCGAAACCCAAGGCACTCTCCACAGCCTCACTAAAGGCATTCCTACCACGACGGCGCCGCTTTCAACGCAACGCACGTCCAGACACGAGCACTTTCGACATCCTCAGTTCATCAGATACTCCGTCAGCGGAAGAAGATGATGACGACGACGACAGCGATGCAGACGGTGTCGGTCGACGCGCGAGATTCCGCAAGAAAGTCAAGAAAATCGCAGCGAAGAAACATGCGCCCACTGCCAAGACGCCAAAGAGAGCAGCAGTGACGGCGGCCTCTGGCAATGCAGGCAAGAGGACGCCTGTCAAGGGCGGTAAGGCGGCTCCGCCAAAAATTTACGGCAGGCGTATATCTGCGGCGGCGGATAAAGAGAATCCAGGTTTACCACAGGATGATGGAGCTGGTTCTGCTGAAGACGAAGACGAGGACGA
>Ga0160429_1001293_pt1 | contig 14187 bp, 8 predicted proteins | sample SolpanmetagenomR_FD_108199 | JGI IMG/M metagenome (GOLD analysis project Ga0160429, IMG submission 108199) | Solar panel surface microbial communities from Lawrence Berkeley National Laboratory, California, USA - R | ecosystem: Engineered > Built environment > Solar panel > Unclassified ...
ACAAAAGCTTGATCTTTGTAGGTATACAAAACGTATGTCACATATTAATGGAAACAAGACAAAAGGTTTAAACACACAACATTATATTTGACATTTTGTAAAACTAATCTACAGCAAATAGAATTCTACCCCTGCAGATAACTTAGTACTACAAACATGTTGCATACATTTATCAGAGAAACCTCTACGACTTTGTGTCAAACAAACAGATAAATTCCCAACCAAGACGTATAGTATAATTTGACCAAAGTGTATACAATACTACACATTGTAATCGCCCCAGTATAAAGGAATATAAAAGTCCGCCGCTAGAGATGGAAAAAGCAACAAGCAAGATCCAGTCTCACAAACGATAATCGTACAATATCCGGACGCAGCCGTTATTCATGGCGAAGATCGAAGCTGATATAGAGACTGAAACTGATTCGACAAAGGAAATATTGTAAGACATGAGAAAGAAAATATAAAACCAGAGATGTGATGTAGATTGTGCGTCTGCCAATTTAAAAACCGACAGATTGAGAGACGTGCTTTGGGGTATAGTTGATGGGTAATGTGATAATTTCTCTACAAAGCGAAAAGAGCAACTGCGATACCGGCAACTGGTGCCAATAAAGCTGGAGCCACTTTAAACGAAGCAGCACCGGTGGCGGTGACCTGAGAAGTTGGTGAGGGACTCTTGTAGGTTGGTGCTCCTGTACCTGTGGATTTTGAAGGACCTTGAGATACACCAGAGCCGGAACCAGTTGGACTTGTAGCATTGTTAGAGATTGTTGCATATGTAACAAAGCAAGTAGATGTCCATGTAGAGTACGAAGTGACGGTAACAGTCGATGAGAATCCACTAGGTGTAGTGATAGTGCTTGTCTCGACATCTGCTGTAGTACCAGTTGTTGTGACGGCAGATCCAGCGGCAGGAGCCTGCGCGGAGACAGCTGCGACGAGCAATGCGACTGGGATGATTGAGAACTTCATTTTTGATCGCGTGAGATTTCTAATCGGACAAATTTAAAAGTTTTGAAGAGTAGAGAGCGCTGCTCAGGTAAATATTCTGTAAATTGATCGAAAAGAATGGACAGTCGAGAAGACCAGAGAGGAAGTGAAAGAAGTTGGGGGAGTTAGGACGAAAGAAAAAGCTGTTGGTAGTTGACGAGGCTGTTAAAAGAGTGAAATGTCGCGACGAGGCGAACGTAGAGTGATGGGTCAAATATGTATGGGTGAGGCTGCGTTAGGGGAGGGCAGAATCGAGGGGGGAGCCAAGATATAATTAAAATTTTCGACTAATGTGTTTGCATTTCTAAAGTGGGGCACGAAACAAAGTTTAAGCCGAGCTGAAGCTTATGACGCTATGACTCCACACACAAATTCCGCCTCTAGCGTTTTTTGGCTGCGCAATCACATCAGAACCAAACGTTGGAATCATGGTACATGCCTATCGAACCGGAATTTTTTGCAAGGTCTGGATTAAGCAACGGGGGAACTCTGATCATGCAATTTCCTGATAACCCTAGAAACACAATATACCCGGGTGTCTCCACCCTTTTCGCCGAAGAATGTGACTTACTGTATAACCCAACACAACCAACCAGGGGTTGGAGAAGCTAGTGGAAACCATGACGACTAATTAATGAGCGCATTTTTTCTTTCTGCAGGTACCAATTAATAAAATAGAATTATGTTATCCTAATTTCCGAGCAAATTTGCGTCTCCCTGAAGTGTTGCAGATTTTTCTAAAATTTCTTGCAATCTTTGTTGTTTGTTGATGAGTTCGATCGGATGGCTTTTTAACGGTGCTGCCAACGGCAGAACGGTGCAATCAACACGACAACAACAATAAGAACGCATTAAATTCAGCATGCAAATCAAATTCATGCAAGGTACGGCGACTGCTTTTTACTAAATTCAGCATGTATCACAGAATACAGACAGGAATGCAAAGAGAGTGTGGTAACCATGGAAAGGCCCCTTGCAGCCTGAGACATTAGCGTCATGTTGCCGCTCGCGCATGCCGATCCGTTGTTTCAAGTTCGACTTGTTTCCTTGGAACGCTCTTGTGAAGGTTCAACTCCGGGGTAATTTCATTTCTCATCAGAAAACAAAAATCATAAAAATTACGTTATCTAGCAAACAATTCCCTTATCGTTTGGTTTACGTAATATCAGCCTTAGCTACGGTTGAATGATAAACGTGCTTTTTAAAAGCTATCACGTCTATAGTTCGCATTATCATCACTATCGTAAGCATCTAATAAAATCTTATCAAGCGACACGGCAAATAGAAATAGGTAATTATTGTTCATCGATAGCGTATTGCTAAAACGTGATTGCGTTCGTGTAAACGTCAGCCTTTTCAGTAACCAACCACTCCAAGATAATAATGACAGGTACAATACTAATTTATACAGCGATTGGTATTTTGCAAATCTACAATACATATAAATTTTCAGAATTGAACATAATATCATAGTTTAAAACACTTTTACACCTTATTTGTGAAGCAAATGAGCCGTTTGCTGCGTAAATGTGTGAATATATTGCTCATGTGGCACACATGGTTTAGAGAGGCCAAGTAACAGTCATGTTCAAAGTTGAATTGGCCTTGACTCATTCTTAAAAGTGTGTGTGATGATGATGATTTTAATGTTTATATCATTAATCATCGCTTCCTCCTACTATCTGTAAATCCCACAGTTGTCGTCGAATTCCAAGTGTTGCTTCTTCAATCTCGTCCAACGTCATATTCGGCCAGTCACACATGGAAAGCCTCCTTGGAGTCTTCGTTTGGTCTTCAGCTTTCATGGTAACAGAAGCCTCGCTTCGTGGAACTGAGGTTGCCAACGGACTAGTACCCGTATTTAGATCAGGATCACGTATGGGGGACGAAACGAAACTGGTTATAGATTTACCCATAAATTTTGCTGGAGATCCGATGACACTTGAAAGGCCTGTTGATTTCGATTTCGTATCCTTTTGTTTCATCTTTTGCGCGGAAGAACCAGCCTGTGTGCCAGAAGCCAGTGACGTTGCTGCATTCGGAATAGGCGAATCTTTTAGTTTCTTGAGTCTCTCAATTGAATCTTCTATCGGATGATAAAAGCGTCTCACCGCCTTTAGTTCTGTATCTATACGTTCAGATTGATTGAGTATTGTACCGCCTCTATATATCTTTCCTGCGCCTAGCATGCCAGGAAGGTTTTGCTGTGATTTTGCTTCTATATGTGATAAACCGCGCTGGAGCCAAAGTTTTTGTTGTGTTCTTGATGGTCTTAATGGGCCGCCTGGTGTGGTCGCTCCCGAACCGCCATCGAAAAGCATTGCAGAGTACCCGAGGAAGTCCATTGTTGATGTCGCGGCTCGGAGATCCGTACTAGATCTTGACGCAGGCGTGATCTTTTCTTCGCCTGTACTTTCATCTGATTCCGGGTCTGGATACAAAGAAGTTCCATCTCGAATCGCTACATTTTTGAAACCATCCTTACTACTGGAAGTACTTGATTCATCAATGAATCTTGAAATTAGTTCAGCCGATCCCTCTGTGCCAACGCCACTGCTGGACTGATTCGCTTCGAGTTGAGATGTATTTTTCGATTCTGAATTGCCCTTCATGGCAGACATATTGTTAATATCTTGTCCCATTCTCCGCCCCAGATTTGATGGCACATCTGTATTGTCATCATCATCCTCGTCGCCGGCATCGAACCGATCTTGTAATTTGGCCGAACTACTGACCTTTGTGGCAGATCGACTGCTCGAGGCATCTTTGTCAGACATCGTCAAGGTCGTGTCTTCATTCAATCGACCAGTAATGTTAGTCTGACCTTTGAATTCTCCTTTATCCGACTGCCTTTGACTTTCAGGCTTGTCGGGAAGATTCGCGCTGGGTGATTGCGGAGCGCTAGTCTCAACCCATTCATTTTCTTTTGGTTCAACATCATCCATTTCATCGGCTTCACCGTCATCTTCTCCCATTGCAAACCGGACTGATGAACGACGACCCTCGCGGGTTGGTGACTTCTTTCGTTTGGATTTCGTTGTACCTGGGTGTGATAGTACTCTTGTCAGAGATGGTCTTGCTGCGTTGTCAAGTTTCTTACTCGATGCGGCTTTTAGTAGTTGAGCACTCGAAGAGTTTTTCCGGACTGTGACATGTGATGTCTGTTTGGCCAGATGTACGAGTGAAGGCTGACTTCGCTTTGCGCTTTTCAAGCGCGGGCTGAGGAGTGGAGAGCCATTGGCGATTATACTATTCGTCCGTGCATATTGTGTAACGACGGCCCCTTCTCCGTCCCTCGTAGGTGTAGCAGCGATCTTGCTGAGATTACGTCCATAGGAAGGATTCCGGGCGCCCAATTTTCCGTGAGCAAGATTTACTTTGTGTTGCTTATGTGTACGGTGAGGAGTATTTGCTGACTGGATCGAGCCGGAACGTTTGCGCGACCGCTGTGCGTCATCAGAAGAATCGCCGGAAGAGTCCAACTCGGATGGTTCTGTTCGTGAAGCGGTCACATCTGTAATATCATCATTGGTGGACATGCTTGATTACCGACCAGCGGCTTGTGCGGAACTGGTTAAAGACTCGACACTTGTCGCGCAGCCGCTGAACAAAATTGTATCGGTATTTGAGCTACAATTGTGCATTTCGAGAATATAGCAGGATAAGCTTCGATCGACTGGCCAAAGGAATAGTTACCTAAGTCGTACAGGCACAGCCTGGGCATTGAAAGTAATGATGATCATTAGTACAGTACTGCGTTTTAGTGCTTGTGAAACAACGCATTAAGTTACCCCGGATTTTCGAACCGGTCTTCATTGTTGTTAACGGTGTTCGAAGTCTGTAAATCCTGCGTTTTCACAAGGTCTTTTTTCTCGTAGTAATAACCTTGAACGTATTGTAGCAATTTGTAATTGTGATATCCAAGTAAGCGTAGGTTACAAGTGGACAAGAATTAACAGGCATACAGCATATATTCTGTGTGAAGGACTCTGATACACTGTAATTGAACTATGCATGATGCACGTATTGAAATCTAATGTTCTTTTTATCATTGACACGGTCCACATTTTCGCAAGGCCAGTATTATAATGTCAAATGCAATCAAAAGCAAGCGCTCGTGTAGCGCGCATGCATGAATGGTGTCAAGATCTAATTTAAGTACTGCTAAGGCTATATTTTATCAGACAGCGTATATATTGCATTCATGTCCTTTGAGTTTGATTGACCAGTAGCAGATTTGGTCTATAACCATGAAGAATTGAATTGTTTCCCTTCGAAGCCTTGTGTCAGTTAATACATGACTTCAAGATGGCCATAATACCCAAAATGTTGATATACTGTAGCTGTCATAATGATCATGCCGCATTCCCGTTAGTTTTACAGAATGACAAACATGTTCAACCATGTTTTGTTGAAACTCAACTTTTCGCCGCCAATTTTGCCGTCATATAAAATTTACCAAAGACTGAATTAGTTTCACGCATTTTAACATAGACAAATTGTCACTGCCTTCTAGGCTGTTCGAGTTTTAGTTTGAAGTAGATCAAAGCCGATGGCATTATGGGTAGGCCTGCTTTGGTCATTATCGCAAGGTATGTCAAGAAGTGTCATGAAACGTTCGATATTCAACATTGATGAATTCATTTCTGACTACAATATATAGACATGGTGCAAGACTTGATGCCGCCGATAGAAGTTGGCACCTCACATCTCCTGCGCCGTACGACCCACCACTCACTTACGGAGGCTGGACGCAATCGAGAGCTCTAGGTTTGAGGATCGCCAATTTACTGCAAGGTCGTGAAGATGCCGTTTCGGACAATCATCAGGATGGTTCAGATTGCACGGAGTTCCCATTTCGACGTCGAAAGAGAAGGCACAGAGTTGTTATCCATACGTCACCATATCTTAGATGTCTAGAAACGGCAATAGGGATAAGCGAAGGAATAGCCCAATTTCACGGGCTCACGGCGGGAAAGATTCGAAGCGATCTTCGGCCAAGTGCATCGAGAGATTTACATCCTTCGCCACGTCTACATGCGGTCGATGTCGATGCAGCTTCTGTGGTTGCCCGGGGTCAATTACTAAAATCCCTACGCGAACACACAAACGCCCCACGAGTTATGTTGCGCACAGATGCATTCCTTGGAGAATGGTTATCGCCAGATTATTTCGAACATATCACACCGCCACCAGATAGTGCCATGATGCTTGCAGCTGCTAAAGCGATGCTGCTAGAAAAGGCAGAGCCAATAGAAACGGCTCCTCTTAGTTCTACGAGTAGCGTTTCTACTCGATCGCCAAACAATAGTCTTTGGAATGGAAGCAAAAATAAAGACATTACATCACCTCAAAGCCCTCGGGAACTCGTTGATAATAAACAGTGTTTACAAGCTCTACCCATGCGAGATAGACCTGCAAGCTATGGTTCAGGAATTGGCATAGCTCAGGCTCGTCCTCCTCCACTTCACAAACCTTTATCGACTGACTTTTCTTCACTTCCCAGAAATGATGAAGCATATACAATACCAACTCCTATCCATGCTGTGTCACCAGCGAAGCCAATTCCTAAAGGTTTTGTCGCACATGCTCGTGATGCTTGCGTGGATGTCGATATGTCATGGGACAGCAGTCGTGAGCCATTATCGTGGGGTGATGGAGGTGAATTTGGTGAAGAGTGGAGTACGATGCATAAGCGATTACGACGTGGACTTATGAATGCGATACAGTGGTACACTGATCATGGTACGGCACGTATTATAGATCAAAATGCCGACTCGCGAGTGAACTCATCAGCATCTTCATTTCAAACCATAGATGATGAAGACGAAGAGATTGTTGTCATCTTTGTGACACATGGCTCGGGATGTAATGCTCTTATTGGAGCTTTGACCGAGCAACCAGTATTACTAGATGTCGGAATGGCATCACTTACTGTTGCTGTCGAGAAGCCTGGTCGGTCGAAATCGTTTAGTGGTCCCATTGTTTATCAGCCAGGCGCACCCTTGACCACAGGATTATCACAAATATATGATATGAAAATTGTTGCATCGCAAGAACACCTTCGTGCTAGTACAGATCTAGCGAGGGCTGCGGTGCCTGAAATCAACCCACCGATATCGTCACTTCGTTTCCCATATCCAGATCCACGATTGAGAGATCTACTGACGGATGACATTGGTAATAGCACTGTAAGCGATTCTATCTTGACGCCACCAGAACTCATTCGTGGAGGATCAAACGCAAGTCTTGGTAGCACAAGACGATCTTCGGCGCAATTCACTGTTCCGCTACCACAACGATCGGGCTCGCCTGCATCAGTCAACTCAATCACTGGTCTTTGGGCACCCTTTCCTACTCCCCCTCGGATTGAATCACCGAAAAAGCACGTTAACTTTATTCTCGACGTTTCTCAAGATCAAGTTGTAGGGACTGCCGTTGAGAGTAGCAACATGCTTTCAGCATCTGACACACGTCCATCATCAGCGAGCAGTCTCGATACTGGAAGGAATGATGACGAGATAGCTAGTGATGGTCTAAATTCTCACTCGACTTCTGGCAGTACGAGTCCAACAAACATTTCAAACAATGCTAAACAAACGAGGCAGTTACCTTTGAAACTACCCCACGTCATAGGGCGCGCATTGTCACAAAAGGGTCTCTGGGGATCTGCGCCTAATGGGATCCTTGTTAGGGATCAAAGTCTTAAACGACGATGGTCTGTTCAAAAAGAAGCAGATTCATGAAGTTAATGATTTCTTTTATTTACGAGCGTATCTGCACTATGGGGGCTGTAATCCCGATAATACTCTACCATTTCAACGCATGACGAAGATCATGTTTCTGCATAATGTTTATACATATACGACGACTACTTAGAAATATTTTAATCCTCTACTCCTCGTCATTAGACCATGATTTTTGTGTGAAGATTGCCACGTGACGTACATTCTGTCTTGGACTCAGAAATTACCCCACATCTCGAACTTTTTTACTAGACATGACCAAATTCGATCTACTTTTCGGCAATCAGTGGGCGTAATCTTTGTTGAAAGTAGTGTAACTCTTGTGATTACAGAATGTCAGACCTCAATTCATGGGAGGATTCTCCTGATGCTCAGGATGAGAATTTGTCAAGACAAACACAGCAAAGATTACACATGGGCGCTGCAAACAACAACTTTCAACCGGCCGCTAATTCCTTTCAACCTGGAGCACAATCCTTCCAACCAGGTGGATATCAACAATATCAAGGATATGGAGGTTATGGTCAACAATACGGAGCGGGAGGATTCCAACAATATGGTCAACAACAGCAATATGGACAATTTCAACAATCATACGGACAATACCAACAACAACCACAACCACAACAGCAACAGCAACAGCAACAACAGCAGCAAGGATATAATCAATATTCTCAACAGTATAATAACAATCAGTATGGAGGTTATGGTCAACAGCAATCGCAGCAATCATCAAATCAGAGAGTGACACCGACTATCGCAAAACGAGGTGATTCTATAGCACAATCTACAACGAATCCGTCTCCAGTCGTAGCGGCAACGAGCACAAAGCCAAAAACTCTTTCATTGTCCGCAGAAGATACAAAAACCCCCAAGACGTTATCAATAAGTGCAGCTGATACTGGAGCAGCTGCACCAAAAGTCGAAAAGAGCGGAGGAACAAAGATAATGAGCATTGGAGTATCTCAAACTAGTTCAAGTACAAGTTCACCAAAACCAGACGCAGACAAGACCTCTACGTCAGCCGCTGCGCCGGTAAAGAAGAATGACAAGGCAGGTGATGCATCTACAGAGGCGAACAAAGCCGCGACTTCAACAGTATCCGATGCTGCAGCTGCTACTTCTTCACCAATAATAACAGCTGAAGCAAGAGCGGAAGCTAGAAAGGCCGATGCTGTACTAGAAGAACAAGCAGCTGACGTTGATGAAGAACTATTGAGAGAAATGTATGGAAAGGAGCATGTCAATGTTATTGTTTTGGGCCATGTCGATGCTGGAAAATCAACTTTGGGAGGAAGTATACTTTACGCTACCGGAATGGTTGACGAGCGGACAATGGATAAATTGAAAAGAGATGCCAAAGAAGCCGGTCGAGAGACGTGGTATCTATCTTGGGCTTTGGATTTGACAAAAGAAGAAAGAGCACAGGGTAAAACGGTCGAGGTTGGACGAGGTTTCTTCGAGACGGAAAAGCGTAGATACAGTATTCTTGACGCACCCGGACATAAAACCTTTGTACCGAGTATGATTGGTGGAGCGAGTCAAGCCGATGTGGGTATCCTCGTGATTAGTGCCAGAAAGGGAGAATATGAAACTGGATTTGAAAAGGGCGGTCAAACTAGAGAACATGCTGTATTGGCAAAGACTCAAGGTGTGAATAAATTGATTGTTGTTGTCAACAAGATGGATGATCCTACAGTCGAATGGAGTGAGGAGAGATATAAGGAATGTATTGTCAAGTTGACAGTCTTTTTGAAAGGTGTGGGATATAATCCAAAAACCGGTATGTATAAATCCCGTTCTAACCTAATGATCTACAGCCATACTTATATCCTTGTTAGATCTTACATTCATGCCCGTCTCCGCCCAAGCCACTATCGGAATCAAAGATCCAGTCCCAAAATCCATTGCTCCGTGGAACGACGCACCGTCTCTTTTAGGTTATCTCGACAGTATGCAAGCACTAGAACGTAAAGTCAACGCACCTCTCATGATGCCCGTCGCCGCCAAGTACCGAGATTTAGGAACCATGATCGAAGGTAAGATCGACAGCGGCATTCTTAAAAAAGACCAAAAATACCTCTTGATGCCTTCTCGCGCCGAAATCTCCATCCTCTCTCTGTACGGCGAGACGGAAGACGAAATCCCCGTAGCCACGTGTGGTGACCAAGTGCGGCTGAAAATCAAAGGCGCCGAAGAAGAAGACATTCTGCCCGGCTTCGTCCTCTGTAATCCAAAACGACCGGTCCATTGCGTTTCCGCATTTGAAGCGCAGATCGTCCTCTTGGACCTCCGTTCAATCTTATCTGCTGGTTTCAACTGTGTCATGCACGTCCATTCGGCCACCGAAGAAGTCACCTTCACCGCCCTGCTGCATAAACTAGAAAAAGGCACCAATAGAAAAAGTAAAAAACCGCCGGGTTTCGCTACAAAGGGTATGAGTATCATTGCTAGATTAGAAGTCAGCGCCGGTGCGGGGTCGGTTTGTATAGAGACGTTTGCGGATTATCCTCAATTAGGAAGGTTTACACTAAGAGATCAGGTAAGAAAATAATCACAAGTCTGGAAATGTAGAAATGCTGATTGAATCGTCGTATAGGGCCAAACCATCGCTATTGGAAAAGTAACAAAATTGATCACGGATAGAACTGATGAGTCTAGTACCGCGACTCCTGCATAATTTACCTAAATCTACTAGAAATGTATACCAAAAAACAATGCTGACCTCCCATTTACGACTTGATTAATTTGTTTATTATTCAAAAAATTAAAAATTAGATTTATATCAGTCATGGTCTGACCATCATATTATATATATTATGTACAAGAGATGCATGCGATGTTAGTATTATGCAAATGTTTATGTTTCGTAAATGTTATGTATCTCATGAGATTAAATGTCGTCAATGGTCATGATATGAAGAGACAGGATTAGAATATGCCTAGAAATTTCTTCCTCTTTCCTTCATAGTAATAACAATCATCGTCCTCCCAATATCTTCTACCGAAAGAATGATGTCCCGAACGATGATGTTTCGAATGTCGATGGAGGGAGAAATGGTTAAAAGGGCGAGATCTTCCATATTGTCCTTCCCATCCCCATGGTTTATCCGAGTATAATTCCCAACAAGCCTCTAGCGTATCTGGATATTGATTTGAGATCCACTTCCATGAATCATTGAGGGCTTTTTCATAATCTTGGTTGGCCTTTTCGACTTGAAGCCGAACGTTTTCTGTATCGGTTGGGTTCCACGGTGGCATTCCTCCGAATGCAGCCCATGATCTGTATTTCGATATTCCAGCAAGACGATCCTGGAGGGCATCTTGATGTCTTCTCATCTCTCTTTCGAATCGTAGTTGAATACCTTGTTGTGCAACGTCTGTGACTTTCCACCTGTTATATGATCAGTACACGACTACAAATTTGAAGGCTTGAAAAGTATTTACCTGACATCAGGTCTCACGGGACCATCAAACCATTGATCTCGGAAATGTTTCTCATATCCTCGCATCATATGTGCACCGCAGGCACAAAAAGGCTGTGCAAACGCTAGTACCGTCCCACATCTCGGACAATTTGTCCCGTCGGGAAAAACAAGTGGTAAAGCTGGTCGCCAGGCTTGATATGGATTTGGTATGGCTACTGGACCAGCCGGTCCTGTAGCGGCTGGAGGGGCCATCATGGCACCACCCATCATCGGGTCCATCATAGGCATTGGCATCATTGCCATACCCATTGGACCCATCATCGGTCCCACAGGAGGACCCCACGGTGCTTGCATGTTTGATGTTGATAAATGCAGATATTATGATAATTAAGGTCGTATGCAGGCTTGTGACAAACGCATACTTTTGCTACGGCGTCCAGCACCACAACTGTGTCGATTCTAAAAAATGATTGTATATTTCTAAACGAATGTGAGTTGTAGAACGAAAGAGAAATTGATTCAAAGCTTCCTTCCCATTACGGTACACGAAAGCACAGGTCACAAGAATCCTACTGGATGTTATCAGGGCTTGGGGGAAAAAAAAATCGTAAGATTACAAAGGATCTGATAAGATTTTTGTGTGTCGGTGAACTCCTGCAGGGTTATTTCAATGACGTTTGGTAGACTCATGAAATACCCGTCAGAAGTTTGTTTGTTATTGTGGTGCAGTGTTCTTTTAGATCATCAGAAATCTTTGAAGATGGCGGTCACTATTTATTTATCCCACGGGTAGTTGGTCAGTAATGGTATATTTTGGAGAAGGAAATATTTTCTCAGAGTAGGATCCTCCCGCGGCCAAGCACTTCCCGTCTTCCCCGGAAGCAAACTCTCTTTTGTGATCTGTGCTTCAGACGAACGACTTGGCACTCACCTCTTTACAAATCACCTATGGTAAGAATGATGTTGTACTTGTTCCACGGTGTACTGACAATGGTTGAGAATAGTCATCATATGAAACAGAATACCGATCGCCAAGATGATGGTAATGTGATGGTAGTGAGATGATGTAAATAACGTCATTGTGCATGAAACCACATTCCCGTGCCTTTTCTAGAAAAGTTTAAATACATCTCATAGAGTTGCAAACCCTTATCAGATCTTAAGCTCTCCTCTCAGCGTTATTGTGTAGGAATGGCTTGATAATTAATTGCCCTAATAAATATGAATACTTCAGATCAATGGACGAGTGTAACCGTCAAGGAACTCGATCAGCCTGATAGAATTCCGGATCTACGTATACTTCATTTCAATGATGTGTGTATATTACTTTTCCTATGAATAAATAACATTGAATAAACTCACACGGTTAGGTATATCATGTCGATGGTGGGTCGCGAGAACCTATAGGAGGTGTAGCGCGCTTCCAATCATTATGTAACTACTATAGAAATGACGCTAGCTTTCATGGTCAACCAAACCTCTTGACATTCTTCTCTGGAGATTGCTTCAATCCAAGTTTAGAAAGTAGTGTGACAAAGGGTAGTCATATGGTGCCATTGTTGAATAATATTGGTGTAGATGTGGCTTGTGTAGGGGTGTGTAAGTTCACCTAGATTATTCTAACGATATTGTTCTCATCGTCATGTCTGTAGAATCATGATTTCGATTTCGGATTACCACACTTTACAAAACTCACAAAACAGTCTAATTTTCCCTGGCTTTTATCAAATATATTTGAACCTGATGGTGTGACGAGACTGGCAAATCTATCTCCAACTCATCTCCTCACTTCGTCCAATGGCATAAAGGTTGGTCTGATAGGTATCGCTGAGCAAGAATGGATCTCTACGGTTAATGCATTACCTTCAAACTTGCCATTTTTAACATCTTCCGAAGCGGTTGTTAAACATGCCGCAGAACTTCGCAAGCAAGGTGCCGAATTGATCATTGCTTTATGTCATCAGCGAGAAGTCAATGACAATCGAGTCGCATCATCAATACCTGAGGGTGTGTTGGACATAATTCTCGCCGGACATGACCACGATTACCGCTATTCCAAGATCAATTCATGTCATGTTCTTTGTTCTGGTTCAGACTTTAAACAACTATCTTATATTGAAATATACCGCGATTCGTCTTCTGCCTCTAGTACGCCCAAATGGAAATTCAACATAACCCGTAGAGACATTACAGCTGCCATACCTGAAGATCCTCCTACCTTAGATCTCCTCACATCACTCTTCTCAACCTTACGAGCCAATCTTCAAAAACCAATAGGATTCACATCTTGTCCTTTGGATGCTCGCTTCTCTACAGTCCGTACCAAAGAATCCAATTACGGCAACTTTCTCGCCGATTTGATTCGTCATTACTATTCTGCCGACTGCGCGCTTGTCGTAGGAGGAACTCTCCGTGGCGATCAAATCTATCCATCTGGCGTGATTCGTCTCAAGGATATAATGGATTGTTTTCCTTTTGAAGATCCCAACGTTTTGATTAAAGTAAGCGGCGCCAATCTTCTCCTGGCTCTTGAAAATGGTCTGTCGAAATACCCTGCGTTAGAAGGGCGCTTCCCCCAAGTTTCCGGAATAAGATATACATTCGATGCCTCCAAACCCCCTCACCATCGAATCGTTCGTGTATCAATCTCCAACCGACCATTGGATGTAAAACGACACTACAAACTCGCTACAAGAGCATATACCGTTTCCGGCGGCGATGATTTCTCCTCTTTAAAAACCGTCGACAACGGAGGCGAAGCGGAATGGATTGTCGATGAAGAAAACGGAATGATTACTTCTACTCTACTACGCCAGTATTTCATGAGTCTAAAAGTAATGGGAAAGTGGAAGTGTTGGAGCGAAGAATTGGATAAACATTGGGAAGACGTCAAAGGCAGATTACACGCCGTTCAAGCGGTGAGAAAAGCCAGCGTGGCGTGTGTAGATAATCGTGACAAGGGGAACAGTAACCCCAGTCCGGCCGTCACTTTGAACGGCGCAGTGCCTTGGACTCCCAAT
>Ga0160429_1001295_pt1 | contig 14172 bp, 9 predicted proteins | sample SolpanmetagenomR_FD_108199 | JGI IMG/M metagenome (GOLD analysis project Ga0160429, IMG submission 108199) | Solar panel surface microbial communities from Lawrence Berkeley National Laboratory, California, USA - R | ecosystem: Engineered > Built environment > Solar panel > Unclassified ...
AATATAATGTCTCGCCTTCGTTCCCTCTCAGATGCGGTGTCCAGGCAACGTCTAGCGTCAAACAGTTCACCAACTCCGAATTCACCATTAGCACCTTCACAAAGAGTATATCCGTCTGGACCAAATTATAATACAAATTGGCAGAATAAAAGAGGAACATGGATCACGAATATTGTTATTATCGTACTCGTTAAACTCATGTTCACAATTATGCCGGGCGTCAGTAAAGGACTTAGTTGGACGCTCACTAATATGTCATACAATTTCGTAAGTGCAGATCAGTACTGACAAATATACGAGTACATCTTGGAGGATCTTCTGTATACTTTCTCTCTCTAGTCTTCTACAGTCAGCTCTTAATCTAATGAGTACTCTCTACAGGGCCACTTTATCATGTTTCACTGGATGATAGGCGTGCCGTTCGAATCAAGCAAAACTGGCGGTGATTTTGACGGGCAAACAATGTGGGAGCAAATGGATAGTGGTGATCATTACACTGCGACCAAAAAGTTTTTGACCATATTACCCATCTCGCTGTAAGTTTGTACATCCTGATTGTAAAGAGCACTCTTCTAATCGAACGATTGTATAGATTTCTAGCAACATTGCATTACAATGAAGCGGATGCGATTCTATTCATGCTAAACTTTACACTACCATTGATCAATTCCATCGCAAAGATACCATCCATGCATAGAGTTAGACTTTTTGGTATCAATCGGGGCCCATCGCTGGCACCGGCGGAAGAAATCGAGTAGACTACAGAGTCAAGCCAGCTCAACTTGTGCTTGGGGGGATCTTCAACTACTCAGTCGCTGTAAGGATCACTATCGATGCTCCGTCTGCATGCCTTGCCTATCCCACAAACTAGAAATCATTGGAATCTGCTACAACTTCCGCACGAGGAAATCGGCGCTATATGGATACCCAGAAATCTCTGTATACATTATACGTCGTTTTAGATCTTACTCAACATGCCTCATTTCACATCTCTCCACATTCTGTTATCACAATAGGCAGTTTCGGCTTTCCGTTTGGCCCGCTAGTTGCGACATTTTCAATTTTCCGTAAGGTGAGCAACCCGTCAATGAGTCTGCCAAAGACGACATGCTTTCCGTCAAGAAATTGTGCTGGCTCACATGTGATGAAGAATTGACATCCATTCGTATTCGGTCCTGAGTTTGCCTATGGTCCTTTTTGTCAGCAGATTCTACGAAGAGTATTTGCGTTGTAATCCATGACCTGCAGCCAATTGTCACAGTATAAGAATTGCGCCTACCATTGATAGTAGTCCAGGTACTACATGTTGATAATCAAAGTTCTCATCATCGAATTTCGGTCCATATATTGACAGCGACCCTTTCCCGTCATGCGATATAAAGTCTCCAGATTGCACCATGAAATCTTTGATGACTCTATGAAATGTACAGTTTTTATATCCTACTGGCTTTCCGTCTATCCTATACTTGAATATTAGTAGCTGTAGTAGGTATATGATGTGAGTGTGGTCATGTTACGTGTATTCACCTGTACACAATTGTCTAAAATTCTCGGTTGTTTTCGGTAATGCGGATGTGAAGAGTTCCATTTTTAGACGACCTGCCGGTTGCCCGTTTATACTGATATCCATGAAGACGATTGCATTTTCGGGCTGTTTTGTGGTTGGAGCTGACATGATGTTTCGTTATGATGACTTATCGTAGAAAAGTAGACGACGCGGTTACAAAAAGGAAAAATTCAGAGCTCAGAAAACACAAAGCAACAGCAATCGTCATGTTCACAGCAGAAAAGACACAAGGAAAGCAAAATACGACGGAGCAGTAGTCTCTGATTCACTCTTCGCAAAATCTTCAACGCTTCTCGTCTTCCCGGTGAGAGATAATTCCAGCGGTCCACTACTGATCCATTCCACCTCCAGATGAAACGGTCCTTCTTGCGGATTCGCTATCAGGAATCCAAGCGTACTCACATCAGTCAAGGCAGCATTCGCAGTATCAGCATTCAGTATACCGGCCTGCTCCTCACTCAACGGGTTCTCATCCGATTCTTGTTGCGCATGCTGAACATACCCAGAATTGGTAAACACAAACTGCGATACAGGGAACTAGCTCAAGTTCAGTAAAGGTCGCAGCATGTAGAATATAGTGAATCTACCTCTATCGTTTCCCACTTGACTGCATCTTTCACCACGAACGGATGCATAAACAAATCCTCAGAATTGACTTCCCGTGCGAAATTGAACGACCATTTCTTGTTCGGCTCACCACGTACTCTTATAGCGAATTTACCAATTCGTGTGAGATCCCAGTGTGATGAGTCGAAGAGATGTGCCTTTCGTCGTTTAGCTGAACGACATGCCGCAAAGCCTGTTCGGGCTAGATTCGGCGGTAACTCTAGCGATATCTTCCCCTTGATATATACTAGGAATGTAAAAATGAGTCTTTGCTGACCTTACTTTCGAGATACGTATTCCACTTACGATTTTTGGCGTCATTGATTTCAGCTTTTATCGATGAATGTCCTGATCGGAGTGATGCGCGTTAGTATCTCAAGCACCATCGCAGCAATTTGATGCCGTATCTATCTTTACGACTCACCTCCGATATCACTATCATCTCCAACTCTCCATTTCAGTTTGGGTATTTCGAATGCTTGTTCTATAACGCTTGCTGGTGATTTTGGCAGTCGGACCATACTTTTTAGTAGATGTGCACATGTATTGATGACATACTTGGACATGATTTGTATGGACCTGGTTGGATCTAAAGTAGAGACTGTTGTTCTGATTGTTTAGGCGTATCTGGTAGCTGATGGTGAAGCGTTACAAAAACAGGTCGCTGTAATCAGCTGCTTCCAAATTCGTGCTCCTTGCCACCATAATAAATCAAGGACCGTATTTCCAGACTGGTCTGATATCGAGACTCCTTTGTCTGATCTGCTTACGGATGCCCCCGTATCCAAACTTACCCGAATTCTGTAGAACTCTGATACCCATTACCACTACTCGAGGCGTGTAGATCTACATGCTTTCACGCCGTCACTCGTCCATTGTATCCAGCTAAATTAGAAGATGGACGCCAGAACCCAAAAACTATCACTCGCTAAACAGAAATTAGCTAAATTCCAGAAGAAAAAAGTATCGCAACAGACGTAAGTTATTCATGATTAATCATCTCTCTCGTATATTCCAAAGAAAAGTAGTCGCTAAATGTATATAGACAATTACAAGAAGAATTAGATGAGCTAGTGTTGGAATCAAGGTTCGAGGTAAGTAAGAATTGAAAACCGCACCTACTCGACATGATGATCTATTCAGCAATGCATTTGGGTAAAGGAGCATAGCATCAATATGCGATAATAAGCTCCCATACATGTCATATAATCAATTTCCATGAGCTTACCTTCTTTGCTACCCTCGCGAATTTGGTTATTGCTCTCCCAAATATCATAGAATAGTAATCCATTCGCGTCTGAATTTACACTGCATGTCACAGACGAAATCAAGCTTGTCACACCAACCAATCATCCTATTTTGCAGGATCACAATGTACCAAACAACGAGTGGCAAGAGCAGCAAAGAGAGCAATATCAACACAATATTGGTACACCAGAGCAGCAATATGTAAATCAGTAGCTATACCTTTTTCAATGCGAAAAATGACCTCTCTGTAGCAGCAACAGACTGATGCTTGGCAAGATCAACAATGGTCAAACCAAGCGCCTAATAACAGAATCTCCGGAGCGTATTCAGAGGGGAGCTCGCATTCGAGAGTCGCCGACCACAAGCTAAATCAATACCATGTACGTAATGCGCCAAATCAAGAAGATCAGTATGCACAGTCCAATCGTAATTCATATTATGAAGATCACCAGGTACAGGGATATCATGATGACAGGACTGGCAGGCCTCGATCAACGGAGGTTCCTTCGGCTAAGGAGTATGAGAGCTTAGAAGGTGAAGACACGCATCAGGATAATCCTCCGATACCGGAATCCCCACATAGGCGGATGTCTTTCGCAAGATTACTCTCGCCGCTACGATCACCAAAGAAAAGTCCAGATGCCGACAAAAGATCGACAAAGTCGTCCAGACGCAACTCGGATGCAGGAAAGAGTTCAGCCTCCCCATCTCCGTCGAATATGTCTCCATCAGAGCATCAAGAAATACCCCTACATAGTAATCCTCCAGAGGTAGGCAGGCTACACTATGTCAAACTTTATACCCATTGATGAGTATTATTAGCAGAGCAACTTCTTTCCTTCCTTCGGTCAGCAGCCGAATCCCCAGACAAGCTTTTTTGATTCATTTTCTCAGTACATCCCCAAAGGCATTGTACAATCCTTCGCCACGAAAGCAAGTGAAGAGGCACTTCCTCACATTATGGCTTCAGATCACTCATCAGATGTGACCCCGGCAGCATCACATGAAGCTACCATTGATCCTACGGGGCCTGACGAGCAAGATATCGCAGGTGTACATATTCCGACAACAATAGAAGGCTGCCGAGATATTATTCTCTCACAGGCGAGCGAATTACAAGCATTCAGAAATCAAGGCATCAAACCAAGTACCGACACTGCCGCACTGCGCAGGGAAATTGCTTCATTGAAATCAGAAAAGAGCGATTTTGTCAGAGTAATTGAAGGACTTCGATCGGAGTCCGCGGCCAGTGCTGACAGTGGTGATGCGCGCAAGAGAATATCCAATTTGGAACGTGAGCTGGAAATACTGAATGCGGAGAACACACGGGAAAAAGAGAAGAACGCAGACTTCAGAGCTGAGATTGAACAAGTTCATCGAGAGAATAATGAGTTTAAAGTCAACTTGGCCGAAAGCTTAGCGAAGATCCAAGAGTACGAAAAGGAAGCTCCGCAAGTGAGCTCTATCAACGGTTCCTCGGGAGCTGACGGCAATTCCTCCGCTGTGACTAGCTTACAAATTCGCTTGAAGGAAGTTGAAGAATCTTCGAAGACTGAGATAACTCAGTACGAGGCTCAGGTGCAGGAACTGGAGACCCTATTGAGTGCATTCCAGAATGGTACTCGAAATATGTCACCGAAGGAATTATCAAATGCTCTTCAGCAGCGAGACGAAATGGAAGTCAAGCTGCAAAGTTATGATGCTGAACATTTGGGTCTTCAGCAAGAGTTATCGTTACTTGCAGACGAATTGAATACTTGCAAAGATCAACTTTACTCATTGCAAAGTTCTAATATGGCCAAATCTGAGCATGACCATATCGTAGCAGCCATGAAATCAGAGACTAGGTCGCTTCAGCAGGAATTAGACCACGCTCGCGGAAACAGCGAACATTTGCATGCGAATATGGAAGCTTTGAAAAGCCTTGTAAGCTCGGATGCTACGAGTGACTCGGCATTAAAGGTAAGGCACATCCGCAATTCGAGGTTTGATCTAACCAGAACGTCATAGTTGGCGATGGTAGAATCGCAACAAAGGTATGAAGAACTTAAGGACGAGCTTGCAGAGTTGCAAGCAGCCTATGATCGACAGTCCGCGTTTGTGCAAGACTCGATCACTAAGAAGAATCATCTTTCCAATGAGCTGCACAGCGCCAACAGTTTGAATGAACAATTGTCGACTCAACTCAACGAGATGCAGCAGTCTGCCAATACGCAGCCCGACCGCTATAATGACGATATAATTTTATCAGAGCAGTTACTCGAATTGAAAGTGGAATTAGAGTCGGTCCGCCATGCTCTGAAGAAGGCTGAAGATAAGAATCAGGATTTACTTCAGCAACAATCAAGTATATCGGACCAGCCCATAGAGGAAGCCGATGTGGATCACACCAGAGAGCTTACAGTACTCCGAAGTAATATGGCTGATACTTTGGAGGAGTTGGCGGAGTTACAAGAGGCTTATGATAAGCAGAGTGTATTTGTTAAGAACACATTCGCAAAACAGAAAGACCTAATGAGTGCACTTGCCTCTTCACAATCTCAACTCGATATGTTGAAACAGGGCGTCAGTCCTGATACTGCTGTCAATGAACTAGCCGAGAATTTCGGCAAATCCAAGCCGGAGGCTGAACCACCCAACACTGGGCTTGCGCAAGAACTTGATGACCTCAAAAAGAACCACGACTCACTGTTGCAAGAGATTGATACTCTGAATACTCGGATACAGACTGCAGAAGGCACGAATCAGCAAAAAGAGGAAGAGATCAATAATCTCACCCAGCGCGTACGAGAACTGAGTTCAGAACTGGAAAAGTTCCCTGAACTGCAATCGGAGTTAGACCGCCTTCAGCATGCAGTGCAGGAGGGGCAGAACCTGCTTTCTGAACAGGAAGCAAAACTCAGTGCCAGGGCAGAACAAGTGCAACAGCTGGAGCAAGCTCTAAGTGATGCAAGTGAGCTACGGCAGCGCACCAATGAAATCTCTGGACCGATCGAAGCTCAGTTACTCGAGGAGAGAACTAGAAGCAGCGAACTCAGCCATCAATTGAATGAGATAGCGCAGATTAAGGACGCCGCGGATGCTGAATGCGTACGACTCAAGGAAGAGCTGAGCGCGGAACAAGCTGATAAGCAAAAGATACAAGATGAGGTGAAAAGATTGACCGAAGAAGCTGCAGCCGCTGAAGCTAAGTATCAGACAAACCATAACTCCCTGGAAGAGGCTAATGCTGAATATGCTACGCTTCTTTCGCAAGTGAATGAACAACAGCAACTCATCGACACCAAAGATCAGACGATTGCTGATTTGGGCGATCGTTTGCGTGAGGCGCAAGACTTAGGCTCGATTGCAGCGGAGAGTATCGAAGAGTACAGATCGAAATGCGAGGATCTTGAGAAGCGGATTAAAGAATTGCGTTCAGGAGAAAGTCAAATTGCGCAGGTGCAAGACCAGCTGTACACTTTGAAGGTAGATTATGATAGTTCCGTTGCGCAACTTGAGCGTGCAATGGAGGAGAAAAATGAAATCCAAAAGGAAATTCTCGACGCTCGTGATCTTATTGCTATATTGCAAAAACAGTCAGAATCTCATTCTGATGCAATGATAGCCTCAGAGGGCATTCGAGCAGAGTTGCAGGCAGCACAGAACATGATCACGGAGCTGCAAGGGCAAATTGCAGATAGGGAAGCGTTGTTATTAGACAGCAATACTCAGAAAAGCCATCTAGAGCAGATGTGCAATGAAAATGCCAAATCTATTGAAGGTTTGCAGCAAACCGTCGAAATGAGTGAGATCAATCTGAAAGAGCGAGAGGCTCTCCTTATTGAACAAGCCCGCCGGTTGGAAGATTTGAACAACGAGAATGGCCTAATGAAAACGGAATTATCTTCCTTGCGTCAGGAAGTTGCAACCATCTCTGAGAAGTGGAGTAATGCCGAGGCATCTGGTGTTACCTCAACTGAGCAGATACAATGGTTCCAAGACCGAGTGAGATCACTGGAACAGGAAGTGAAACAGCTTGCTAAGGATAATGAGAGGTTCCGTTCAGAATATGAAGGAGCTCAGCAGGATCTAAAAAATCTTGTACAGCAAAAAGTATCGATAGAAGAACAGTATCGTGAAAGTATTTCCAGTCTCACTCAAGCTAAAGCGGAGCTGGCGGATGTGACTACTCTCCTCACGGAAATGCGCGAAGTGTCTAGTACCCATGAACAGACAGTTCTGTCACTACGGCAAGCATCCCAAGATTTAGAAGCTCGAACAAGTCAAGAGATTGAAGAGCTTCGAGCCAAGTTAGAGCTAGCAGAACAGCAGGTACAGCAATTACAGACCAATGTACCTCGAATGGACGAATTGCAGCAACAAATAGAAGCTAGCATGGCTTCAAATCAAGAATTGAGTCAGACTATTCAGAGATTAGAGCTGGAGAAAGGACAGCTTGAAGCGCATTGCGGTGATGCTGGGAACCAAATTACCCAGCTTCATGAGCATATGCAAGCTATGGACGAGGAATTGCATCAGCTTAAGCTTGTAAAGCAAGAATTGGACGAAGTTCGGGCATTGAGTGAGCAACAGCAACTTGCACGTGATAGCTTGGAATCGACGCTCAATGGAAAAGAAATCGAGCTGAATCAAACCTCGACGTCTCTTCATAAAGCGACTCGAAGGATAGATGAGCTGACTGAATTGACGAGATCGGCAGAGGCTCGACTAGCTACAGAAGAGTCAACCATACTCCAACTAAAGGCTCAGCTCGACAAGAGTGCAACTGATAACGAGGGAGATGCTGCTGCTATACGAGATCTCAAGGCCGAATTGATTTCTACGCAAACACTACATACTACAGTGACTGAATCTTTGGGTCTAATGACCGCTGAGAAGGATGCGCTCGAAGTAAAATACACGGAGAAATTACAAAGTATAGAGTTCTATGAAGCGCGACTGTCGAGCTACGAAACGGAATTGTTAGAGCTTAAGCAAAATCACGAAGCCAAAGAAAAGCGCATGTTGGAGTTGAGTGATCGCTTGCGCGAAGCACAAGATTTGGGTTCAGTCGCTGCGGAAAGCATCGAGGAATATAAATCAAAATGCGAAGATCTCGAAAAACAAATTCACGAATTGCGATTAGGAGAGTCACAGGTGTCTCAGTTGCAGGATCAGCTGCAGCAAATGAAAGAAGAGTGCGATCGTATGAAGCATGAGCTCGATAATGTCGTTAAAGACAATGGTCAACTGCAACAATTGAGCGTCGAAACGCAAGAACAACTGTCGGCACAAGCGCGGGAGCTGCATGCAACTAGTGAACTACAACAGCACTTGCAGGACGATGTGATCAGCAAGGATATACAAATTTCCGAACTTGACGACTCCATCGCAACACAACAAGCGCGTTTCGCTCTAGTAGAGGCAAAACTCAGCGAGACTAACGAGTCACTGGCTGAAACCGTCAATTCTTACAACATACTACATGAAAAATACACACAAGCTGAGTATAAGATCGAGCAGTACAATCGCAGTATGGAGAGCTCTGCAGGCGTACGAGAAAGGCTAGAGGCCGAAATCAATTCGCTACAGCAAAATGCAGCAACGCTCACAGCGAAGTTGCAGGACGTGCAATTATCGGGCACTCATTCTACTCAACAGCTTGAATCGTATCAACATAAGATCGACGCTCTGACTCGAGATATCGCAACGGCTCAAGAACAATTGGACACCAAGGATCGTGAAAGGGAAGTCGTGTTACAGGAAGCGAACAAGAAGGAAGCAAATCTCCTAGAAGAGTTAGCCATCTTGAAAAAGCAAACCTCGGATGCGCGTCAGCGTCTCAGTGAGTTACAAGCAGAAAATAACCGCTTACAAACAGCTCAATCGGAAAGCTCTGCTTCGCTGGCAAAATTACGAGAACAACTTACGGACCAAGAAAAACTCAATGAACACTCCGAGGTAATGATATCACTTGGCTGTATTTACCATACTCACATGCGTCTCAGGCCTCTCTTCGTGAAGCGCAAGAACAAGCTACCGCCGAAGTCCAAGAGCTACAAACAGCGTATGATCGTCAATCAGCGTTTGTTCAGGACACTATCACAAAATACAAGACCTGTCAGCTGGAGCTTGAGAAAGCGAACGCTGAGAGAGAGACACGAGGTAAGGTCGACATGTCTGATATAGAGAATCAGATGAGAGTATTGCAAGCCGAAGCAGTTCAAGCTCGAGAGGAAAAGCACGATGTCACTATACAGGCAGAGCAACTCGCGAAAGAGAAATACGAGCTCTCAGTCGAGATGAATGGCAAAGCTGATGAAATCAAGGCATATATCAAGGTAATACTCGACGATGGGTATCTCAAATTGACTGAGTGACGCTGATGCTTCGTTCAGCGTATTCAACATGTAGAGCAAGAAGTCACACGTATCAAGGTACATTTGAGATAGCACTCGATCTTACAAATTTGTCTAAAATACGTTTAGCTGGAAAAGCAAACGATGGAAGAGCAGATACGAGAACTTGAGCAACAAAAAGAAGAAATTCATCGCAGGCAGCAAGCCGATGCTGAAAACGGCGTACCTCTTCAAACGGCTATGCCAAACACTCTTACGGAGGACCAGGCAACAGATATTGATGTTGCCGATAGCGAGGGAATATCGATGCTGGATGTAGAGTCGGAACGTTTGCACGCTCTACTACGCAACCAATCGGATCAAGTAGCCAAATTCGTATCGGAGATTAATAGCCTTAAAGTAAGCCAAAACAATCCCGCCCATCTAATTTTATTGATGATTTGACAGCATGAGAAGGAAGAGTTTGGTACGCTAATGCAATTTGTGGTTGAGAGCATGGAACCCCTTCTGTTACACTTGGATTTGACATCCTTGCCGGACTCGGACGAAGACTTCCCTAAATATTGGCTGCATATCATACACTGCTTGGATATACTTCTTAACGATCAAGATTCCGTAAGCAATACGTACTCACTCCATTGGACGGTAGTTGACATGCACAATAGGTCAAAACTCAGAACGAAGAGTTGCTTGACCAAAATCAACGCTTGCAGTCTGCTTTGGAAGAGGGAGTCAAGGATATTGAGATTGCACTCGAGCAAAGGAGTCAAATGGAACAGACGATGTTATCATATCAGAAACAACTATTTGACAGGTCTAGCGCTGAGCGAAAAGGAAAGCTATTTAGTGCATCGAGGCATTCTAGTTCTGAAGTAAATAGCGAGCTAGAGGAGGAACATCGCAATCTCCAGGAACGATATCAGAAGGAGTCTGCGGAGAAATTGTCATTCGTAGAGCAGACCATCAGGTTGAAAGCGGCTCTAGATCGAGCGGAAGCACAAATACCGAGTGACACTGCTCGTATCGCAGATCGCCTGCTTCAACGGGGCGTGAAGCTACATATACCTTCCAAGTATGATCTCCCTGATCTTGTGAAAGCGATGGAAGAAGAGATCTACTCACTGCAAAATGACTCTGGATCGATACAAGCTTCAAATATCAAGCTCGACGTATTAGCTGAACTGGATCGTCTCATTATCGAGATTTCCAGAGAACAGGCTGATGCGATCATCGCAAGTCAGAGTCAGATTGCCTATCTCAAGGATTGTTTCGTCCAATGGAATCGCTCTAATGGCCATCTTCAAAGAGAAATTGAGGATTTACATGAATCAAACAAAGCAATGACCAGCAAAGAAACCCATGCGAATTTGCAGGCAAGATGCGCTCAATTGGAGGCTCACAACAAAGTCTTACAGAAACGGGCTGAGGAAATGTCGAGTCTCAACGAATTTATCTCAGCTAAACAAGTTGACCTTGATGCAGTGGTTAGTGCGCTGCGGAGCGAGATGCTTAATACATCGTTCATATCGAACCAGAATGAGAAATCGCCAGAACGGCTACGAGGCAGTGAGGCGAGCAAACGATCTGCAGACTCGCCAACACGCAAAGCTAAAATCATTTCCGAGTATCAACAGCAGATACAGGAACTTCAGGCAAGATTGGCCAGCTCAGAAAAGTCTCATCTTGAAGAGAAGGTAATACACTTCAGTCAGTATGTAATTTGAGTTGATCCTTGAGCGTAGGATGATTATGAGCAACCAAATCTCCCACAACTATATTCAGAATTACAAGATCGATTGTACGACCTCGAAAACGAGTTAGAGAAACACAAACAGATGTTGAAAGAAGCCCAGAACGATCGAGACGCAATCATCACCCGCGCGCGCAATGCACAGATACAACTCAATAGAGAATGGAAGGATAAAGAAGAAGAGACAGTTAACGCTTGGACTAAGATCCTGAGTGATTGCAAGGCAAGATATCGAAGTGAACATGAAGAGTCAAAGGCCAAGTGGAGACATGCTGTCGAGAGGTTAAGAAGTGATCGAGAAGAGCTTCTCAAACGACTGGAATCGTTGCAGACAGTAAGATCGTATGTTCTAGCACTCTCATCGCGCCTCATCGCACATACAGGAAATGCAGAATAATCGTGGAGATCAGTGGTATCACCAGAACAGTGCGGTCAAGAAATCGGTCTATCAGAAGCTGAAGAAAGAATACGGTGTACTTAATACACGATTCCGAAGAGAGATGATCTTCCGGAAAGATCTAATTTATCAGAAGAAATACCTTATCGTGATGATGGGCGGCATTGCGTCATGGTAATTTGCCTTATAGATTCGTAATACGAATATTGACTTCATAACTTCAGTGCAAAGATTGCAACACGACCGTCCAATTCACGACCTCGGCATGCTTATAAATCAAAGCTGAAACGAAGTTGTCTGATGGTACTAGCAATTGTCCGATTACAACGATTTGCCAGATCTTGGAGCACGATTGCACATCAAGGAAGTTAACGACTTTGGAACCTACTGAGACCTACGGCTTCAGCCGTATAAGCGTGCCCGACCATCATGGCAGTCATGGCAGGATTTTGCTGCTGCACAATATGAGAGGATTACAGCGCCATCTATCGCGACAATGAGGACATGGACCTGTACCGAAGCAAGCGTGAGATTTTGCCTCATTTACTAATGTTCTGATTTGTCCCCCGACGGGTATGATCGCAGAGCTTTGGCATCAGCAGCTGTAGATCGCATAGCAGCTTGGTGTCAACTTTGGTATGTAGCTCTAGGGGCTTCGATCTCGGGATCATATCGTTGTGGATGGCGGCTGCAAGGAGCAGGGGCGACGGAGTATACGGGCATACCTGGAGGGTGACAGACAGTACGTCTACCATCATGCATTGTACGCCGTGTCTGCGATCTGGCCATGACTGATGCAGCATAGAAGATGTATATAAAGACCACGAATCGCTCTCAGGCTTAGTAGCTAGTCAGTCTGAACGTAGCAGTGCGAAGTCGAGGCGTTCCTGTACTGAGAACAGATTTCAGCTTTCAAAATGAACAATCAAGTAGTACGAGACTCTCTGTCTCTGTACAGTATTCTTCTCTCTGTATAATCGATTTTGTAACTTCATATTCCGATTTGTTTCTTCGATTGTTTTGCGCCTCTTTGTAACGCGTCTTTTGGTGTAACTAGGGACAAAATACAACTGCGCCTCCAGATGTGCAAAGACATTCTTTGTCGCTGCGATCCTTGCATTATCTGTCATATCTACTATTCTAGACATACTGATATTGATCATTCAAATCCAAATTAATCAACTACAGTTATCAAGTTAGTCTTCCAACACCGGTCATGCCTTGCCTATGTTTCGGTCGTAAAAAGAATGATTCAGAATCTGCCAACGTACCACCATCTCAGGAGACTTTAGCACTTCGACAGCAAGCATTCGGAAATACGGAAAGTTCAAGGAATAATATGCAAGTCATTATCGCCACCGAGGCAGCGAGTACCGAAGGAACATGGGATGCACCTGATGTATGGCTATCTGGACCGAAAACTGTTGGGCATGATGCAAAGGGCAAGGACAGAAATAAATCCAAAACGAAAGCTGCGGCTCCAGCATGAGACCTCCCACTCGAAATTCAGACAACCTCTATCCTATCTTCTATGGCAATATACTGTCATATTCTCGAAGCCTGCTGTCGAATACTTGGTGTTGCAAGACATATGCTAATCGGAAAATAGACTCCGATTTGATATGCCAGTAGTTGAGTGTGATGATCAATGCCTGAGTCCTAGTGCCTCTCGTATTGAGTATCCTCTCGTCACCCTAGTCACATACTACTGGTGCCATATGTGCATTACTGTGTTGCTTTGACCACAAGTCTGATCACTCACGATACCTGCCTGGAGCATCATCCCATAAACTCTCGAGACATTAATATGAAGAGTGGTAGCATATTTTTGTGTTTCTATACTAGATATCATAAAGTTGTTTGTGACTTGCTTTACCTAAAAGTGTGCTGATATTACTGCGATTCCATATCATCCCCGACATCTCCCTTACACCTCGACACTCTTTTGATCAGTATCACTGCGCTGCAGCGCTGCCTCTATCATCGGACTAATTGACTGTAAGTGGAGTTCTTTGCTCATATGTGAAATCTTGTACTACAATGACGCATGGATCCACTCCGAACTCCATGAAAATATTCATGTATACTTTCGCTACTTTACGGTACAGAATCATTATGGTTAGTGGCCAGCCAGAGGTTAAACATACGAGAATATTGCAAAGACGGACGTTTGATGTGGGCTGTAAGGGTTGTGAGTGTGCGGGGAAGAGATCTTGGGTACAGAGATTCAGAGAGGGCAGACAAAATCTTGGTCAATCAATTC
>Ga0160429_1001297_pt1 | contig 14167 bp, 13 predicted proteins | sample SolpanmetagenomR_FD_108199 | JGI IMG/M metagenome (GOLD analysis project Ga0160429, IMG submission 108199) | Solar panel surface microbial communities from Lawrence Berkeley National Laboratory, California, USA - R | ecosystem: Engineered > Built environment > Solar panel > Unclassified ...
CCACCGGAAAGGAGTCCAGCACGTAGCGGGCTTCGGTGTGCAGGTATTTGAGCACCTCGCCCACCAGGGCGAAGAGGGCCAGCAGTGTATCGGTGAGCGCGTGCAGCCGGCGGGTGAAGCCGCGCTTGTCTAACCGGTTCTGGCCCCAGGGCTGCTCCATGTAATGCTTGGCCACGACCAGGTTGCCGCCGAAAAAGCGGGCGGCCACCAGCGCCGTCGTCAGTACGCCGGCCCTGAGCCGGGGGCGGGGTAGCTACCGGGCGGGTGAAACGAAGTAAATCATCGAGGAAGCAGTACATTGCAACGGTCTGTTCGCGCATGATCAGCAGGAGTTGAAGGGGTCGAATACTTCAAACCTAGCCTGTTCACGCCGAACAGACTTCTTTCTGCCTTATCTATATCCTGCAACTTGGGTTAGCTAGCGCTGTTCTTTCGCTCATCGCCGGGCCGTAAGGCTCGGCGTACTTGTTCTATGAAACTCCTTTATTCTTACCTGCGCCGCTACTGGAGCCTGCTCGTGCTGGCCCTGGTGCTGGCCGCCGTCAACCAGATTTTTTCGTTACTCGACCCGTATTTGTTCCGCCGGCTGGTCGACCACTTTGTGCCCCGCACTGGCGTGGCGAGCGGGCTACGGCTGGTGCCGTTCTGGCCGTTTTTCCGCGAAGCTATCCCTTACATTGGCATGATGCTGGGCGTGGCGATGGTATCGCGCATCGCCAAGAATTTTCAGGACTACTACGTCAACGTCATTACCCAGCGGCTGGGGGCGCGCATGTATTCCGATGGCCTGCGCCACTCGCTCGACCTGCCCTACCAGGTGTTTGAAGACCAGCGCTCGGGCGAAACCCTGGGCAAGCTTCAGAAGGTGCGCCTCGATGTGGAGAAGCTTATCCAAAGCTTTGTCAACGTGCTGTTTACGGCCGTGGTAGGTATCATCTTCGTGATGTGGTACGCCATTACTGTGTACTGGCCCATCGCGGTGGGCTATTTCCTGACCATCCCACTGCTGGGCATTCTGAGCTTTGCGTTGAGCAAGCGCATTAAAGTCATTCAGAAGACCATCGTAGGCGAAACTACGGCATTGGCTGGCTCCACCACCGAGAGCCTGCGCAACATCGAGCTCATCAAAAGCCTGGGGCTGGCCCAGCAGGAAACCGAGCGCCTGAACGGCATTACCGATAAAATCCTGAAGCTGGAGCTGCGCAAGGTGCGCTATCTGCGCTCGCTGAGCTTTGTGCAGGGTACGTTTGTCAACTTGCTGCGCAACATCATCATCTTGATGCTCTTGTACTTGCGGGTGCAGAACTACATCAGCCTGGGCGAGTTTTTCTCGTTCTTTATCTACTCGTTTTCCATCTTTGGGCCGTTGCAGGAACTGGGCGCCATCATCGGCACCTACCGCGAAACCGAGATTTCGCTGGGCAATTTCCAGACGATCCTCGACACGCCGCGCGATGTGAAGCCGGCCCACCCGCAGCTAGTGGAGCGCATCGAAACGCTGGCTTTTGAGGAGGTAACGTTCAAGCACCTCACTGCGCCAGCGCCGGCATTGGCCGGCATCTCGTTCGGGGCCAAGCTGGGCGAAACCATTGCCTTCGTTGGCCCCAGCGGCTCGGGCAAAACCACGCTCGTAAAGCTCCTGGTGGGCCTCTACCCACCACTCGCGGGCGAAATTCTCTACAATGGCATTTCGAGCAAAAATGTGGACCTCGACCAGCTGCGCGAGCAAATCGGCTTTGTAACGCAGGATACGCAGCTGTTTGCCGGCACCATTCGCGAAAACCTGCGCTTCGTGGCCCCGCAGGCCACCGATGCCGAATGCTTGCGCGCCCTGCACCAGGCGGCCGCCGATGGGCTGCTGGCCCGCGCGCCTAAGGGCCTCGACACCGTGCTCGGCGAAGGCGGCGTGAAAGTGAGCGGCGGCGAAAAACAGCGGCTCAGCATCGCCCGCGCCCTATTGCGCCACCCCACCCTGCTCGTATTCGACGAGGCTACTTCGGCCCTCGACTCGCTCACGGAGGAAGAAATCGGCCGCACGGTGCGCGAGCTTTCGGGCTCGCGCCAGCACATCACCGTGCTCATCGCTCACCGCCTGAGCACCATTTTGCACGCCGACCGCATCTTCGTGCTGGAGCGCGGGCAGGTGGCCGAGGCCGGTCGCCACGACGAGCTGCTGGCCCAAAAAGGGCTGTACTATGCCATGTGGCGCCAGCAGATTGGCGAGCGCAAGGAGCCGGCGCTAGTGGGCTAACAGCCATACTGTTGACTGGCTAAGAATGGCGCCGACGCAACTTTTCCGAGCTTTTGCCCGAAAGCAGGCCATGCATTTTACCGTTATCACCCCCACTCACAAGCGCCGCGACCTGCTACCCGAAACCGTGGCTAGCGTGCGCGCCAATATCAGCGCCCCGCTCGACTTTTCGTTTGAACACCTGCTCTACGACAACGGCTCGGACGATGGCACGGCCGAGTACCTGGCCGAGGCGGCTACTCAACCCTACCCGCCGCTGCGCTACTGGCAAGACCCCAGCCGGCGCCGGCCCGGCTTCGCCCGCAATGAGCTAAGCAAGCAAGCGCCCGCCGAGGCCTGGATTCTGCCCCTCGACGACGACGACCTGCTGCTTCAGCGTACGCTCTACCACTACGGCGCCCAGATTGAGGCTAATCCCGACCGCCCCTGGCTGGTGGCCGACTTCCTGCGCGTCGATGAGCACGCCCGCTACCTGCCTAGTGAGGATTACTATGCCTGGAAATTCGATTCGCCCTCGGCCATGCTCCAGGCCATTTTTCGGGCCGAGCATTTTATTCAGGGCAACGTGTGCTACACCAAAGCGCTGCTCGACGAGGTAGGCGGCTACGACCCCGAGCTGCCGATGGCCGAAGACCTTGACCTTTACGTGCGCTTCCTGCTGGCCGGGCACTTGCCAGTGGTATGCCCGCACATCAGCCACCTGCATCGCTTCCACTCGAAGAATACCAGCCAGGGCGTGGATGCCGCCAAGCACAACGCCGACCTGCGCGTCATCTACCGCAAATACGCGGCGCAGCTACAAGCGCTGGGCATTGCCGAGCCGGGCCAGTAGCCCCGCGGCTCAGCGCCATCCGCAAGACATCTGGCAACTAATAAAACCTCTTCCTAGAGCGGTTCTCAAATTGACAGAAAGCGTGCGGGTGCGTTCTCCAGCCAGCAACCTGAAAACTACCGTAAGAAAAGTAAGCTCGTCGGGAAGCTAAGCCGATTGCAGCTTATCCATCTTCTTTACACCTTAGTGTTGAATCTTTGACGTTACCGGATATTACTTTAGCCGGGTGAGGTAGGCGGCGGCCGGCTAACGCCTGCTGGCGGCCATTTACAACTGTTCTCCTTGGCAATCCTTCCTTTATTCTGGCTACGCCGTAGCGGCCTTTTTTTGGGGCTGGTACTGACTTTTTTGGTGGGGCGCGCGCAGCCTGGCGCGCCGCTCAGCCAACTAAAAAAGTCAGCGCCAGCCCCGCTCGATGTGGCCGACGTAGCACACCACCTCTACCCCCGCATTCCGGCCCACGACTCGGCTAGCTTGCAGCACGGCCACAAAATGCTGCTGCTAGTACCGGTGGTGGGCTACTCGCAGCAAACGGGCGGCGTGGCTGAGGTAGCACTCAACATGGCCTTTCAGCGCCCCGCCGCCAATGTATCGACGGTGGTGGGCGCGGCGCAATACACCCTCCACCACCAGGCCATTCTTACGCTCTCCTCGTCGCTGTGGTCGGCTGATAACACCTGGGATTTTGTAGGCGACTGGCGAATAATGCACTATCCACAAAGCACTTATGGCCTGGGTATGTATACCTCTACCAGCAGCGATGTGGTATCGATGGACTACGAGTACCTACGCTTTTATCAAACCGTGCTGCGGCGCCTCACAGCAGCCTGGTACGTGGGGCTGGGCTACCAGCTCGACAACCACTGGGGCATCGTGAGCCGCAACAGTCGCCGCGAAGTCACGGCTATTTCGCGCTATACCTACGGGGTGGCGGGCCGCTCTACCTCGTCGGGGCCGGTCATTAGCTTGCTGCACGACAATCGCGGCAACGCCATCAACCCGCAGGGCGGTTATTTCCTCAACGCGCAGTACCGCCCCAACCTCACGGCTCTGGGTAGCAGCACCAATTACCAATCGCTGCTGCTCGAAGGCCGCCTGTACCTCCACCCCGTGCCGGGCTCGGCTAATATTCTAGCGTTATGGTCGTACAATGCGCTCACTCTCAGTGGAAATCCGCCTTTTCTCGACCTGCCGGCCACCGGCTGGGATATGTACGGCAATACCGGGCGCGGCTTTATCCAGGGACGGTTTCGGGGCAAAAACCTGCTGTATGGCGAGGCTGAGTACCGCTTCGGCATTACCCGCAACCGCCTGCTGGGCGGCGTAGTCTTCACCAATGCCCAAACCGTGACGGAGCTAACCGTGGTGAAAGGCCGCGTGGGAAACGGCACCTTCCAGAAGGTTGTGCCCGCCGTGGGTGGCGGCCTGCGTATTAGCCTCAACAAAGTTTCCCGTACCAACTTGGCTATTGACTATGGCTTTGGGCTCGACGGCTCGCGGGGTCTGTCGCTGAACTTGGGCGAGGTATTTTAAAGGATTCGCCTTGAGCAGCTAGTGCTTAGTCAGAGGAGTTAGCTGCCCTAATTTCCTGGTAATGACGGTCAAGTTTAACATGGGCTTTGGCTCGCCCTGTATGAAAAGCGCTTGGGCGAGAGTCAGCGCCAGCTAGCCGACCTCAAGCGCCTCGTGCAGTTGCAAGCGGAGGTAGCGGCTAGCCACGAGCTAACCACCGACCAGTCGCAGGGGCCGCTGCGCGTGCTGGGCGACTACGCCCGCGCCCTCGACGTGCTCGACCAGTGGCCATCAGCGGCTGCACGTAGCCCGCGATACGGTGGCCCTGGCTACCGCCACTGCCTTCGAGCTAACGTACGCTGAGGCCCTGCAAGCCTTCAGTACTCTAAAGGGATAATTTGCTGGCTACGAGCAGTTTGTCCGCGAAAAAGACAAGCCCTTCGAAAGCTCCGTGCGCACTAGTTACCAAAGCTTTGGTGGGCAAGGCCTGTACCCGAGCGTGGAAGAAAAGGCTGCTAACCTGCTCTACTTCGTGGTCAAGAACCAGTCATTTTCGGATGGCAACAAGCGCATTGCGGCTTTTCTATTTGTGTACTTCCTGGCCCGGAGCGGCTGTCTCTACCGCCCCGACGGCACGCGCCGGCCCGCTGACAATGCGCTTGTTGCCCTCACCTTGCTCATTGCCGAAAGTCGGCCTGAGGACAAAGACGTAATGGCTACCCTGGTCGTGAACCTGATTAATGATGAAAATTAGGTGCGCTAGCCTACCAGCAGCCCCTACCTTTGCCCGATGGAGTATCAGTTGACTAAGCTCGCCGCCATTGATATTGGCTCCAACGCCGTGCGCTGCCAGATTTCGGCCGTGCTATTTTTTAATGGCCGCTACCGCCTCAAACGCATTGAATACGTGCGCTACCCGCTGCGGCTCGGCGAAGACGTTTTTGCCACTGGCGAAATTCCGCCGGCCAAGGCCGATAAGTTTGTTAAGTTTTTGCACGCCCTCAAGCTCCTTATGGAAGTGCACGAGGTGCCGCACCACCTCATCTGCGCCACCTCGGCCATGCGCACGGCCAGCAACGGCGCGGCGGTGGCGGCCCGCGTGCAGCAGGAACTGGGGTTGGATATCCAGGTCATTGATGGCCAGGCGGAAGCGGCCTACATCAACCGTGTAATTGAGCACCTGCTCGAAGATAACCGCCACTACCTGCACATCGACGTAGGCGGCGGCAGCACTGAGTTCAACATCTACCACGACCGCCGCAAGGTGGCCGCGCAGTCGTTCGAAATCGGCTCCATCCGCCGGATGCAGCAGGAAGAAAGTGGCCGTACCGTAGAGCAGATGAACGGCCTTTGGCAGCGCATGGAAGCCTGGGTGCGCGAAAACGCGCGCCGCTACCACGTCACGCGCGCCATCGGCACGGGCGGCAACATCAGCAAGCTCTACAGCATGTCGGCGGCCTCACCCAACAAGCCCATTACCCGCCGTAGCGTGCAGGCGCTGCTCGACCGCCTGGGCAGCCTCAGTATGAGCGAGCGCGTGAACATCGCCATGCTCAACCCCGACCGGGCCGACGTCATCGTGCCCGCAGGCCACATCTACCTCTCGGCAATGGAGTGGGCCGGCGTGAGCAGTATGATCGTGCCCGATATCGGCCTGAAAGACGGCATGTTACAGGCCCTTTTCGAGCAATATTTCAACGAAATCAGCCCCAGTGTTCACCCCAGCAAGCTGCCGGTAGCCGACGTCGAAAACGGCCCGCTGGGCTAGCCGCCTACCTGCAAAAAGCCCGCTACCCTGGTTAGATAGCGGGCTTTTTGCAAGTAGGCAGCTAGGCAGTTTCGTCGACTACAATGGCCGCGATGTCGGCCTCGTTTTCCACATCTGCTTCTGCTAGTACTTCGCCCTGCCCAAAAGTATCGGCGCCATCTTCGACTACCGGCTCAGCGGCGATGGCCGCGGCTTCGGCAGTAGCGAGCTGCTGGCGCTGTGCGGTTTGGGCGTGCAGCAAGGTTAGCAGGCCGTCGGGGGTAGCCCCGGCTAGCTGCGTTTCGTCGGGCCGGCGGTAGAAGTCGCGGTGAATGTTGATGGCGGGCTCGCCCGGCGCGAGGCGCTGGCACACGTAGGCCCCATCTTCGCGCATGAGGTAGCTATTCTGGTTGTCGAGCAGGTTGAGCTGCAAGATGTTAATAGCCTCGCGCCGTAGCTGCGGATTCACTATCAGAAACAGTGCCTCAATCCGCCGGTCGAAGGAGCGCACCATGGCATCGGCCGAGCCCGCGTAGAGCTTGGCCTCGCCGCCGTGGTGAAAGTAGAAGAGCCGGGCGTGCTCCAGATATTCGCCCACGATGCTCTTTACCTCAATATTTTCGCTCAGCCCCGGCCGGCCCGGCCGCAGGCAGCAGATGCCCCGCACGATAAACCGAATGGGCACGCCAGCCTTGCTGGCTTTGTAAAACTCATCGATTAGCTCCCGGTCTTCCAGTGAGTTCATCTTCATCACGATACCGCTGGCCAACCCTTTCTTAGCGTTTTTCGCCTCTTCCCGCACCAAGTGAATAAGTTGCTGACGCATATCCTTGGGCGCCGTGATAAGGTATTCGTAGTCGTCGGGCTGCGAATGACCCGTAATAACGTTGAAGAACTCCGACACGTCGTGGCCATACGTATCGTTGGTCGTGAGCATGCTCAGGTCGGTGTAGAGGCGCGAGGTTTGCTCGTTATAGTTGCCCGAGCCGATGTGCACATAGCGCGTCACCTTTTCCGCTTCCTTGCGAATGATCATCATCATCTTGGTGTGGGTCTTGTACTTACCCACGCCATAAATGACAAAGCAGCCGGCCTTTTCCAGCCGGGCGCCTTCCCGGATGTTGCGTTCCTCATCAAAGCGCGCTTTCACCTCAAAGAGCACCGATACGTGCTTACCGTTTTCGGCGGCCTTGAGCAGCGCGGCGGTCACGCGCGAGTCTTCGGCCAGCCGATAAATCGTCTGCTTAATGCCCAGCACCTGCGGGTCTTCGGCGGCGCGCTCCAGTAGCCGCACCACCGGCTCAATTGAATTATACGGGTGGTGCAGCAGCACATCGTGGTGCTTGAGATACTCAAACATGTTCTCCTCCACGCCCTCGGGCAGGCTGAGCGGCAACACTGGTGCGGGCAGCTTGGCACCCTTGCCACGAAAGCTCGGGTAACGCAATATTTGATTCAACCCCTTCATATCCAGCAGCACCGGTATCACGAAGATGTTGCCGTTGTCGATGTTCCAGCGCTCGCGCAGGATGTTCATCAGGTAGGCTGAGGCATCGGGCTCGACCTCTACCCGCACTACCCGGCCGCGCTTGCGGGTTTTGAGGCCAGTTTGTATTTCCTTGATAAAGTCGCTGTCAATATCTTCCGATTCCTCCAGCGTAAAATCGCCGTTGCGGGTGATGCGCAGCAAGTCGGCCGATACAATCTCTACGTTGCGGAATAGCTTGGGCAGGTTGGCCCGCACGATTTCCTCGATGGGCACAAATACCACCCGGTCTTTGCGGGTAATTTCAAAAAACCGCGTCAGATTCTGCGGAATCTGCACGAAGGTGAGGCGCTCCTGGCCCTTCTCCACGTCGAGCGGCAGCGCATTCGACACGGGTGCCGTGTGCTGGCCAGCCTCGGCAACTCCTATTTCGCGCGTCACTACCCCAAACGTCAGTACCTGGTTGATGATGAGTGGGAAGCCGTGGTACGAATCGTACACCATCGGCGTGAGCAACGGAAAAACGGTGTTTTTGAAGTAGCCTTCCACCTTTTTTAGCTCGATCTCGGTCAGCTCTTCCATACGCCGAATGCTGAAGCCCTGCTTTTCAAACTGCGGCTTAAGCTCGTTTAAGTACGTCAGCGACTGATCGTTGACGAAGCGGTGCGCAAAGTCGAGCAGCTTGCGCCGAAAGGGCAATTCGCGCAGCCCCGAATAGTCGACGCGCTCCTTGCCGTAGTCGAGATAATTATAAAGCGAACCCACCCGAATCATGAAAAACTCGTCGAGGTTCGAGCTCGTAATGCTCATAAACCGCAGCTTATCAAATAGCGAGCGGCTCGGGTCCTTGGCCTGGTCGAGCACCCGGTAGTTGAACCGCAGCCAGCTCAAGTCGCGGCTGATGTACTTGCTTTTGCGGATAAGGTCGGCAGACTTGAATAGCTTCATAATGGGGCGGAGTAGCGCGAATAAAGCAGACTTACGCAAATTCGGGCGGCGCAGGCAGCACGTATCGACAAAATAACGACCTGGCTGGCATCGGGTGGCGCCTCGCCGCAAAAGAATAACCCGGCAGAATGCGCAATTTGGCGAGCGCCTGGTAGCTGCCAGCCGCCCCGCTCTACACTACGTGCTCGAAGGCATCGGCCCATTCCAGCTGCAAGTCGGGCAGGGTGTGGCTCGGCACCAGGCCCGGCTCGTAGAAGTCGCCTTTGGGCTGATACTCGCCATCTTGCAGCACGTACACGGCAATAGTTTGCTCGCCGGGAAACACGATCCAGTACTCACCCACCCCGTTTTCGGCGTAGAGGTCAAACTTGGTTTTGGTGTCGTGGGTGGCCGTGCCGGGCGACACGATTTCGATAATCCAGTCGGGCGCGCCCAGGCAGCCACGCTTATCGAGCTTTGCCGGGTCGCAGACGACGCACAGATCGGGCTGCACCACGGTTTGGATTTGCTGGTCGCCATTGCCAGTGCTGCGCAGCAGCCGCACATCAAACGGCGCAGAAAAAACCCGGCAAGCTTTACCTTTTAGGTAACGATGAATTTCGCCTTGAAGGTTAGACGATACTTGCTGGTGGGCCAGGGCCGGGCCGGCCATTTTGCGCAGCACCCGGCCCTTTATCAATTCCACGTATTCGCTGAATTTCCAGGTCAGGTAGTCAGCGTACGAATACGTTTGGCTTGAGTCGAGCTGCGCTATGTCGGTGATGGCGGGGGCGATAGTCGGAGTCATAATACCGGTAATTTACGGCTAAACGAGTTATTCGGGGCGGGCACGGCGCGGCAGCGTCAGCAGTAGCAACAGAAACAACGTCACTCCCAGACTGTACCACGTGACCATGGGCAGACCCCGGAAATACGGCATTTCGGGCGGGTAGTGGCCCAGCAGGCTCAGGCCCGCAAACAGGATACTGCCCAGCGTGAGCAGCGCTAGTACGGTGCGCGTCACGAGCTGGTCGGCCTTGCGCAAAACCGTGGTGTAGCCGCTCAGCTCCACCTTCACACGCAGCTCGCCCTTGCTGATTTTGCGCATGATCTGGCGCAGGTCGATGGGCAGCGTTTGCAGCAGGGCCAGCAGCTGAGTACCAGTGTATTCGGCTTCGCTCAGAATATTTGCGGGCGAGTACTGTTCGCGCAGGATTTTGGCGCCGTAGGGCCGCACAAACTCGAAAGTATTGAAGTTTGGGTGCAGCACTTTGCCGATGCCTTCGAGGATTACCAGGGCCCGCAGAATGAGGAATACCGCGCCCGGCACTTGCAGCTTATACTGGTAGATAATGTTTTGTAGTGAATCAGCCAGGTCGCTCATACTCATGTCTTTCACATCGAGCACCGCGAAGTCTTCGATGAGCAGGCTGAGGTCGGCCTCGAAGGCGCGCATATCCGGGATGTCGCTACTCAGGGCCAGCCGGCGAAAGTTGACCGCCATGCTGCGCGCATCTTGCCGGGCCATGCCGATGAATACCCCCGCAAAGGCGTACTTCTGCTGCTTGGTGAGCTTGCCGACCATGCCAAAGTCGATGAGCACCAGCGTGCCATCGGGGCGCACGAGCACGTTGCCAGGGTGCGGGTCGGCGTGAAAAAACCCGAACTCAAAAATCTGGGTCAGGTAGATGTGCATGCCCGTTTCGGCCACCGCTTCGGGGCTGAGATTCCAGGCCAGCAGTTGTTCCTTATCGGTTATTTTACAGCCGTTTACAAACTCAATCACCAGCACTTTGGCGGTACTCAGCTCACGGTAGGGCTTGGGAATGTAGAAGGTCGAATAGTCTTCGTAGAGCTTGCGCAGCTGCTCCATAGCGCGGGCCTCCGAAGTATAGTCGAGCTCCTTGGTCATGCTGCGTTCGAAGGCTTCCACCACATCCTGCGGGTTGGTCAGCCCGTGGTTGCGCAAAAAGCCGCCCGTGAGGCGCACCAGCTCTTGTAGCAGACGCAGGTCGCCCTCCACTTTTTCGCGCACGCCGGGGCGCTGCACTTTCACCACCACTTCTTCGCCGCTGTGCAGACGCGCCCGGTGCACCTGCCCGATGCTAGCCGAGCCCAGGGTCTCGTTGTCGAATTCCGCAAACACCTCGGCCAGCGGGCGGCCCAGCTCGGCTTCGATGAGCTGGCGGGCCTCCTCCACCGGGAAGGGCGGCACATTGCTTTGCAGCTTCTCAAACTCATCGATGAGAGCCTGGGGCAGCAAGTCGGCGCGGTTACTCAGAGCCTGAGCCAGCTTGATAAACGTCGGGCCTAGCTCTTCGATTATCAAGCGGATACGTTCCCAGCGCGTAGTTTCGAAGACGGGGCGGTCGTCGTTTTCGAGCCAGCGTAGGCGGCGCTTTTGGCTCACTAGTCGGCGCAAAGGCGTGGTGGTTACTACGCCCTCAAACCCGTAGCGCAGCAGCACCTCGGCCACTTGCCGGATGCGGGTGAGGTTGGAAATGGTATTCTTGAAAAGCACGGGGCAAGCGCAGTTGGCGAGTTTCCGGGTGGGTGAGCGGCGCCGCAAGGTCCGCCGGGGGCTAGCTTTCGTATAGTAAGCTAGCCCATTCGGCCAAAGCTACGCCGGGCGACTGGGCTTCCTGTTTCCATTCTTCTTCTCCCCTACTCCCACCATGACCCATCGCCTCCACTTGCTGATCGAGCAGCTCGACCGGGCTACCGAAAACGCCTTGGCTACGGCCGAGGCCCTCGGCCCGCGGGCCTACTCGCCCCCGGTACCCGGCCAGTGGGCAGCGGCGCAGGTAGTGCACCACTTGCTCACGGCCGAAAAATCTATCGTCGGCGCCCTGCGCAAAACGCTGGTGGGCGACCGCTCTGCCTGGCGCCTCCATACCCTCAAAACCAGGCTGCGGGCCCTGTTGCTCCGGCTGGCTCTCCGCCTGCCGGGCCTCAAGTTTAAGGTTCCTCCCACACTGCCGCCCCCGCCCGCCGCCGATGCCATCGAGCCCTTGCCCGCGCTGCGCACCCAGTGGCTAGCCGTGCGCCGCGAGCTGGAGCAGGTGCTGCACGAGTTTCCGGGCACCAAGCTTAATCACACCATTTTTCGGCATCCGCGCGCCGGCTGGCTCACCATTACTCAGACGCTCACTTCGGTGCTCGACCACATTCTGCACCACCAGCAGCAGCTCAACCGTATTACTAAGGCCCTGACTTAGCTAGCACCAGCTATTTCTCTACGGCCAGGGCCCAGGCCAGCTCGGCAGGCGGTACGGTCAGCTTGCGACGATCGAGATCGAGCCAGGCCCCATCGACGGTGACGGTCGCCGCCGCACGCCCATCGGCCTTGTAGATGGTATGCTCGATGGTCCAGCGGGCGCCGTCGGGCGTGCCGCCCGTCACGCAGCCCTCCACCCGAATCTGCTCGCCGCCGTGCAGCTCCTTGAGGTACTTGGTTTCTTCGCGGAAGAGAATGGGCCCGAGCCGCAGCTCGGCAAAGCGCCGCCCATCAAAACCCAGGCTGGCTAGCCAGCTCACGCGCTGGTCGGCAGCAAAGTCGGCGTAGGCCGAGTGGCGCATATGGCCGTTGGGGTCCAGCTCGGCCCAGCGTACGGTATAAGTTTGGCTGTGAGGCATGGTTTGGTGCTTGGGTGTTGGTGCTTGGTGCCTGGGTGTTGGTTATCAAGCAAAGGAAGCCATTAGTGCCCAAGCACCGACACCCAAGCACCAACACCCAAGCACCAACTATTACCGCTCAAAGCCGCCGACTAACGTGAGGCGCACCAGGTACTGGCCATTCTCATCATCGCCCAAAAATTCTACTTCGTAGCCTGCTTGACGGGCCGCATCTTCGAGCAGCGTCGCATCGATAAACAGCCACGGGAACGGCTCGCCGGCCTGCTTTTTATACTGAAGAGTATACGTCACCTCCCCATAGTATGGCCCGTTGAGGTTGAAAACCAGCGCACCGTCTTCGTCTTCGTAGAGGTAGCTGACATCGGACGAGGTAGCCAGAATCTGGCCGTCGGGCGCGAGTAGCGTTCGGGCGTGCGCCAGAAATTTGTCGAGCCCCTCCAGCGTACCAGCTAGTCCCAGGCCATTCATTAGCATGAGGATGGTATCGTAGGGGCGCTCCTGCCCAGCGCGTGGCGCAAATATATCGTGCTGAGCTGCTTGGCGCACCCCACGCGCCTGCATTACCTGCACTGCGCCGGCCGAGTGGTCGATCGCTTTAATATCCTCAAAACCCCGGCTTTGCAGCTCCATCGAGTGGCAGCCGGCGCCCGCGCCTAGGTCAAGCACGCGGCCCCGGCACTCATCGAGGGCCTGGCGTTCGAGCTCGGGCATGGCCAGCAGGGTGCGGAAAAAGTAGGCAGCGGGCAGCGGCTCATCATCGGCGGCGCTGCACTGCACGGTGAGAGCCGCGGCGTGGTGGCCGTGCTGGTAGTCGAGCAAAGCCTGGCCAATCAGGTCGGGAGCGGTGGGCATAGGAGGGCAAAAAAGGAAACGGTCGAGCATGGCCGGCGGGGCGCTTTTAAACGTAAACCCCGCCGGGCCGGACGCCAAAGGTCCGGCAGCTTTTCGTTTTCTTTCCTTCCCTATGGCGGCTTCACTCAAAAAAGGCCAGCTTCCCACCAAGATCTGTGCTACCTGCGGCCTGCCCTTCGAGTACCGCAAAAAATGGCGCAACAACTGGCCAGAAGTGAAGTATTGCAGCGAAAGATGCCAGCGCAATAAGCCCGGCCAGACGGCTAGCGCTTCAGGAGTCAGCTTTTAGCTACTAGCTGTCAGCTTACTTTCTGCCTAATAACAATCTTACTAAACAGCAAACGCCCGCCCACCTGCTCTCTCCTCTTACCAAAAGCTAACCGCTCAAAAAATGGCCTCCAACCTCGACTACCTCAACCCTAATCTCCAGCCGCTCGTGGAAAAAGTAGAAGCTTATCTCGCCGCCAAGGAAGACCTGCGCAAGCTCACCATAGCGGAGCGTAACGAGCCGCTGCACGACGCCGAAGTGGCCTCGGCCGCCGCCGAGTTTGAGATGCGGCCGCCCACCGGCTCCTACGACCAGCACGCCGACGAGCTGCAACTCCAGCATCAAGATGCGCAGGATGCTGTCAATAGCCTCAGCGCCGACATCCTGGCCTTGCTCCCCACCCGCGACGAGTGGGTGAAAGTAAACCTCGGCTACGGCCCCAGCCGCGTCGGCGCCTGGCGCGTGCCCAACGCACCGGGCACCACTGCCGAGCACTACGAAATCCGAGTAGTAGTTTGATTCAATTAATCAATTAAGTACCCGTTGGTAAATAGTTTATCTTTAAAGACCGTCATGCTGAGCTTGTCGAAGCATCTCTACCGCGCAAGTAATCTTAACGCTTAGAGTTAGTTACGCAGTAGAGATGCTTCGGCAAG
>Ga0160429_1001298_pt1 | contig 14157 bp, 19 predicted proteins | sample SolpanmetagenomR_FD_108199 | JGI IMG/M metagenome (GOLD analysis project Ga0160429, IMG submission 108199) | Solar panel surface microbial communities from Lawrence Berkeley National Laboratory, California, USA - R | ecosystem: Engineered > Built environment > Solar panel > Unclassified ...
ACGGCCTCGTCAGCCCTGGATATCTGCCTCTCGATTTGTAATAATCTCAAGTCGTCATCCAAGCGTGAGGCCTGCTCTCTGGTTTGGCTGGGGCTTTGGAGATGTGAGAACCTGTCGTCGTCCATGGTTGTATGCAATCGGAGGTTCAACGGGTGGCCCTGATTTTGTCGAGCCTTCTCCTGCTTTGACTTTGACTCTTCGGTGACTGTGCCCTCCTCATCTGATGAACGGGGTGCAAGGCCATGTTGTGGATAGTGAAGTTCATCCTTTTCGTCGACGGGCGTCGTCATTTTCAGGGTAGATCAACGACAGGGGTGAAGGAGACAAGGCTCGCTGTATGACCCGAGAGTCCTTCCCTGAGCCAGCGATCGAGGAGCAGTGGATGAACGAAGGCCGTGATGTGAAGAATGCAGTATAGAGATGTATCTCCAAGGCCGTGAAGAAGCAAGCACTTTAAGAGATGAGTTGGGAGAGGAGGATGTTGGAGAAAGACGAAGAAGGCCTCGCGCTTGGCTGGCTCGGGTGACGCACGCAGAACTCAACCAACGCAGGCGGGCGGCATAAATAGATAGAGAAACAAATGAACGCGGCTAGGGCGAAGTTATGCAGGGGTTGGCCTTAAAATAGAGAACCAACCCGAAGATCTCCCCGTGCGTTTCGCCTCTACCGCCTTTTCCCACTCTTCTTCTTCTCTGCCTTCTTTCTTCCCTTCTCGCATGTTACCATGTTGACTTCTCCAGCGTCTTCTAAACATCACTTGGGCGGGCTTGTTGTCGCAGACGTGCCAGAAGCAAAGGAGCGGGTGTCGTCGTGGTTTTGTTACAGACTTCGCCCATAGCTTGTCAACTTATATTGGCGAGGCACAACAGAACGTGACAGCCGGGTAAGACTGCAAGATATCCATGAAAGCAAGAGAGCAGCAAAGATGACCCTATTCTGCCTCGTTTTGGGAAGGTGGTAGCAACAACCAGGGCGGTGCTTGCCGCAGGTGACGCTCTTGCCTCGAGCGTGGACAGAAGCCCATAAAACCTCTCCCACCATCTTGACTTCTTCCATCACCCCAGAAGTTCTCTTCTTACAAATCAAGCACTTCCATCATACTAAGCATCTCTCGCTTCAAGAACTCCTCCGTTTCACCATGTCTTCTGCACCCATCAACGAATCCCACCTTGCGGACATGAGCAAACAGCAGACTGATGGTACCATTGAAATTCTCACCCCGCAGATGGTCTCTGAGGCAGCCAAAGCAGAAGACGGCCCCAAGAAGGATTCTCATGCTGCCGCGCTTCAATCCCAGCTCTCGAAGCAGCAGAACAATGACAACAATTCTCAAGGTCCCAAGCAACAGACCGATGGCGACAGCATCACTCTCGATCAGGTCAAAGTAACACCCAAGATGATCTCTGAAGCAGCCAAAGCAGAGGGTGGTCCCACTAAAGGCTCTCACGCTGCCGCATTACAGTCACAGTTCTCGAAGCAACAAGCCTCCAAGAATAACACGTCCGATGGGCCGGGCTCGCAGAATAACACATCCAACGGGACCAGCTCTCAAGACTCCGAGAACAACAGCCTAGACGGAACAGGCTCTTCAAACAACAACGGGGCAGCTTCTCACAACACATCAGCCTCGCTCGAAACTCGTGTCCACTCTCTTGAGTCAACTTTGCCCTTCCGCACCGTGAAGCCTGTGTGAGTGCATCTTACATACGTCTTATCACGTCTGCCATAAGCTGATCCATTCCAGCGAGTCAAGTTCGGTTCAGACCGACGCAAACACACGCTCTCAGCATGATAAGACCGAGAACTTCCACCAGGTTGCTGAAAAAGTCACCACCAAGATGCGCAACGACCCTGCCAGCGTCACCAAGGAAGATGCTGCACATCTCGAGAGTGCCGAATCAAGGGCTTTAGGCGGCGTTCGTCCTCCAAAGGACAGCGTCGCTGCTGAAGCTAAACGCTTGGCGACTGCGAACGAGAAGAGCAGTGCGGGCGTCAGTGGTACCGCCGGTGACACAAATCACGACAGTTCCAAGAATCACAATGAGCCTACCAACAGCAGCTCCGCTAACGCTGGTTCCGATGAGTCTGAATAGCCAGAATCTGGCAGTGACACCGAGTTCAAGAGCAAGTTATGGCATGTCCGATGGTGGACTCGAGGTCAACTTGTATAATTTATTGCACGAGGCTTTGCTTCCTTTTTTTTGCTTCAGTTGCGAGACTACCGTGTAAGCGCGTCATCACCGTAGCGTTCCTTTTGCTTCGTTCTGTGTCGAGACGAAGTTTGCCAACAGCTTAGTGCTTTTATATCAACCATCAACATAGCCCACGCACCTAAGTAACTGTTTACATCGTGAATGCTGTAAACCCAGGAAGCGAAGACGAGTTTTGACACCCAAACGCGAAACAGTCACGTGAAGCAAGCGTCGCTTCTGTCGTCACGTCACTCGTTCTGTTTACCAAAACACCCCCAGATTCACTTCACATCCACACATCAAGAACTCGGTCAAGCATGAGGGGCGAGGTGCGACAACTTTCCCAGCCGTATCAAGTGACTGGTCTAACGCATTCGCCAGGTTCTTCACCTCCACATCGGACAAGCCGGGGTCCAGGTTGGCGACGCCGCTTGGGAGTTGTATCTGAAAGAGCATGGATTGATGCGCGATGGTCACGTTGATCCGGAGCTCAAAGACCGTGACAACGGATCCTATGACACGCTATTCGCTTCAGCTGGACGTGAGAAGTACGTGCCTCGCGCTATATTCGCAGACCTGGACCCGTCAACTATAGACGAGATACGCACCGGTACTTTGAGGACGCTTTATCATCCCGACAGTCTTGTTTCTGGCAAGGAAGATGCTGCAAGTAATTACGCAAGGGGTCATTACACGGTCGGACGAGATTTGGCGGATACAGTAATGGAACGAATCAGACGCACAGCAGGTTGACGAGCAAGGGTTTCTTTTGGAGAGGACAACAATAAACTAATGTCCTTTAGATGATTGCTCAAGCTTGCAAGGATTCGAAATCTTCCACTCTTTCGGTGGCGGCACTGGCTCCGGATTTGGAGCGCTACTTCTTGAGAAGCTTGCGGTTGAATATGGCAAGAAGACCAAGCTTCAATTCGCCGTGTACCCTTCGCCTCACGTAGCGACATCGGTCGTCGAACCCTACAATGCGGTCCTAGCAACCCACAGCACAATCGAAAACTCGGATTGCACCTTTCTCGTCGACAACGAAGCCGTGTTTGACATTTGCCGTCGCCACTTGGACATCCCTCGGCCTAGTTTCCAGAACCTCAATCGCCTGATTGCGCAGGTCGTAAGCTCTGTCACTACCAGCTTGCGCTTTGATGGCACACTCAACGTCGATCTGGCCGAGTTCCAAACCAACCTCGTTCCTTTTCCTCGCATTCACTTTCCTCTGATCAGTTACGCACCGATTGTTGCCCAGAAGAAGAGTTCACATGAAAGTTTCCAGATTAGGGACCTGACTCTTCAATGTAAGTTGCCCTTCGAAATATCCGCCTGGTTTGTTCTAATCTGTCTAGGCTTTGAACCTACAAACCAAATGGTAGTTTGTGATCCGCGAAAGGGCAAATACATGGCCATCACGCTTCTATACAGAGGAGACGTCATGCCACGAGAGTGCAACACAGCTATCACTGCCCTCAAGGCAAGATCAACATTCAACCTTGTATCTTGGTGCCCGACAGGTTTCAAACTCGGCATCAACAATCACAAACCATGCGTTGTGGGTGATGAGCTCGCTCAAGTCGATCGCACTGTAGTATCCATCAGCAACACAACCGCCATCGCCGATGCATGGCATAAGCTCGATCACAAGTTCGACCTCATGTACTCCAAACGTGCCTTCGTCCATTGGTACGTCGGTGAAGGCATGGAGGAAGGCGAGTTCACCGAAGCTCGTGAGGATCTCGCTGCACTTGAGAGGGACTACGAGGAGATTGCTGCCGACGATGATGGCGAGGAGAAAGAGTACTGAGGAGGACTTTTGGAGTACTGGTGTTCATGGGATCATGCATGAGTGACGATGAAATGGCTTTAATTGGTATGATCGGCTGGCGAAGAAAAAACGGGTAGTCGGCACGTGGAACATACATAGGCTAAAGTGTAACGATCGTCAATACGACACGCTACCTGTTGTATAGCTAATTGAAAACTCATAGGAGTAAATAATCACAGCGTTGCCCATTCTTCGTCGCTCAAAGTACTGGGCCAGCAGTAGCGATAGAACGCCATGCAAAGTACCGTGATAAGCATAGCTCTCTGTACCCAAGGGCGTCTTCCTCGATTTGCAATCTCTCGGAACCCCCTACCGTCAAGTCAAGGCCTCTCTCATTCCCCAATGACATACGTACACCCCTCACCCCCCATCCAAACCTCATGCACCCTCCCTGCATCAACATCGAGCCTCGTCCCGGGCCCAAACGTCTCCGTCTTTCCCGGCCGCCCTTTGCCTTGCGGATACGCAATCGTCAGCTCGCCTCGCAGAATCAGATGCGTCGTCAGCGCGGCATGGCTGTGTGGAGAATAGTGCGCGTTGCGTCCGTCGGTCCAGGTGAAGACGTGCGAGAAGCCCCACGAGGACACAAGGGACTCGGCGGCCGCGCGCGTGGGCGGGAGAGGGAGCGTTGTTGGTGGTTCGGCGGTGGGCATTGTGTATGACGACGGACGATGTTGGGGTTGTCTCTTGACGGTGGCGGTATGAACTAGGAGACTCTTCCCTTGCTTTGCTTATGGGTTAACGTGGTTTGCGAAGTATAAAAGAGTTGTTGTCGTTGAGCCTGGATAAGGAAAATCTCTGAGGGCGTTGATGGTCAAACGGCTTGGCGTAACGGACCAGGATACGTCATGCGGGGAGAGCGTCCACGTGACCTCTAATCGAGGGACGATCATCGAAGTGCGCGCTGTTGACCTTGACCTTCTCAAGGACGTTGGACTGAATAACTTGTGTCTTGTAGCACTAGTGTCTGTGCGAACATTTAATCGTATTGCCAAACGGAACAAGAGCTTTCTCATGCCTTGCGGGCAGTGCGCGGTCTAGAATTGAGCTGCAACGGCCCTCAGTCAACCCTAGCCTGCCAACTTTGTACATAACTCCCAGCATCCCCTTTTTTGCTTCGAAGACATTATTCTATTTCACCTGAGAATCTCCTACATTCTACGTGGCTATGTTGCATCAGCTGGGGCAGTTGGCTTCGACTTTCCAACAAGGCGGAAGAGCCACGACTACCCATCACCGTCACCGTGATGTCTACGACAAGACCTTCACGCTGGAGCCCTCGATAACCAAGTATATCAAGGAAATTGCTGGTTACATCAATGCCACGAAAGATGAATCCCGCCGAGAAGAGTTGAGAAAGTTCTTCTGCAATGTCCAGAAAGACGACGAGCATCTTCCAGCGGAAGCTGGTCTCGATGGTATGGAGACACTGCTCCCCTACTTCTCGTCAAGTCATGCCGATGTTCTTGCACCTCCACCGAATAATGATTTGTCGTTTCCCCTCTCTGCATACTACATCAGCTCTTCACACAATACGTACCTCTCCGGCAACCAGCTTTATGGCGACGCAAGCGTGGACGCGTACACTAATGTAAGCGCTCAGCTTATGCGCATCCCCTTATAACACGCATACTGACCCCTGGAAGGTCCTTTTAAGAGGCTGTCGCTGCGTTGAAGTCGATGTATGGGATGGTAGGGATGCCGATGAAACCGATCAGTATGCTTCGTTACAACAACACGTTGTCGATAGCATGCGAACCAGGTTTCACTTGAATCATCGAGAGCCCGAACCGGCCCCGATCCCCCAAGACTCCAGAGTGCTCTTAGAGCCAAGGGTTTTGCACGGTGAGAGACGTGTTGCAACTCGCGCCTGTCATGTTGGCTAACAGTACGGCTAGGTTACACCTTGACGAAGGAAGTGCCTTTTCGCGAGGTCTGCAAAGCTATTCGGAAGACTGCCTTTCGCTACAGGTATTTAGACAGGATGTCAAGCGTTTTATTTTACTAAGACTTACGCTCTCTAGTCAATTACCAGTCATAGTCAGCCTAGAAGTGCACGCCAATTTGCAGCAGCAACAAGTCATGATTGACATCATGAACGAAGAATGGGAGGGCCTGATGATACCCGCACCAAAGTCGCCTTCCGGTGTCATGCTACCCAATCTTGAGGATTTGTTGGGTAAGTTGCTTATCAAGGTCAAGTATTCAGCACCTCAAGCTGTAAAAGAGGTAAAGGCAGAGGGGGACAAGGTGCAGGGGAAAGACGTTGCATCACCGGAGAGTCTAACAGATTCGTCAAGCGGGGACGAGAGCGCATATGGCAAACAAACCAAGACGCAGAAACCCAAAACGAAGAAACCGAAGTTATTGGGGGCGCTGAGTGCAATGGGTGTATACACCCGCGGATATCACTTCAAGGGGTTCGATACACCCGGTGAGTCTTGAGCCTGTTCACTGCGGCATACACCCTGCTAACACCGCTACAGAGGCTAAGATCCCAACTCATGTCTTCTCCTTGTCGGAGAGTACGGTGCTTGAGGCACATCAGAACAACTATGATGCCCTTTTCAGACACAACCAGGTAAGTGGGCTCATTGGATCAATCAACCGTGCTGACAAGGTCTCCTAGAACTATCTCATGCGAGTCTTCCCGAAGGGGATCAGAGTTACATCGACAAACCTAGATCCTTCCCCTCAGTGGCGTAACGGCGTACAACTTGCGGCACTCAACTGGCAAAGCTGTGATCGAAGTATGATGCTCAACGAAGGGATGTTCCAGGAGACCGGAGGTTGGATGTTGAAATCGCCATCCTACCGGAGCCACGAGAGACCGCCGCATAGGTTGACCAAGACTCTGAATTTATCCATTGAGCTTCTCGCCGCCCAGAACCTGCCGTTGCCTCGAGGAATCTACTACGACGCCTTCCATCCATACATATCCTGCACACTGCATGTCGATTCGCCAGACTCCGCACCGGCATTGACGACACAGCAGAAACAAAGCCGCCTCGACCGGCTCTTGCACCGCACTATGAGCGATGAGGTTGAGGATCCTACTGAAGTAAAGCGCCATAGTCAGCCTCACGCCGGAGTCAACCCGGATTTTCTGCGCGAGACACTTCGCTTTTCGGCCGTACAGATGCTGGAAGAGTCGTTGACCTTCTTGCGATTCAAGGTTAGCGACAACGTTGACATGCGAGAGGATCCGTTGGCGGCTTGGGCTTGTATTCGGCTGGACCGTGTCAGAGAGGGTTTCAGGATGATCAGGTTCTTCGACGCGCAAAGTCAAAGAAGTGACGGGGTATTGTTCGTGAGAATCACGAAATCGCTCGTCTCAGGGTGACGCAGCTGCCTTTGATGGCTAAGAAAGGCCAAATGATGAACCACTCTCGATTGATATCGCTCCTGCCTCGCTGAGTGTCATCTGTTGTGTCCTAGGCAGGAAGTGCACATCGCACGGAAAAAGAACGCTGGTGCTGTCGTCGCTGCCCCAACCTCGTTGCCATTTCCTAACGTCGTACTGAGTAACGATGATATCTTTCTTGTTGAGGATGCTTTCTTTCTTTCTTTCTGCTCCATTGACATCCAAGATAAATTCATCAGCGTCTCGTTTTTGAATCATCAAGTTCTTCATCGGCAGCCATCAGCATCTATTATGGTCACGATCGTGATGATCATCAATATCACAGCTTCAACGACACGCTCCCTCTCACCTATAACGTATATCTACCAAGTTTTTTGATCGACTTCCGATGGAAGGAGCGCTGGCGAACGGAAGATTACGATGTTACCAAGAAATCAACCGCGTCTGGGTCCGGTATACCCTCCGGCATGGTCTTGGGGTTATCACGCTTCCGGTGACGCTAGTTGGCTTGGGAAATCTGTTCGGAATTCGATGGTAAATCTTCTTCTCCTCCTATCAAGTAGCGATGCCAATTGCCTGTCCAGGGAAACAAGAGAACGGCAAGAATTATGCTCGCACCCCGCAACGCCTCGATGCTGAGCTAACTTACAGCAGAATGACCGAGCACAAGCAAGACTGATGGCAGAATTTCAAGGACAACTTCAAGCGCGATCCTAATGCCAGTGCCGTCGTTTTCGAAGGACACTGAACGAGTTCCTTTATCCCTCGGCACTCCCCAGAGCTGATGATATACTGCACGGTTCACGCAGCGACCTTCAGGATAATCGCCGTGGTTGGATTCATCATCGTTGACATGATGTTCTCGACGAGGCGTGCGAAGATTCTGTTGGGGGTGTGCTGAATGCTTGAGCGTCGGTGAACCCAGAGACCGAGGGTCGGACGGCAGTGCTCGAAGAGGCCCTCGACTTAAAACTCATTTCACTCTCACTTATGTTAACTTGTCTCTATGTCTAATATGAGCTCTTTTCCCATCCTTTACCAGACCCAAAGATGGCACTTGACTGGCATGGCATGCATGGCCGATGAGGCAATCTTCGACTACCTTGAAAAGGCTCCATGTGTCTGCAAATAAGTAGAGCTGCAATCCACTGGGACATAAGAGCCGTCAGGCCAGCCATCGAGCAGACAAACCCAGCACGAGATGGTCTCTCGCCGAGGATCACTGTGAGGACCGCTCAAGAAACTCCTGCTTGAGCAGCAACACATCCCGTTCTTCATGGCACCCCGTATCTCAACCTCTAACGCTTCTATACTTGCTGTGCAATATGTGGTCATCCTCGACGAACAGATTGACGTGTGTATTCGCGTACTTGTGAAATATGGGGAGATACGCGGGGGTCCGCGTCGGTATTCCAACATCCCAGCCGCCACGAACCTCGCTCTCGCATTGGCCGTTTTTCGTACAATGATGTTGAACTGTTGCCGATGTAATTGTCACACAGCGGCGAAAATGGTGAGACGACGGGTGGTACAGCAAAGTCTCGAGGCACGAGGACACAGACTAGCAAGCGCGGCGCCTGGTTGTGCAAGGATCCCAGCAGTGGATAATGCGGGGAAGGTCGAGGCGACGTTTGCTTTTAGCACGAAAGGTCCCTCTCAAGCCGTCCCAGCTGCGAGGAAATGTGAGATCGGATGCGCCATCGTGTGAGCATACTACCCTACCTTGGGACGGTGTCGTTTACACGCACCCGTCTTGTCTAGTTTCTGCGGCGAGAATTTGCTGGCAAGCATTATTTCTATGGAAAGGTTCCCTTCACAGTAGAGCAGATATACCGACTAGGAAGTAATTGCCGCCCGTTGTGCATCTGGCCCCGGGCTGCCGGGACTCCTCGTCGCAAACCGAATCTGCAACGTTTGGATGGAACAGAAGAAAGCGAGAAGACAGGTGATCTTAACTCTCAGTGGCCCAATGCGCGTTGGCAAACCGACACGAATATCTGCGTCGAACGACTGGCTCGAACTCGGCTGCGTCTCGTTGGAGCGTTGAAACACTTCTGCCACGACGCCGGCGGGCAGTTGCACCTCGTCATTTAACTCGCATCATTGTGAGGAGTATTACCGAGCACAGGGCTTCCTCACATTTCCTGGACTCTGGTTCATGCAATGTCGTTCGTCCCTGCATGGAAGCTTCCCAAGGGAGAGGGTCGCTCCATCAAGAAAGCATCCTCATGTTTCATGGATGCAGCAAGGATCCGCCTTCTTCACTGTTTGCCGCGTAATTTGTACATGGCTCCGGTCTACCCTTTTCTATTTCAAACAACGGCGGCTGTCATCTGGAAACTTGAAACAATCGCGACCTCTGCTACCTGTGAAGCCCCCTCCGGTTCACTCGCATGCCGCCAGTTTGTGCGTTCTTGGGTCGGCGCATTGTTCACAATCCGGAAGATGCGCCGATGCCTTGACCGTTCGATTGTGCGTTTATAAGTATGTCTGCTTGGCCCTCGAGTACGCTCTCCAGTCATTACGACATCAGCTTTATGTGTACCCTATTCCCCCTTTCGCCCACCCACATACCCCGTTAGCATCCAAATAAAGCATCGCTTTGAACGTTTGGCCTGCCTTGTTCATCCCATGTCTTCCGTCGTCGACGTAAACAACCTTTTCAGACATCTCAGTGTCGAGCTCCACATCCCGCATGAACGTGCTGGACATACGTTTGAAAGGGCAAGCTGCAAGATAGAGAGGTCTACAGTGCTTGGCAGTAGAACACCTCAAACCGACTGTGTGAGTTGGGCGCAGCCTGTGTCGAGGCATGGCTGACAACCGCTACACAGCTTCCTGGCATCAAATGCCCCGAGTGTTTGAATAATGGCAGGCTTGTGTGGGTCATAGAGGGCAAGATGTGCCCCTTCTGCAGAACATTATGCTAGGTTTTGGTAAGCACGCTACCTACCCACTTTCCTTTGGTGACTGTCTTGATTAATTCGCAAAAGGATTGAGGGTTCGCATTCCACGGAGTTCATGGCACGAGTTGTTAAGAGATCGAGGCTGTCTGTTCACGTCAGCGGCTGGTTGTGAGGAGTTTGGCGAACAGTCGATTCCGGTGCTTTTCGGGCTTCTTCTGCCTTCAAGGAGCATTTCTCCTCCTTTCGTAGCGTCAATCAGTCATGGATACCAAGTCCGCGACAGGACATCCATACAACATATCGACTGGAAGATAACCCAGAGGCCGCCATCGAGTTGACGGCATCTCACATGATTGATCGTTCCTGCGGTGATGTTTGTAGAAAGCAGCGAGCGACACGGGGACTTTGTTCTGGGCCCTTCGGAAGCCTCCGCCCCGCGCTTGTTTGATCCAGACGCGCGGCTAATGCCCCCTCTCTCGTCCGTCGTAGCGCTTGTTAACAAGCTGTGGTTCAGCTGTAAGAACAACTACCGCGACCTTCCAAACGAACCAGGCCTGCGATATGTCGTGGATCCGCTCAAGGTCACATCTTTGAAGCCAACTGTCGATCTTTCACAAGCCGAATGGAGAACTTGGAGATTCGCGAGCTCGTCGCGAACTTGGGATCAAATGACGATTCCTTGCGAAAGATGGCGGCTTTCAAGCTGCAAAGCGTCATTGGCGATCCATCCTTTGCCGACATGTTCATCGTGGAAGACGGCCTACCAAGCTTGCGGCTCCTCACTCTCGAAGCTTCAGGCAACACATTAGCCTACGGGCTTACCTCTCTGACGCGACTGCTGGACCTGGACCAGGGCTGGGAGATTGTCAGAGAGGACCTGATCGATAGGGTAATAGAAGGTGAAATATTACTGGGCGCATGTGCACAGCTAACCGGCGTCAGTGATAGCTCTTCGAAATCGTTTCATCCCACCCCTTGGTGAACATACTCCGCGGCGCAATGGCCATTCTGGTCGCAATAGTTGCGCATCACGCCACAAGCTCCTCCAAAGACGCCAAGAGCGGGTTCGAAGCGCTCAAGCCAGCCATTACAGCGAATCCCCAGTTTTTGGAATCCTTGGTCAGCCGTCTTTCCTCTGCAGACCATACACTATGCGGCAATGCTCTTCAGCTCATCAACGCTTTGATGAGGGACGCGATAAACCAAGACACGGATAACGAATGGCCCAGGTTCATAAAACAGTTGCACGACCTGGGCGTCATCAAAGCCGTCTACGTACTGATGCAGAGTACAGGCCTGCAAGACATGGCATACCCGTTGCTAGACTTCCAGGGCTTGACCAAGACTCTTCTTCGCAAATGGCGAAGGATGAGCATTGACTTCGGGCGACATGATCACCGAAAGGGTTTGAGGACGGTCTACCTCGCTGCGCATCCCGAGCGGAAGGAAAACCGAGAAGAGGATGAGGAGGATCAAAAGTACAGGAGCCTAGGGTTCGAAACGGAAGACCCTGCCTGGGAGTTTCAGAACGTCGGCTTTCTTGGACTCATGGACTTGATGGACTTTGCAAGGAAGAGCGAGGTCGGGTTCCAGAAGCTATTGCTAGAACAAGCGAGCAGGCCGGCAGAGCAACGTTGCCCCGTGGCAAAGTCATGTCTTGCGGTTACGTCCATCCTGTTTGACCACTTCGACATAGCAAGGGAGGAGAACGACGAGCTGCAGAAACGCTACGTTACAATGGAAGCACGGACGAATTTCGAAAACGTCTTCACGCCTCTCCTGCTGCAGTGGTCGCGCTTGCACTCGGCGGCACTCCAAGCGTTCTTTCGTTTCTGGGCAGCAAGCGGAGCCGAGACGGAGGACTTCATCAAGATCGACGAGCTTGTTCGAATCGTCGTGGAGCAGATAGTCGGGCTCGCTCCGCGGACGACGTCGATAGAGCAGATCGAGGCGGAGTTTGCGGCGTGGGATCTGCGACAAATCCGCGAGCTGCAGATGGAGTTGCTGGAAAGTACCCAGCATGACGCCTGGGGCCATCATCTTCGGTACGTACGAATTGCGCGTCGACGCCGGAGAACTCTACTAACCCCTCACCAGTCAAGTACGACAGGAGCTTCGCCAAGAGGCCATTCTCTTCCTCAAAGAGCAGCGCATACGAAGCCTCCTGGCCGGCGCCTGGTTCCCCAACCTCGCCGCGCCACCGTCGTTCGAAGGCCCCAACGGAGTCGACTCATCACCTCTCTCGAAGCCATGGCGGTACATCCGGCTCTCGCACAACCGCCGCTACCTCCATTTCGGCGACTACGAAGCCAAGAGCGCCGCGGGCAAAGAGCCGCCACTCGAGGCGCTGGCGTCAAAACTCGACCTCACAACCGTCACGTCCGTCGCCTCGGACCCGTCGCTGACCATCGTCATCCAAGGCCCACCGCCCAACAGATCGCCCACCGCCGCCGCCGCCGCCGCCGCCGAAACTCCGCTCCTCATCCTCCAGCCCTCGACGGCGCACCTCGCGGCCGAGTGGCTCGACGGCCTGCTCATGCTGCTCGACCAGGCGCCCGCGTCGCCCGAGACGATGAAGCTCATCGACCTGATCGTCCGCTACGGCATGAAGATCCGCCTGCTGAACGTGCGCTTCGAGGAGACGCTGACGGGCTTCAACGACGCCGCCGCCGAGCGCAAGAACTCGTACGGCTTGCTGAGGGACGTCGTGCTGCCGTCCAGGGAGGGCGTCGATGATGACTTCTTCTACGGGTGAAATGGGGGCAAGTGGACTTGCGCGGAGGAAATAAACGAATATATGGCTTATGATTGGAGGTTTGGATGATGGGTTTTTGGCCTGTTTTGATACGGTGTTGGTCGTGTGGACTGGCATGTGACATGGCACACGTAGCACGGTTTCACGACAGAGATTCTGCAACAAAAAGAAACCGAGAGTTGGTGATTTCCAATAATGTTCGCATGCTAAAGGGGGTATCATATGCTGCCGAAAATCAATTTTACATGAAACTCCGAAACCCGCAAGGCCGTTCAATTCTTTCCCATGGCCGCCTCTTCCGCGACCTTCTTGCTCTCCTCCAGCACCTGCCGCAAGTGCCGCGTCACGGCCCTCTGGCTCTCCAACTCCGACTCCAGCGCCGCGACCCGCTGCCGCATCTTCCCCATCGCTTCCTCCCTCGCTTGGATTCCGCCGCGCAGGACGTCGCGGCCCTTGACGATCCCCTGCGTCTTAAGCGTGTGTCTCTCGAGGACCCCGCGTAGACCGGTCGTCTGCTCGGGCGTGAGGACCGCAGATGTTGTGCCGAGGCATGCGAAGACTTGGCCGCTGAGATCGCCGCTCCGCTCGCTTGTTGGCGTTCTGAGCAGTGCATCGTGGAATCTTGCCGGTGTCGGCGTTGTGTGCGGCGTCACTGTGTCTGCGTAGGGCGTCACGTTGAGGTAGTCGAGTTTGCGGTTGGAAGTACTGGGTGTGGGGAGGCCGTTGGCGTAGGACGTCCTGGCTTGTTGGTGCGGCGTTGCGAAGGCGGAGGTCTTTTGCGCTTTGCGAGGCGTTTCGGGCGTAGGCCCGCGTAAGGTGGCTGCCTTGTCAACGACGCTCGAAAGGGCTTGGGCTTCTGCTTGAGTGGGAGACCATGGGAATGGTTCGTCATCTTCAGTAGAGGCGGTAGCATCTTCAAGCCATGGGAGCTTGCGCTTTGAGGGGACTTGAAGTGGTTGTGCAGAGAGCGGAGGAGGCGGCGCAAGTTCAGCATTATGTGATGGTTTGGATTCGGTCGTCGAGGCAGCATGTTGTAGGGGCTGATCAGGTTCACTTGTGGAATTGTGAAGGACTGCCGCTTGCATGCGTGGCTCGGCTTCTGATTCCCA
>Ga0160429_1001299_pt1 | contig 14156 bp, 18 predicted proteins | sample SolpanmetagenomR_FD_108199 | JGI IMG/M metagenome (GOLD analysis project Ga0160429, IMG submission 108199) | Solar panel surface microbial communities from Lawrence Berkeley National Laboratory, California, USA - R | ecosystem: Engineered > Built environment > Solar panel > Unclassified ...
CTAGTGCCAGAGACCACAACATGCACCCCAGCTTCGCTCCGATATGCGAAAACTCTGGGCATCCAGGGAAGCCGATCCATGCTATGAAAGACCCCTTTGCCGTCTGTGGACTTTGGCGATCAAGTTCCAAAACCATCATCCAACATCAATCACAATCAATATGTCCGACCTAGAAGTGGGCAAGAGCTCTGCTCTCAAAGTCGAAGACAGCCGTTCCCTGGACGAAATCCCTACCCATGTTACTGTTTCCGACACCAATCAAGCCCGCATTCGTCGACAGGTTGGCCTTCCCCTTCGTGCATGAAAGCCCTCTGCTGACTTTGGTTGACAGTTCGATCTTCGCGTTCTCCCCATTGTCTGCACCCTCTATGTGTTGTCCTATCTCGATCGCGGCAATATCGGAAATGCAAAGACAGCCGGAGCTCAGGCCGACTTAGGGTTGGACTCCACCCAGTGGACTTGGGTGCTCAACGCCTTTTACATATCCTATGTACTATTCGAATGGACGCAGCTTGCGTGGAAGGTCTTCCCCGCTCATATCTATGTGGCTGCACTCTGCGTGTTGTGAGTTACGGCTCTTCTGTCTTTACCAGCTCCCTCGCTAACACGTGCAGATGGGGAGCCGCCGCCATGTCCTCGGGTGCCGTCAAGTCTTACGCGGGCCTGATCACTGCTCGTACATTCCTGGGCATCTTTGAGGCTGCGTTTGGTGCTGGTGCGCCATACTTTCTCTCTCTCTTCTACCAAAGACGAGAGCTCGCAAGGCGAGTTGCTGTGCTCCTCGGAATGTCTCCTCTGGCCAATTGCTTCGCTTCAGCACTGGCTTATGGTATAACTCATGCGAGGAACACAATCGAGCCCTGGCGCTTGCTACTACTTGTTGGTACGATCTTCCTTCTCTTTTACAAGCAACAATCACCAAGTTCAGCTTGCTGACTAAGGACAAACAAACAGAGGGAGCGCCGAGCATACTATTCGCACTCGTGGTCTTTTTCTTCCTGGCCGATTCGCCAGGCAAAGCAAAGTTTCTCTCCGAGGCAGATCAGACTATGGCTGTCGAGCGTTTCCAGACTGTGGATCGCACCGCCAAGTCAAAGATTGCATGGAAGCAGTTCTTTGCCGGTCTTACCGACTATCAGAATTACGTTCACACGGCCATACACTTCAGCTGCAACTACTCTTTCGCCGGCCTCTCGAACTTCTTACCCACCATCGTAAAGGACATGGGCTACTCCAGTATCAACGCTCAAGGACTTACTGCTCCTGTCTACTTTGCAGCGTTCCTCTGCTGCGTTTTCGCCGCCTGGTTGTCGGACAAATATGGCAAGAGGGGATATATCATCGCCGGGTTTGCGTCAATGAGCACTGTGGGGTACATTCTTCTCGCTACCACCACCGCAGATGGGCCCCGATACGCTGGTGTCTGGCTCGCATCGTGTGGCATCTTTCCCGCACTTGCGATCAACATCACGTGGCTCCTGAACAACCAGGGCGGAGACTCAAAGAAAGGTGCCGGTCTTGCCATCCTAGCGACTTTTGGCCAATGCTCCTCGTTTGCGAGCAGTGCCCTGTTTCCCGCCTCGGATGGGTAAGTTCACTCCAGCCTCCATCGGGTAGAATAACGCTTTCAAGCCGCTAACGTCTGGCAGACCATACTACGTTACAGGCACTGCTGTGGGCGCGGCTTTCACGGGTGTTATCATCATTCTTGCGCTGGGTCTGCGATTCAAGCTCGAACATGAGAACAAAAAGAGGGACAGCCTCTATGGCCCTGTTGATGAGGACGCCCAAGTGGATGTCACGGATGGTGGAGACAAGAATCGCTACTTCCGATACCTCACCTAGAGTATCGTGCTGGACTCGGCAATGGTGAGCATGTGGAGTCGGTGAAGCTGGTTGGCATGAGATGTAAATTGATGGATCGATGTCTGGGAGGTGGATTACAGTAACATGGGGAATTTTGTCTATACCGCTTGATGAATCTGTGGGCAGAGGAATCGTGTTAGAAAGCTTGCAAACATCATCGTCTCTGGTTCCCAAACAGTGATATTGCGTGGCGTTCAATCTCAGCTACTCTGCCTGACCTGCCAGTGTTGCGGGGTTCAAACGTTGCTAGCGTGGATCTGGGTGCGGATATCCGCGCAAGACGGATACTTAAGGCACGAAGCCCGCCAGTCCTTGCCAGCCCTCTGTCCAGCTGCTACACTCCGGCCGTCGGTCCACACCACCTACCTAGGTACACATGACTGAAAGATCCGAAGCACGTGAATTCCAGCGAGCTTACAAAGCATGCCTTACCTGTCGCAAGCGGAAGTCGAAATGCGAGCTGAGCGTCGAAGACTACGCTGCAGGCCGGCCGTGCATACGGTGTCGGCGTGAGTGGCGAGAGTGTACCTTTCCTGCCGACAGACCAGCTGCGAAGAGGCCCAAGGCTAGAGCGACAGACCAGGGGCAACAAGATCAACAAGTCGCCCCGACGCGAGGCCATACGAACCAAGCCCACACGAAAGTTCCCGATAGCCGAACGCAACATGCTCCGCAGCAAGGAGCAAATGGCCAACCAGTAGTGCAGACGCCAGTCGAAGGAACCTTTGGCTCCTCGACAAGCAAGACGTTCGATTTGGGCCCGACAAAAGAGGCGGCGAATCCAGAAGCAAATGAACAGCGAGTTCGAGCGACAGACTCAAGAGCAACTGAGCAGCTAATCCCGAATGATACGCCAATGGAGCAGAACAGAGCCACGACTTTGTCACGCGTCAATGGCTTGACTGACTCTGTAATGCGGACAGTAGTGTCTAGTGGCAATGATGCTCTGGATCTGCTGTTCGTCGCTGCCCATAAAGAAAGTGAAGGCCAGCATCTTCCGCATCTCCAAGCGGAAGCAAATGGCTTCACGCCCGGCTCCAACATCAGTCTGGGTACCCCTATGGGCTCAAATCTCCAAAGCAGACTTCCAACTGTATCTTCCAATGTGACGGATGTGTGGAACGCGTGTCGCTTTGTGAAAATGGGTTGGTTCTCGGCCGAGGAGGCGGTGCTGTACTTAGATTTGTAAGTCGAGGGTGTTCAATTGCAGCAAGTCGTAATCCTTTACTGATATGGTCCAAAGGTTCTTCCAGGAGATAGCTCCTCTATCTCCCGTCTTGACAGATTTCTTCCAGAACCATGCGAACCATTACACGCTGGTCACGCAAGAGCCCTTGTTGTGCTGCGTCATCCTGACCATCTCTTCCCGCTATCACAACCTCCCTGGCGTTGGAGGTGTCTCTCGAGGATATCACATCCACGATCGGCTTTGGAGCCACTGTCAGCACATGCTCATCCGTATAGTTCTCGGCCAGGAAAAGAGCTCGAAGGCTAGAACACGTACCCTCGGAACGATCGAAGCCTTGTTATTGCTCACGGAGTGGCATCCTCGGGCTCTTCATTTTCCACCTCCCGCTGACGGCTGGGACTCCGACTTGATGTTGACTGCTGTAGACGAACGCGACGAAGACCCGCATGGGCCCGAGCCGCCGTCTCGGGGAAGATGGCTGGAAGACGTTATAAATCCTGCGAAGAGATCTGACAGGATGTCTTGGATGCTCATCGGATGTGCAATGTCCCTTGCGTACGAGCTTCGCATTTTCGATCAGAGCGACTCCGGCGACACAGCGCGGGGTTCGAGTAATCCTAGGGAAGAAAGGCGAAGCGAACAGATTGCACGCCTTCAGAAGCTGTTGTATCTGTACGCCGAGCAAGCTTCCCTCCGGCTGGGATGCAAGTCCGTTGTGCCGCAGGGTCTCTATCATACTGTCGCAGCTACGGTCACAGCTTCGAAAACACCACTCTACGGAGGTACCGAAAGCTGGCAACATTTTATGGCTTCGTGGATTGAGCTTACCAAGCTCGTGAGGTCTATGACAGATGTTCTATTCCCTTCGCTCTTAGTAACGAAACATCTTCTGACTAGTGGACGTTACGTCAATCTTGTCGAACATTTCCAACCGTTGTTGTCGGCTTGGAAGGAGAGGAATCTGACGCTTTCTCGTGAGTTGTGCTTTTGATATCGTCCCGTGGCTACTTCGACTAGTCCAGAAATACCGAGGATCTCCAGTCGCTCGCAAAGAGACCTGGATATCTTCCACTTACTCAGCTGACGGCGATTAGGACTGGGAGAAACGTTCTACGACATCCTTCACATCGAGTATCAAAACGCCAGGATATACGCAAACTCTCTTAGCCTCCAAGCTGTTGTCGAACGGACGCTTGCGGAGTCCAACCCCGCCACTGATAGAGCTCTGACCGCGAACATCAAAGTGGAGAGCATAGACTACGGCTTCATCCAAGAGGTCGTCGACGGGAGTTTGGACATTCTGCAGAGGTCCATCAAGCTCGCAGACTCGAAAGCGCTCATGTTTTCCCCTGTGAGGATATTTCTCCGCATCACAACCGCTTCAGTGTTCTTGCTCAAGGGATTGAGCTTGGGTGTTGGTGCTACGAAATTGCGAACATCCCTAGATGTGCTGACGCGCAGTATCGCTGCTTTGAGATCAAGTGCACTTGACGACGTGCATTTGGGATCTCGCTACGCAACCTTGCTTGAGATACATGTGAATGGCCTAACAAACAATTTCATTTCTTCTGGCAAACCGCCCGCTTTTGCAACAAGACCACCATCTCCAGAGCCTGGCATACTAGCAAGGGATGACGCTACTGGGGGCTTCCAGAATGCCGAAGCCTCAGCTCTGATGGATCACGACACTGGAAATCTTGATCATGTGGATGTGGGACAGATGGAAGATTGGCTGACGCTGCCCTTCGATCCTTCTCTAGTTCCATACGTGCCAGGCGACACGCAAACCTTCTCCTGGCTAGGAGATGGCACCATGGACTTCATCTGGAATTTGCCAACAGACTGAGCTAGGCTACGGGAGCGGTTAAGTCAGGAGATGTGCGGAAAGTCCTTCCACATACAAGAATGCCTACCGTGTAGTGTAATGGTATATATTGAACTGTTATAGACAACTTAGCGTTGCTATCAGATACCAAGAAATGGCCAACCGCGACCCCGACTTCTGCCTCTACACCTACTTTCGATCATCATGCTCCGCACGTCTCCGCATTGCCTTGGCGTTGAAGTCCATTTCCTATTCCAGCAAGCCCGTCAATCTCCTCAAGGGCGAGCAGCGCCTTGCCGAGTACAGCGACATCAACCCATCGCATTCCGTGCCTAGCCTACAGCCACTGTCGGGGCCCGACGCCAACGCCGACGTGCTCATCACCCAGTCCATCGCCGCTCTAGAATATCTCGAAGAACGCTATCCGGACAGTGCGCCACTCCTGCCGCCGACCTCCTCTCCGGCGGACCGAGCGTACGTGCGCTCGCTCGTCGGCGTAATCGCATGTGACCTCCAGCCCGTCACGAACCTGCGCATCCTCACGCGCGTCGACGGTCTCGGCGGGTCAAAAGCCGAGTGGGCCAAGGAGCTCATGGGGGACGGTCTCGCCGCTTATGAGCGGCTCGTTGCGGCAAGGGCTGGGAGGTTCTCACTGGGTGATGCGATTAGTCTGGCCGATGTGTGTCTGATTCCGGCTGTTTGGGGTGCGATGAGGTTCAAGGTTGATATGACGGCGTTTCCTGTTGTCACTCGCATCTTTGAGGAAATGAGTGGACTGGATGCTGTTAAGCAGGCGCACTGGAAGAATCAGCTCGACACGCCGGAGGAGCTCAGAGGCTGATGAATTGTACTATAACGATTCTTTAAGATAGCAATGCCACATAGACATTCAATCGCTAGCTGTGTGCTAACTATACAATGTTTTCTTGTGATGGTGGTGATGTTGTCTCATTTGAGGCCAAAGTCTCTAGTCTGTAGGGGACCGGCTTTCTGATGAATTGCAGCAAGGTGATGCTCCGTTCATCACGATCGTCTTAATGTGCGAATCGAAAGTCAAGGTAGACGAGCAATGATGCTGAGATATATGAGCGGAGATCGGATTTGTAGTGTTTCATGGTTGCTTCATTATCTAGGGATATCAAATAGACTCCTACATCCTTTACGCCACCCACCCCATACATGCAGAGAGTAATTACATCAGGTTACCGCGTAGGGCCTGCTCGCGTTCTATAGCCTCGAACAAAGATTTGAAATTGCCAGCACCGAACCCGCTGAAATTGTTCCGTTGAATGATCTCAATGAATACGGTCGGCCGATCCATCAGGTGCTTGGTGAAAAGTTGCAGTAGGTAGCCGCCCTCGTCGAAGTCAATGAGAATATCAAGGCTCTTTAACACTTCAAAGTCCTCGTTCAGCTTCATGCCCGTCTTCTTCAACCTCATTGCCATGTTTTCGTAATACGTCTCCGGGACCTTGATGAACTCCACACCTCGAGCTTTGAGGTTGGTGATAGCGCTGATGATGTCGGTCGTGCGAAGAGCGATGTGCTGGACGCCAGCGCCACCATAGAAATTGATATACTCCTCGATCTGGGACTGCTTCTTGCCTTTGGCGGGCTCGTTGATCGGCATCTTGACAACTTCATCGGGCGACGCCATGACGATGGACTTTAGAGCGGAATACTCTCTGCGGAAGCATTAGCAACATTCCATACATACAAGATCGCCGAATTGTAGGCGTGACTTACGTGCAAATATCCTTGTCGTCAACTGACCAGAACCGATGGAATCCAAGCACCTTCTCGTAGCTAGTCGACAGTCAGCCATTCCGGTCCATACAAGCAAGATACACAAACACCTACTACGTGCAGGTCGCCTCCATCTCGTTCCAATCCTGGTTTCCAACACAATGGTCAATGGCTTCCAAGTCGATCTTTGGCATGAATTTCGAGATCGGATCCACTGCCGTCTCGGCACGATAGCCAGGCAGGAAGGCACCCTTGTAGCCAGACTTCTCGATGAGTGTGTGGGTTGTTTCGCCGTAAGTGCGAATGGTCGCCAGCTTGACACTGCCATGGTCGTCCTTGAGCACTCTAGGTGCTTGTACGACTTCCGCGCCTCTCTTGACAACGCCTTGCCACATTGAGTCGAAGTTGTCAACTTCGAATGCCACATCTGCAGTATCGTCAGTCCCTACGATGGCCTGTCATTCGAGGCATTCGCTTACCCTTCACCGCATCTCCGTGCTTCTCTTGATGAGCATGAATCTCTTCTAGTAGCGCTTGGTCCTCGGGAGATACTTGCTTCCCAGCTCCAACATTGTAAAGAGGAGACGAAAGGACGAAAGTGATGTTTCCATTCGATACCACGTGAGAAGCTACCACTCGATCTCCGGTCTCGAGTCCTCGATACGCAGTACGCTTGAATCCCATCCGCGTAATGTAGTACGATGCGGCTTGTTTGGCATTGCCAACATACCAATGAACGTATGCGTATCCTCTGTAGGCGGATAATTCGCCGGCTGTTCGTGGCGGAGTGCTAGAGGAGAGGGCGTCGAGGGCGATTGGAGCCATGTCTTAGTGCTGGAAATGGATATGGAATGCTAGAAATCGATATGAAGTGTTTGTCGAGGCTAGTGAATGAATTGCTTCCAAGAACTTGAGGCTGAGAGACGAAAGATATACCTCACTTGGAGTTTGACAGATATCACCCATATACGCATTGTTTACCGGTGGCGGCCCTGACCCGGTGGTAGTACCTGACCGTCTACGCATATACGCGGCGATAGGGTACGATAGGGTACGATAGGGACTTTGACTTGATCCGCTTCATGGTGGAGTGGTCGGCCGATGTCTCGCTACGCAAAATTACCGACTTGAGCGTCTTTAGTGATGTATCTCCTGAGATATCCGACACTACGACGATCTTGGTTTAGCGGCTGCCAGCCGCCCGACCTGAATCAAGTACCGAACCACCGTGAAGAGCTTCCACGATGCTGACGGCGGCAAAACATGGCCTCTTCTCAGATGATAACGCGTTCGCTCCACCCGCGGTACCTTTCCGCTGCTCCGCGTGTTGGCGATCCGCATGTATGTGTATGAGTGCGCGCAGGATATACATGAAGCTCTACGATGCGTGCTAGATGCGTCGCGGAGGCTCACTCCTCTGAAGAGAACTACCACCAACCTATATATTGCACTTTTGCGAGCAAATCTGGCAAGGCAAAATGCCCACGAGTAACTTCAAATACGCGGAAAAGTACACATATTTGAAAGGATTCGGGTCTTACCATGAGTACGTTCCTGAAGCCCACGGGTTCGCATGTCGTCAAATCGTGAGAGGCATTGACAACGTTGCAGATCAGAGGCAGTGGAGGGCGCGTTGCCCATAGGAATGAATTCACCCCAGAAGCCACCGTACGGTCTATATACCGAAAAGCTTTCGGGTACAGCATTCACAGCGCCGCGCCATGAGAATCAGCAATCTTGGCTATATCGCATCCTTCCGGCGGCAGCACATGAAGCCTGGGAGGAAATTGATACGTCGGACCGCGAGCCCACTCTTCCTTCTGGTGCAGTGAACCTCAAACAGATCCCCAACCAGCTCCGATGGGATCCCTTTGATTTCAATCACGAAGTTGATTGGGTCCAAGGGCTCAATCTTGTGGGTGGTGCGGGAGACCCTGCAATGAAGAGCGGGCTCGCCATCTTCGTTTTTGCTGCAGGAAAGGATATGGGCAAGGAGGCTTTCTACTCTGCTGATGGGGATTTCTTGATCGTTCCACAGCATGGGGTACTCGATGTGCAGACAGAGCTGGGACGGCTTCTCGTTCGTGCAAACGAGATATGCGTGATTCCTCGGGGCATAAGGTATGTTCTTCGGTATTAGCCTTGTGCGTGTTCTAGATATACTGACGATGTCTACCACAGATACCGCGTGCTGCTACCTGATGGGCCAGTGCGTGGTTTCGTCTGCGAGCTTTACCAAGGCCATTTCCAGCTCCCAGAGCTAGGGCCCATAGGTTCAAATTGCCTTGCAAATGCACGAGACTTCCAAGCGCCGACGTCCTTTTTCGAGGAAGATGACAGCCCCTGGACGATCGTCAGCAAGTTCAACAACACTTTGTTCTCCGCAAAACAAGAACACTCTCCCTTCGATGTGGTTGCGTGGCACGGCAACTATTACCCCTACAAGTACGTATTACCAGTCACTTGTCGCCCATTTTCTCGGAACCGATACCGACATTCCGAGCATCGAGCTATGTCCACCGCTTTTGGTGCTCTCTTCTATGCTTACCATGCTAACCTCCGTTCTTCTTAGGTATGATCTCGGACGTTTCAACACCATTGGCTCAATATCATTCGACCACCCAGATCCCTCCATCTTCACTGTCCTCACCGGACCCTCGGATCATGTAGGCACGGCCATCATCGACTTTGTGATATTTCCACCACGATGGCTCGTTGCCGAAGATACATTCCGCCCGCCATGGTATCACCGTAATATCATGTCCGAGTTCATGGGCTTGATAGCTGGCGACTACGACGCGAAGACCGAAGGTGGCTTTCGGCCTGCAGGCGCTAGCTTACATAACATCATGAGCGCTCATGGGCCGGATGCTGGCGCTCACAAGGCGGCTTCCGAGGCGGAGCTCAAGCCTCAGAAGGTCGGCTCTGGAAGTATGGCCTTCATGTTTGAGAGGTGAGTCTTCGATCGCAATCATCACGGAGTTTACTGACGATTTGGCCTTCTAGTTCTCTTATGCTTGGGGTATCCGAGTGGGGGTTGAAGACGTGTCAGAAGTCGCAACATGACTATCAGGAGAAGAGCTGGGTGCCGTTGAAGTCACATTTCAAGCGACCGGGTGCTTGAATTTGAAGAAGCTGGGGTCTTATTTCACGTGTCTAATAATAGAGGACTGCCAACATCAAGAACCTTTTTACGCTGATCGAATTCTCATAAAAGGCACCGTCTCGTGATGATGTCTACGTGTGACTAATGCCTGATGCTAGCAAGGGTCGCAACAGTCCTTCACATTGTCGAATCTATTGGCTACATGCTGACGACGCGCCGGTGCCCCCTCTGTCCGCGGCGATGAACGTAAAGGTGATCCGCATCATATTACATCGAACTATTCAGGCATCCAAGCCGGCAATATCGCGCCGCGGCACTCTCCAAATCCGACGTACCCACCTTCTTTTCCACAGGCTCCGCTGATGATGATCTCATCGCCGTCCTCCAAGAAGTGTCTCGAAGACCCATCTGCCAACGCTACAGGTTCCTTCCCATTCTTCGTCTGCTCGAGCAAACTGCCCATCGAGTTAGGGGTCTTGCCAGAGATTGTTCCGCTTCCCAGCAAATCTCCCGTGTTCATGTTGCATCCGGTGACGGAATGATGGGCCAGCATCTGCGGGAAGGAGTAGAGCAAATTCTTCGCATTTGTCTCGCAGATTGTCGTAATGACATCGGACCCCGCAGCTTTGAGTTGGACCTTGAGCGGAATGTCGTACACTGTATCCCGACTCGACTCGCGGAGATACGGAAGCAGCTCTTCTCGGTCATCCGCGTTTAGAGCGGCTGTGCGGTATGGTGCGAGTGCATCTGGCAACACCACCCAAGGGCTAATGACGGTGCCGAAGTTTTTGGAGCCGAAAGGACCCAGTGGAACATACTCCCATGCCTGAATATCGCGTGCGCTCCAATCGTTCATGAGCACGAGGCCAAAGATGTATTCCTCGGCATCCGCCGCGGGTATACGCTCGCCTAATTTGCTGCTTTTTGAGACGAACGCTGCGAGTTCAAGCTCTATGTCTAATTTCTTCGATGGACTGAACATAGGGACTTGGGGCTTTGCGGTTGGATTGGCCAGAATCTGGCCATGAGGCCTATGCAATGCCGTGCCGGAGACCACCACTGAAGATGCACGACCGTGGTATCCGACTGGAAGATGCTTGTAATTGGGCTGCAAGGCATTATCGGCTCCCCGGAAAAGCGTACCAACGTTGAACGCATGGTTGATGCCGGCGTAGAAGTCAGTGTAGTCGCCAATCCTCATGGGCAGGTGACACTTCACACGTGATAGAGGTAGTAGCACGCTTTTCTGAAGCGATTCGTTGGACTTCAGAACGTCTGGGTACGGAGTATCGGACGCTAGGATGTTTTGAATGTATGCTCTGACCTGGCTGGTGACTGCATTTCCCAGCGCGGCGAAGTCGTTGAGTGTATCTTTTGAGAACACCGACAACGAAGGCTGTGGAGAAGGTAGCTTCGAAAACCCATCGGCAGCAGCCAGGGCTGAAAGATCCAGAGCAAAGTCGCCAATTGCAACAGCTGGCCTGGGACTGGAATTATCTGGAGTACTGATAATACCAAATGGTATGTTGGCGAGCGAAAACGGGGAGTCTGGGGAGATTGGTAGCCATGATTCGGACATCGTGGTCATCGATACGGCGCTGAACGAACGACAGGTTGAACAACTGGATCAGAGGCCAGAGCCATCGAATACCTTTTGATGCGTACGATTCAATTCGGATAGTCAGAGGATGGATACCAAGTGCGGAATGGGCGCGTCGCGGACTCTAGAAGAGCCATAGAATACCGCTCGGCTCGGCTAGCTACGGAACTTAGGCTGGGCCGACACCAGCCGCTATCTCGTGTACTTGCAGTACGACAGCCGGAAGCATAGGATACTTGTGCAGATCGACGACGTGTATAGGTAGCTGTTGAACGAACTCTGTCCTCGTTTACCTAGAGGACTGCCGCAGCATCGTAGCTTTGATTCGCAACCAATACACGTCTCCTTAAACGAAAACATCATGTCTGCAGAACACACAGCAGCCTTGTCAGCTCACGACTCGCACGTTTTAGAAGCGCTCTTTGATCCCGAATTATCGCTTTCAGCAAAAGGTCCTCAAATCGACACGTCCATTCAAACACTACCCCACGTTACCGAAAGCACATTGCAACATCTCCGCATTGCCGAAGCAGACATCCTCAGACCATTGAACGCAGATGACCCTTCAACGGAGGCAATACGCGGCGCATTGCACTCAATAGACAAGCTTGTAGACGAAAACCCATCATACGCGTCAGCATACGTCAACCGAGCGCAAACGAACAGACTTCTCCTCGATCGAGGCGAGGCAGGCAACGTGTCGACCCTCACAAACTCGGTGTTATCAGATCTCTCTAAAGCCATTAAATTAGCCACGCCGACTTCGCCCACGGCGCCAGTTTCAGGAGCTCAAGCCAAGCTGCTATCGACTGCGCATACGCACCGCGCGTATCTACTGCATAAGTTGGCTCAAGCAGAGCCGCAAGGGCCTCAGGATCTGGAGACGAAGGAGCAATTGGAAGACATGGCGAGTCAGGACTTTTTCTTAGGCGGTCGTTATGGAGACAAGGTCGCGCAGCAGATGTCGGTTTTCACCAATCCTTACGCAAAGATGTGCGGAGCGATTGTGAAGGAAGCATTAAGAGAAGAGATGAAAGGGGTCTCGCCTCTCAACTGATTGAAGCTGATGTTGGAATTGCGCACCGGCATCCATCATCAGGAACGGATGAACTCTGGTCTGTAGAAGGGGGAATTATAACCCAATGGAGAAGTGGACATCGAGAAAGATGGTCAACGAACGATGGAAAGTTACTTTTACCCGGTCCTCTAGCGCTCACCGCATCTTGTCCACTGGCTTGTGGTTCCGAGTTCACCATGTAGATACCTGTCTTTCATTCTAATGACAAAGTTGTTCTTCTCTCTCCGAACACTTGTAAAGCAGTGCGAGATGCTATACGTAAAGCCAAGCACATGTACGAGAGACATGAACGTAACCCCAAACTCTGCAACAGTTCGCAGGCCTGTTAGTCGTTAATCTTCGACGACTCTGCTCTTTCTTCGAATTCATCAAGCTTCATGTCACGTCGAGAGCGTGGCGTGATATAATGCTCGCTAAAGAAGTAGGGTTGATCTCCACGTCGAACTTTTGCCCCGAGAGTTGTCGGCCCTTCGGATAAGTAGTCGTTGGCCCAGGCATGAAGTGCAAGGCTTGGTATTGTCCTTGGCCATGACTACGGATCTTGTGTCGCTAACAGCCGCTATTGCGACTATTTGTTAGGATAGCAGACTTGTAGACCGATTGTCCAGTATTAGCTGAAAACTCTTTCCTTGATGTAACGCTTGTCCATGGTTAGGCGAGCTGTACGCTTGTGCAGCGCTTGAGCAAGGAGGTGTTGTAGACGGCTTCTGTCGGATAGTATATTGCGAACCCGATTGGCGCAGTAAAAGAGAGCATACTCAGGATTCTAGAGTTCAGTATCAAGGGAACGATATTAGTTGTGTCTCAAGGCGTCCATGCAAGCTGTGAGACAAGCATGTCCGGCCATTGATACTCATGGTCATGTGAAGAACAATGAAACATACTGCAAGCCTACCAGTCGCACCCCTTCGTTCGCACTTGCGAGCAGTCCGACCCGCAAAATGTAGTTTAGTACCTAGGTAGACTTTGAGAAGAAGCTTATCACTCTTGCGGTGTTCCGTGAAGACCATTCGCTGCTCACTGATGCACGTCATTTAGAGGTCCGAAGCTAACGAATTTGCACCGGCAGTGGCAATGGGGCGGTGTGCGTGCATGCGCTGCTGTTTGTCAAGGCGACGGCGATAGTAGTAAGGTAGTGACTTGCAGAGAGACAGCTCACGACTTTGCGAACCCGATGAAGGGTGGCGGCACGCCCCACAGTTCAGCATCGAGAAGCCAGCTGAGTGAGGAGGCTTCGGTGCTGCGCAGGGGGCGGAAGAGCGGTGGTTCCGTGGAAGACTACCGGTAGGGCTCGGAAAGCTGGCGCACAGCCTCATGTGTGGCTCAGTCGCTGGTGGTCCATGCGGCAAGTCCGTCCCTTCTGTCTCCCTTTGCTGATGAGTCTGCACTCTCTGCACCACCAGCCAGACCTTATCTGGACTATGCGCGCCTGTTCAGTGGTCGGGCACTGCCGGCGATCCATTGCTTGTCCAACCCAAGATCGCATCGGTATGCCTGTTCGATGACAGTCTTCAGCCACTTCGGGCGATTCTCAATATGCGACGCGTAGGGCTTTCTGGCGCACCAGAGGCCAGAGATGGCTGGTAAAAGACTCGGAACGCTTCGCTGGCCACCACCACCACACTATGCCAGCATGCGTAAGGTAGGTACAAGTCATCAGGTCGTTATGACATTCGTCACGAGATGGCGCAGTCCAGCCATGGCAGGAAAACCAGGTATGTCGACGAGAATTTGGATGCAACATTA
>Ga0160429_1001301_pt1 | contig 14152 bp, 15 predicted proteins | sample SolpanmetagenomR_FD_108199 | JGI IMG/M metagenome (GOLD analysis project Ga0160429, IMG submission 108199) | Solar panel surface microbial communities from Lawrence Berkeley National Laboratory, California, USA - R | ecosystem: Engineered > Built environment > Solar panel > Unclassified ...
AAGCTAGCCATGACCCTCGCAACGCTCGCCTTATCAATCACAGAGACAATGTATGCCTGTGTAGCCGTTGGCATCCCTTCTCCAAAGAGGTAGAGTATGACTGATAGCACAAATGCAGAAGAGCTAGACGCAAGACCAATGGATACAGCACCTACGGCGAGCAGGACGCTGCTCACAGCCATGATAGAGAAGTGGGCCGCTCCCGAAGAACCTAGCCAGGAGGCAGCGGCCCGGTTGAGCATAGGGAGTATGAGGCTGAAGTAAACAAGCAAGAGTATGCCTTCCATGGAAACGATGTTGGATGCTTGTGGGAACGACCAGTGTAATTTGATCACTGGGTACTGAACCAGAGCAAACCAGTCAACCATTTTGATGGCTATTGCCGCAAACCAAATGGAGAGGCCTAGTAGTGAGAGATTCATGAGTCCGATGTTGGAGACGCTTGTGGAAGGGTTGCTGCGCCAGGCCGGCTTTCCCGGCGTTGTAGTCTCTTGATCATTGACCCTTGCGTTTGATTCGCCGGATGGCGTTGCCTTGCCATCTCTGTTCTCGTGAACTGTTTCAGGGAAGAGGAAAATGACGATAATGGCTGTGAGAGCAGCCAACACCAAGCTGACCCACATGTTAACCTGTGGCGTTCCGCTCTTCCCATCCATGTCCATTAGCAGCGCACCAATGCTGGGGCAGAACGTCTGAGCGAGATACTGCATGGATGTAGTCAGGAAGAAGAGGGATGCTCTTTCTGTCGCCGAGGGTATAACGTCACTGTAGGAGGCAAAGAGCATTGCTAGACCGATGTCGAAGTTTCCGCCGAATAGGCCTGGCAAGCCGCTGTACCAGTAAAGCCAGACTGGAGTCGTCGGAAAGAAGAGATCTGTGGACGGACGTTAGCCAGATTGTGGCGTATAGGACGAGCTATCGCACATATACAAAGCCGGAAAGCGCAGGTGATCGTCACATTGACCTTGTGCAATATTAACACGACCTTTCTTCCACTACGGTCGCTTAGCCATCCCAAAGGTACCGCCCCAATAAGCGCGCAAGTCATGCGTACGAACATCAACAGGCCAGACGTCTTGGCCAGGCTCTTTTGGATAGAATCATCTTTACATAGTCGCTCCGGAATATGTGTACCCAGTTCCGCCAGCGGAGATTCCAGCGCTAGGTAGTGATTATAGCAGTACATCGATTCAATTGCCCGCATCTGTGCCACTTGGCTGGTGAAATACTCGGCTTCATTGGTGAAGATGATGATGCATCCTAGTAACGGAATCCACTTGTAGCGCGGGTGAATAGTGTTGAAGGAGGGCAACCACTTCCGCTTCTTGTCCGGCCGCGGCAGACAGTCCTCAGGGAGTGCTGGGTTCTCGGCCCGTGAAGGTCTTCTGAGCAAAGGCTCTCGTTCGGACGAGCTGCCAGCCATACCAGCCATTTCTAGATATTTGCAGGTGGCGACTCAATAGCAAAGGAAGACGACCCTGAGTAGTAAAGATTAGGGTCTTACGATCCTACAACATGCAACGCGGGTCTAGAAATACTGCATGCGACTTATAGTGGAATGATTGATGTCTGACTTAGGACGTCCGAAAACTGCAAAGGAATACGCTTGAGCCCGGCGGAAAGAAAGCCAATGCACGCGATACCGATCGCAAGTCACTAGTCACGATCTGAACATCGCTACGACAAGCTTCATCGTGTGGCAGCGCCGTCATGTGGAGGTGAAGATGCTCATGCCCGAAGTAAGAGTGTTGAACGGACATCCTCGATGAATAAGCAAACCGACATCGGGGGACGACCCAACACGTGACTGCGTGCAAAAGCGTATTTCCTACAAGAAGCGAGAAGGTGTCATTAAAGGTTGAGAGTCAGAGGAAATCTTCACAGTCCATCCTGCAAGTGCTAGACCATCTCCGAGTGTCTCTGTTCTCTCAGCATCCTGCCATGAAACGCCGACGCTAATGCTTCAACTCATCCGTTAACTAGCAAACTTCTACAACAACCGCTGTCGTGCTCGCCTTCCAGATTCCGCACCACCAAGGAAATTAACCCCTGTGCCGCTCGCAGTCCTGCGCAAACCTCCCATGGCACTGTTGGTCCTGCTCATCGGCAGTCCGCCGGCCTCACTATAACCGCCTTGACTGCTTTGTGCGCTCATTGGCACACCACCCATTGCAGCAAGCAGATCGCGATGGTGCCCACCGAGCTCCCTTTCATCAGCAAGTTGATTTGGTGGCCTGTATTGGTACTCGCTTGATCCGGTCGGTTTGGTGGCCTGCTCCAACAGTTGGTTGTTAAGAGGATCATCTGCGCCAGCATTTCGAGTAAAGAGCTTCAGGTCTTGCTCGATCTCTGAAGTGGTGAGGACCACTGGTGCTGGAGCCGCAGCATTTGCCTTGGCGCCTATCATGGCAGGCATGATGGTGGGGCCGGGTATCGGATAAAGAGAAGACAGGTCTGCGAGGTTGGCAAGGTCTGTCAGGGCGTTGCGTGTGGCACCTCTTGTAGCGTGGTGAGAAACTGTACGATCCATGCCTGGGGCTTCCAAGGCCTCCTCAGCATCCTCATCGGCTGCGCCTTCCACGGAGTCCATTGGCTTGTCAATATCATGAGCGCCGTTTACGCCATTCGCATGAAATGTCGTGCCATTTGGTGGGCTTCTTAGCTTCGCAAGAAAATTGGTCGCTGCTAGCCATGCAGTGTTCATGTTCATATGCAGCTCTTTCTCGGTAAACAGACGTTCGACGGAAAACGCCGGTGCCTCGTACTGGTTGTGGACCAGCTTGTTCTTGACGTCGCGAAAGAAAGTGTTCCCTCCTTCGGGAGCCCGCGAGTATGGCGCCGGCGATTCATCCGCTTCTTCCACCATGACTGCCTTGCGTTTCCTGCCGTTCTCGGTCGCAGAGGCCGGTTCTGGTGGGTTGTCTCGGTCAATGACTTTATGCCTAGCATTCCTGGTCTTTCGCGATGTTCCAGCGCCACCAGGACTTGCTGGATTTGCTATGCTGAACTGATTGGGATGCAAGAGCAGAGAATTGGTGTCCCCAATATCAAGCATCTCCTTCTCTTTCATGAGCTTAGCCCGCTTCTGATTGGCTTGTTGTACGAGGCGCTCGCGTATGGTATTGGCGAGCAGACGGTGCTCTTCGTGTGCTAGTCGAACGGCGAACTGATGTCTCTGCTCGAGTTCTCGAAGGCTGTTCTTGTGTTTTGTCTACGAACATAGACGTCAACTCCGGCGCGACTACAAATTGCAAACTTCCGAATGTATGCCACTTACGTGGAGCAGAGTAAGGTTGGTGTCCCGCTCAGCCATAGCGTTGTTGACGCTCCTCGTGAATTCACTATAGAACTTGCCCGTATCTGCGATAAAGTCCGTATTCGCTGCTGAGTCTGTTGGTGTCTGTCCCCGTACCATGTTGTTGACCAGCTCCATAGTGTCTTCGCCGGAATCGTCAAGCGGCTGGCCAGCGTAGGGATTTGCGAGCATAATCCTGCGCATATCGAGCTGAACCGCAGTTACTTGAGCATCGAAGTGCGGTCGAAGATTGGTTTTGAACGAATTCACCATGCCTTCAAGCTTTTCTGACAACATGATGCGTCTTTTGTCGCGCTTGGAAGGCGGATTTTGCGGTGGAGATCCCGAATGGCCCGCATTATGATCGGAGGCGGGAGAAGCACTGCGATTTCGCGCCATGCTTGTAGTAGTCAATCCTTCAAGGTTCTGATATAAGAGGTTTTGGGAGTCTGGGTGGTGAGCCGGAGCCGTAGGTCGCTGTTCCAGAGAAGCGGTCGCTTAGACTTCGTGCGATCGATCAGTATCGAATGTAGTGTGAAAAGGGTGTTGTATTAGCAGCTCGCTATGCGTACGGCTTAGTGAAGCATGTCGCAGGCTGCGGAGAGGGACTGTGTGCTTCCAAAAGACGACGTGAAGATTGGAGCGTGCACTGAGTTTCCCCCAGCCAAATGATGCTCGTGGAGATGCCGCCAGGGTCATTCTGGCTTTTTACCGCATACGGATAGCGTCGGAAATAGCTCCTTCGAAACGCCGACCTCCAGTCCAGGTACCCGCGAAGCCGCTTCGTGAACACGAGTCGCTACAACCAGGCCGGGCCAAGGAACGAGTTGTATATCGCGCATCTTTGCAATGAACCGCTGTATCGTATGAACAATACATTCTGGCCGTGCTGCTTCTTGTTCTTCCAATACTTCGTCTTCCACGACCATGTCGACCAAGCCATCTCTGCCCGAGGCTTTCCCAGAGCAAGCATGGTACACGCATCTTAATATTGATCTTCTCGTCAAAGTGCTCAATTACACCATTCTCCATCCTTTCGTAGCCTGGATGATACCTCTGTCTCTTCGCGCCCAGCTGACACCTTATTCGCACCTCTCATTTCAACTGTCCGTTGCCTATGCGTCTCTTTTGACAGCCTTGTTCTTCTTCTCCCTCATCGATAAGCGCATTGCGTATGGCCCAGCGCGAAGCATAGACATATCAGAGGAAACCATCGTCATCACTGGGGGTGCAAGCGGTCTGGGACTTCTGCTCGCCCAAGTGTATGGCATGAGAGGAGCCAGCGTCGCTGTCTTAGACATCAAGAGGATGAACGAAGAAGCGAGGGGCATTGTTTTCTACAATTGCGATGTCGGCGACAGATCGCAAGTCGAGCAAGCAGCCAAAGCTATTCGTGCAGACCTTGGTACTCCAACTGTTCTGATCAACAACGCCGGTATCGTAAATGGCAAGCCAATGCTCGAGCTGACGGCGGAAGAGGTTGAACAAAACTTCCGCGTCAATCTGCTCTCTCACTTCAATACCATACAAACCTTCTTACCGGGTATGCTTGATGCCGGCCGCGGCACGATAGTTACCATTGCAAGCGTGTTGGGCCACCTCGGCTCTGCCAATCTGTCCGACTATACATCTTCGAAAGCTGGGTTGATAGCCATGCATAGATCTCTGCAGGCCGAGCTTCGCCACTCCGGCCACATATCTGCCTGCAACATAAAGACTGTATTATGCACTCCAGGCCAGCTCAATACGCCGCTGTTCGCAGGCTTGCAAACACCTTCTGCCTTCTTAGCACCAGTCGTGGAGCCGATTGACCTAGCAAAGGAAGTCATCAAGATTGTAGATGCAGGCGATAGCGGAGAGATCTCGCTACCTCTATACGCTCAATGGATCCCGTGGTTGAACGTGCTGCCAGCGGGCCTACAGCGCATGGTTCGGGCGATGAGTGGGCTGGATTCTGCTATGGAGAAGATGCACACGGTTCGGAAGTCTCAATGATCGCGGCAGTATAAGAATTCTGATAGATCTACTTCTGGCATATGCGCTACACTAGGCTGGTGTATCTCGCCCTCTCGCCTTGGCCTTCTCTCTTCCCTGCCTGCCGCTCATACATTTCCTCAATGAGTGCATGCCGTTCGACGGCTTGCTTCCAGTCTACGATACCCAGATCACCTCCAGAGTAGAGGCTCTCATACTGTCGGCCGATGTTTCTTGCCGGAGCTGGTAGGGCTTTGAACTCGTCTTCCCATGGGACAGTCTCTACCTGTTCGGTCGCAAAGTCGAACACCTTGACGACAATATCATCATAGCCACCAACGTTCAGCATAACACCTGATGCAATGACTTGAATTTCGCCTTTCTCACCATTCACCCGCCACAGCAAACCGGGGCCTTCAGCACCTGGAAAGGGCTTGCCACCACGCAGATTATATGACAGTAGCACTCCACTTGTTAGCCGTCCGTGGATAAGGATGGTGTCGTGAGTGTCCTTGATCACGGTGTCCACCACCTCGCCGGTCGGTTTGTGAATAATCTGCGTCTCCGGACGCTGATTGCCGAGAATTACGTTATACGAATCGAATTCGGCTCCCAGCGCGAACAGAACGCTATCCAGCGCTATCAAAACGTCAGTCACCATTTCAGGATGCGCCAACAAAGTCTCATCAACTGAGTTCGCAAGAGAAAGCGTGAGAAGGAGAACACCTACTATGGCCTCCATGTATCGTCATCACATTACCCCCCACACTCTTATCCTGCGTATACCTCATCGACTCCATCTCCCGGCCCCCACCATTAAACGCCGCGCCCGTCCACACACTACTCAACAACTTCCCCACCCTCCCACTTTCAATCACCTCCTTCACCTTGCGCACCACAGGACTCGCCCTCGCCTGCAGCGCCACAACATGCTTCATCCCATTCCCCTCAGCCGCCTCGAGCATCTCCCTCGCTTCAGCGAGATCTCGGCCGAGCGGCCACTCGCTGTACACCACTTTCCCCTTGAAGCTCGAAGAGCGCAGTATCGGCATGAGCACCTCGCCATGCTTATCCACGCGGACGGAGCAGACGACCAGGTCGATGTCGCCGTCTTTGGCCAGCTCCTCGGGTCCACCGTACGCCTTGGTGGTGGAAGGGAGGTCGAAGTCTTGGATGGCTTTCTTGGCCGACTCGATGGAGCTGTTTAGCAGCGCTGTGATGCTGTATTTCTCGGGGTGAGTGAGGAGGTAGGGGAGGTGGGCTGAGGAGCCCCAGCTGCTGCCTGAGGAGCGGGAGAGGCCTATGAAGGCTACACGGAGGGGTGCCATGAGGACTTGGGAGTTGGAGGAGCGATGGGTATGGACGAGATAGGAGAATGTCAATGGGCGTTTAGTTAAGAATTATGTTCTTTGGAGGTTAAGAATTGCGGTTGGTCAGTATATATTTGCGTAATGATAAATTGATTCAAGTATCTGCTTGAGCGTACGCAGGCAAGATATAGAAGAATAATCTTAGCATAGTGGAGCCCGCCGCTGACAAATGCCACCATGGCGTGCTGTGAAGCTACAACGCAGTGTCACATTTCTCTGTTTCACTGTTATCATAAACGGGAGACTTGGAGACTTCTGTTCGGAGAGATCGGCGTGATTGGAAATACTGCACCGTGTCTATGGACCCTAAATTGGACTCTCCATTGCCAAGCTTTGATGGGGCAACCTCATCGGCCTGAGGCACGTGACCTGTGCAGTAATCTTTCCCCATACGGCTTAGACTTGCAGGAAGCGCTTAAGCATCAGCTATCTTCCAGCTCTGTGATCAATTTCTATTGATTTGCACACTGCATGCGGGCAGCCGACTTTGTCACGTCAGAAGTATCTCCCTCAACCCGCGAGTCTAACATTGCTTCTCGCACTACCGAGGAGCTCTTAGCAATGTCCTTGACCGGCTTGGTGGTCGTCCGTGGCGTTTCCACCCGACGATAGCGTCGTCGACGTGATTGCTGACTCCGCGCTGGGACACGATGTTTCGCCCGCGTTGCTTCACCTAAGGCAACGTAACCATCAGCACACCTGCGAAATCTCTGCATCGATGTTCGCAGTGAACTCAATGAGCCTTGCCCTGACGCGCCAGCCACAGGCCCACACTCTCTCCAACCTGTTTGCTACCCCAAACGCTGTTGGCGCCAGCACGACGCCATTCCTCGCCTGTGCCTTCCTCAGTCGAGCCAATGCCACGATTCGTATCGCCCAGTATGACTTCGAGGTCGCGCCGCTGACTGCTGACCCAACGTCTGACGAAGTTGGCGGGATCTTTGGCGAAGGATTCGAAGAAGGCATGCTTGGCCTTGCTCTGCGCGATGGCAGCAATGGTCATGGCGAGGTTGTCGTCGAGCTGAGCGAGTTTCTGCAACGTGGCTGGGCTTTGCGTGAGCGACAGTGTGTGCAGGGGATTGCTGGTTGGCGTCGGCGGTGGTAGGATTGGGATGTCGTAGATGGTAGGAGTAGGATTGCTGAGGTGTTCGCTATCTACACGAATGGTGTAGGGAAGGGAGATTGGCGGGAGCGGAGAAAGGTGAGAGAGTATGGAATCTGGGATGTGGGGGAAGTAGAGTTGGTCTTGGCCAAACACCTGAAACAACGTTAGCAACTGAGGCAGCAGTATCTTGGAAGATATGTCTAACAGCTCGCAAACGATCGTCGCAGTGTATCCTGCGAGTCTCCTCGTCCTCTTGCAGGCCTTGCGCCTTAATGTAATTCCACACACCCATCACAACACCGGCCCTGTCATCTTCTTCTGTGTCCAGCAGGTCGGCCAGTGGCTTGTCAAGGCGGAAGCGTTCTGGGTTCTCATCTCGAGTGAGGTTGATGGTGACGTTGATGTTCTCATCACCCTTGCGCTCGAATGTTAGGCAGTCCCAGTCCGCTTCATCCGCTGGAGGACCAGAAGTGGAAGCGGGCCGATGTTTGTCAGTCTTCTTCCATTCGATCTGCGTGAAGCCATCTGGTTGGAGCGATTGAGCGCGATCAAAGTCGATTGTGATCCTCTTGAAGAAGCTAGACATTTTCTGGCGGGGCTTCGTGATATGGGGAACCTTGGCGTCGTTTGCAGGACCATCACCGTCCTGGTCCACCGCGTACGGATCCACTTCATTCTCCTTCCCTGCGCTTTTGCCCTCTTCCAAATCAGCGTCTTCATTATCATCTTCCAGCAATCGACCCTCGATCTTGACCTTGTAGGTCGCTTGTGAGTTGTCGAAATCGAAGGTGTCCGTGTCCATATTGGTTTGCTGCCACGGCTGGTTCTCTGCCGTATTTGAGAGCCACACTCTGAGCGTCCTGTGTTTCCTCATGCTGCGCGTGACCGAGTCCTGAATGTCGAGCTTCTTCCGCATCATGACTGCATCCAATCTACGCTCAACCTCCCTCAGCTTGCGATACCTTTCCACCCCATCACCAATGATAACATCTTCTACTCCGTCGGGGATGTTCTTGTCGGTTGGCTTCCTGCTGACCTTCTTGGCATATTCACGCTTGCGCGCTTCTTCCGCAGCAACTTGTTGCATTTGCTGCGGTGTGTATACAGGTTGTTGCGGCGCGACAATGGGACCTGCATGGCGGAAAGTAGATTGTATGTCAGTGTATCTGATCATTCTGCATACAGTTGAACTTATGCGCTCGGAGGACAAGAAGTGGTTGGGTCTGGTGTTGGTGGTGACTGGGCGTGCAGTGCAGTGTGCGTAGACGGTACTTCTTACCTGGGCCCCGAGGCCGCTGGTTCGTCGCGGGCGGGTAGTTCCGGTACTGTTGCATCGTGGCCGATTCAAAATGGATCCAACAACAACAGAGACGCGACGACGAGGTGGGAGACGGACGCAACAGGACGTCCGTTGATGGAGGTTGTAGGTCGAAGGTGTAAGTTCTAGGAACGCGTCTCACCGAATGCCACCCGTGGGCTCCACCCCCTTAAACCACAACAGCGCGGGGCAGTAGGGACCAAGCTCCAATGGGGAACGACTTCTATCTTCACCCGACATCAAGATCCATCATCAGTTCCTCATTCATTGTCTTGTAGAGCGCTGCTAGTCGTTGGACTCTTTCTGAGCGCGTCGATATTATCTACACACGCTATTCACGCGTCGTGGATTAATGGTCTTGGCTAGACTGGTTCGATGACATGTACAGCTTCCTCCTCTTTTCTTATCCTTCATAGAATCTCTACTACATCCATCACGGGCTAACATTCTTCTTCTACTCAAACTACTCTGGCTTTCATCGTGAATGTAAAATCTTTTTCCAGAGAGACTGTCGGGCATCATTCGCTGCTCACCGTAATAGCTGAACTGGAGGTACCTGCATATCGAGCCCATATCTTCCGTCGGGTTAGCATCTTGGTCTATCGGAACACTCTCAAGTGGCCATACGAGAGCCAGCGGACGACGGCAACATCAACGCAGTAAGAGCGCCTTCGTACGTGACAGCTTACCAGCAAGTCCTGCAAAACACAATCTCCCGCCATGTCTGCGACGACACCTTCAGTACTGAGGAAGATTACTGGGGTCAGACTGCCTCGCCAGGCACCGTCGTCGCTTTGGGATTTGAGTATTGGTGATGGCAAGATCGAGAGTCTGCATCCGCACACTAATCAGGAGCCCGACGGCTCAGGAGGGCACGATGTCTTGGACGCGCACGAGTGTCTCCTCGCACCGTCTCTTTGCCATGCACACATTCACCTCGACAAGTGCTTTCTTCTCCAGGATCCAAAGTTTTCTGACCTGGAGATTGTCGAGGGCGATTTCAAGGAGGCCATGAGCTTGACCACTCAAGCCAAGCAACGCTTCGAAGAAGACGATCTCCTACGCCGTGGCCGTCGACTGATCGAAGAGAGTGTTGCATATGGGGTGACGGCTATGAGAGCCTTCGTGGAGGTCGACGGTGATGTTGATATGAAGTGTCTTGATGCCGGCTTGAAGTTGAAGGAAGAGTTCAAAGCTCGATGCCATGTTCAGATCTGCGCCTTTGCCCAGCTCCCCCTGTTCTCGGGGTCTGACGGTGGCGAGAAAGTCAGACAATTGATGCAACAGGCTGCCAAACGGCGCGGTGTGGATGTTCTGGGCAGCACGCCGTATGTGGAAGAAGACAATAGTAAGATGGACAAGAACGTCGAGTGGATCATCCAGATGGCTCTCAATCACAGGAAAGCGCTGGATTTGCATCTCGATTACCATCTCGATAACAGCGTACCGCCATTCGTCTGGAAGGTCTTAATCGCACTCAAAACCCAGGAATGGCAGAAAACTGGTGGTAACCAGATTACGTTCGGTCACTGCACCCGGTTGACTTACTTCACGCCAAACGAGTGGAAGCGCCTCAAGATGGAAATTGGAGACCTACCCATCGCATTTGTTGGCTTACCAACGTCCGACCTATTCATGATGCGTACTCCAGAGAACTACCGAGGGACGATGAGTGTGCCGCGCATGATCCAAGACCATGGCTTCGAAGCAGCGATTGCTGTCAACAACATAGGCAACGCGTTTACACCCCAAGGAAATTGTGACCCACTCGCAATTGCCTGCTTAGGCGTGGGGGTCTATCAAGCGGGTACGAAAAAAGACGCCGAGGTGCTGTACGAATGTGTTTCTTCGAGAGCAAGAGAAGCTATTGGATTGACAGCGACTTCGTTGGATGTGAGGGCTGGCGAGCCAGCAGATTTTGTTATCTTCGACAGAGGTGATCCGGTATGGAGGGGGCGGAAGGCCATCACTGAGGTTGTATACGATCCACCACCCGGACGAAGGACCATCTACCACGGATCGGTAGTATCCAGTTAACTATAATTCTCTCAGTGATTTTTGACCCGCATATATGCGCGCCCCGCTACAGGAGACTATGGACTGCGTTTGGCTCCAAGTGATAGACTGGGTAAGATTTCAGACATATTTGCAGTCCATATCAAGCTACAGCTTGCAGTCTACGACGTTCGTTCTGGGCGACCAAGTCGCTGGCTTTCCCAGCGCCTACACTAAGATACTATTACATGTCACGCTCTAGTATATTCCTAAATTTTGGGTTCCCAACAAGCGCACGGATATCCTGACTTCCACAAACATCCAAACAGCACCTATGTCAACAGAGGCCAACGAACATCAGTCCGTGACGGGCACGTTGGTCACTCTAGTGTTGTCGGTTGAGCCATTCTATTGAACCTACAGTCAGCCGCAGTAATGGCTGTTCGGCTGAACACAAGGGGAATCTTACCTCCCGTTATGTGCGAGACCATAAGTATCGTCTTACATCTCCGGGGCAACTAATCCGTTTGTTTGATCCGAAACTCAGCAATGATATCACTTGTAATGTTGACTTTTCAGCCCCTTACAAATTGATCGAATATTTTCAACCTTTCAACATTCGAACGACAATCAGCCCCATAGACACGTACTTCCTGTATCAGACACCTTCGACTGCTCTGTTTAAGTCTCATCGACGGCATAATGGGCGAGCCGCCTCCAGGCCCAGGGCGTCACGCCTCACGCGTCGTAGGCGTCACCGAGAACGAACGTAAACAATCGCGCAATGATGCCTACGCTGCGCTTCTCCAATCTGCCATTGCTGGCAGTGCGCCTCCGGCAAATATCTTTCGAGAGGTGTTCACCGAAGACACTGAACTAGACAAGGGCCAAGAAATGGAATTCCAGCATTCAGCGCGCCGGCGTCATCAAGCAGGCAGAAGTTCAGGGGAGCCGCTGCGCCTCCCAGGCTCCAACTCTGACAGCGAGAAGAGAGGAAAAGAAGCCAGCGAGCCGCCTACGAGCAAAGCAATGCAATTTATCCACAAGGTTAAAGTACGTCTAAAGTCCATGAACTCAAGCTCCCATTCTGCATAACTCTCCAGCAAACTGACACATCAATCATTTCCACAGGAGCGCTTCCCCTCCGCCAGACCAGGCCTTCCATCCCCCGAGTACACCAAGATGATGACCCACATGGACCTCTACCTCGCCGATCCAACCTCCGCGTCCAGAGTCTACCGCCGCATCTCCCGCCTCTTCGCCGCACATGACGACCTCATCGCCGACTTCCACGCTTTCATCAACCCAGGCAACTTCCTCGACTTCAAGAGCGACGGTGGCGCCGGCAGTGGCGGGCTCAAGCGCGACAACGACACCCTGCGCCGTCTTCACCTACGCCTCAACGCCGACGAGGGCTTCGTCCTGCAAGAAGCCACTTCCGCGGATCCAGCGTCGCCTCAACAAGCCACCACGCGCCCGCGTCTCGCCCCCAGCTCTTCCCCGAATCGTCTTCGCGGCCGCAGCGGCAGCGGTGGCACCAACCTACGTAAAGCCATTGCCGCCTCCCCCGAGACCGCGCTCCTCGCGTCCAATGCGCGCGTCTCGGCGCGCCTCCGCGGCCTCACGACGACAACCACCACGACGAGGGTGCAGCAGATTTGGGACCAGGAGGTCAAGGGGATTATGGATTATTCGATGGGCCCGCCGCCCGCCGGGACGAGGCGGACGAGGAATTCGATGTGGACGGCCGCTGGGGGGTTTGGGGATTTGAGTGATTTTGATGGGGGGAGGGTGGTTGCTTCGAGGGGGAAGGGAGGGGGAGAGAGGGGCGGTGGGGGTGGAGAAGAAGAGGGAGACAAAGACGGGGAGGGAGAGGGTAGCAGTGTTGGTGGTGAGGATGATACTGCGTATGTCGATAAGGGTGAAGAGGGAAAGGCTAGCAAGAAGAGGGCTGCGGACGACGATGATGTCTTCGGCGACGTTGATGTTGAGAGCGAGGACGAGGATCCAGGTGATAGGGATTTCCGCGATGTCAAGCGCCGCAAGGTGGAGACGGTCAGCAAGTACACCGAGCTTTCTGCGGGTGAGGTTGAGGAAGATGAAGGTGTGACGGTCGGTGTGGTTGATGACGATCTGGACGACGATGATGAAGATGATGGAGAGTAGGATGCCCATGCGGAAAGAGTAACCGACCGGCTACGAGGTTGCGCCGGTAGTTGTACACTGATCACGGGCTGCCTGATACGATATGCTCTCGTGGCATCGTCGGGTTGCTGCGTGTATCTGCGCCTTCCACGGATGTCAGCTCTGCGGTCCGGCCTGATAGAGCTAAAATCAGGAACTCTTTCCGTCCAAAAGTTATAGACATGAAACTGGAATCAAGCGTGTTGTGTCATGACCTTTCGATTTGCCCCCTCCTTTGTATGGAAAAGGTAGCTACCTATACAAAACAAGACAAAAAACCTGCTAATGCCACCATCCTGCCCTGCTTTACAAGAACAAACAATCCCTTCCATAAAGAGCCTCATCGCGAATGCCTTGTTCCAGCTTTCCCCCACCCCAGCTACAAAGGAGGGAAAACACCTTCAAACCACCGGCAATATTAGGGTTTCTAGCAAGGTCATTATTTCAAAAAAGGCGAATCTACAGCGATCTTTTCCGTGGCAGCTTTAAGTTCGACAAAAGCACTGCGTGAGAGACTGATATTGAGGATAGAAGAAGAGGGGACCAACGTAAAGGAGAAACGCCAGACGCCGTGCGCTGTTACCGATGGATGCTGCTTGCATGGGAAGAAATTGGGGAAGAGATTGTATATGTGGATTGCGGCAGGTGTCCGAGTCAGGACAGCCCCTGTGTGCTCATGTCGTCATGTCATGTTTGTGTAAATGCCGGTTTGCATGTCATCTGTCTCTGTTCGTCGCTCAGAATACAGCAGCTAGCCCGTTTTTCGAATGTCTCTTGCTGAAGCGTTTCCGGCCCTTGACCGACTCGCTGTCGCCCGGATCCTTGCGCAGACGTGCTGACGGAATGTTCACACCGTCAATCTCTCCGCCCCCGAGCGTACTCGTTGGACTGGATATCGTTGAGCTGAGATC
>Ga0160429_1001303_pt1 | contig 14114 bp, 20 predicted proteins | sample SolpanmetagenomR_FD_108199 | JGI IMG/M metagenome (GOLD analysis project Ga0160429, IMG submission 108199) | Solar panel surface microbial communities from Lawrence Berkeley National Laboratory, California, USA - R | ecosystem: Engineered > Built environment > Solar panel > Unclassified ...
CTGGCCACACAAGCTTTCAACGGGAACCGGCATAGTTCACAAATATTACCCCGCTTCGTGATAGATATCAACAAACAAATGGTTGCGGCTTATCTTTTGTAACTTCCGTTGCCCCTTGATATCTTTCCACTGCTTGAATCATCTGTCATAATTTTTTACGTCGACTTGCACATGACTGCTGACAATAGAAGAAAGCCAAGTTACGATTGAGCGATTTCAAAAGCACCGCTTGAGTTTGATTTTCAACATATAATTATCCTCAAACCTGAAAAAACAAAAAGAGAAATGTCCACTAGAAAGCACAGCGTCGCAGATGACGACCATCTACTAGCACTTGGTCACGCCGCTGAGTTAAGCCGCAATTTCTCCTTCTTGTCTATGCTTGGTCTAGCCTTTGCCAGTTAGTATCTACTGCAAACCCTATTGTCTCCAGCGCTCCCTCTGACGCCACACAGTCCTGAATAGTTGGACTGCTCTTGCCGCCTCACTTTCCCTCGCACTACCCAGCGGTGGTAGTACTTCCGTGCTCTGGGGTTTGATCACAGCAAGCATATGTAACCTCTGCCTGGCGGCTTCACTTGCTGAGTTCCTCTCCGCATTCCCAACAGCAGGAGGCCAATATCACTGGGTGGCTGTGGTTTCGCCACCAAGGTATAGGCGAATATTGTCCTGGATTTGTGGGTGGATTAATGTTGGAGGGTGGAGTGAGTTTGTCCCGTAACTCGATCATGTTATTCGAGTTCTGAACAGTGCCTCTTAGTCGCCCTCACCGCAACAGGTGGGCTTCTCGGCTCACAGCTTATACTGGGAGTCATCTGGTTGTACAACAACGACTACGAGTCCCAGCGTTGGCAGCAGTTCTTGATATATATTGCGTACACGGCGATTGGTTTTCTGTTCAATGCTTTTGGAAACCGTATTCTACCTTACTTTAATAGGGCAGCTTTTATATGGTCTATCGCTGGGTTTGTAGTCATCTGCATCACCTTGCTGGCGTGCGCAGCTCCGCATTATGCAAGCGCGAGTTTTGTGTTTACGGAATTTTTGAATGAGACGGGGTGGCCTGGTGAGCTTGACATGGTGTTAGGAGGAGGACAAAAACTAATATCTGTACAGATGGTGTGGCATGGCTGTTAGGGCTTCTTCAGGGAGGATTGGCGATCACAGGTTATGATGCTGTGGCTCATATGATTGAAGGTCTGCTATACATGGCGCCCCTTTGTGGATTCGTAAAATCACTAACGGATCTCAGAAATCCCAAATGCAGCGAAGGAAGGCCCGAAGATTATGATCGCAGCCGTTGGCATCGGCATGGTAACAGGCTTCATCTTTTTAATGGTTAACCTTTTCGTATCCGGAGGTAGTGCTGCTGTTGATGATCTGATCGTAACTCCAGCTGGACCGTTGCTCAAGATTTTCGTTCGTCTTCCCATGCTTCATTTTGGACTGAGGCACTGACAGCATCTCTTAGTATACTGCAACAAACAGTCGCGCCGGGGCAACTTGTCTCCTTATCTTCCCACTCATATGCATGGTCTTCGCGACTACCGGTATCATGACAACGTCCAGCCGCATGACATTCGCTTTTGCTCGAGATCGTGGTCTACCGTTCTCAGGGATATTTGCCAAAGTTAACAAGAAGCTTGGGTTGCCGTTGAACGCTTTGATACTAACGGCTTCGCTGGTTGTTATCTTCGGTATAAAGACATGAAAACCCTCCAAGATAGTAAACAGGAGACTAACAAAGTGTCAGGTTGCGTCTTCCTCGGCTCCAGCAGTGCCTTCAATGCAATTGTATCCGCTTCAGTTGTAGCATTAGGGGTATCGTAAGTGAAGTCTTCCTCGATGTGGCCAAACACGTGAATTTGAAGTGACATTACACAGCTACGCGATGCCAGTCTTGATCAACTGCCTCCAAGGCCGACGTAAGCTCCCAAACCGTGCCTTCGTCCTCCCCGGCTCACTAGGGTGGATCTGTAATATCGTCGGAATTGCATATATCATACTCACGACAGTTCTCTTCGTCTTCCCGCCCGCACTCCCCGTGACGGGATCGAACATGAATTACTGCATTGTTGTCTTCTTCATCTGGATGGTGATTGCGATGGTGCAGTGGTATGTCGATGGGAAGAAAAACTTCACGGGTCCGAAGATGGACGTGCAAGGTCATCTTTTGGAGGCGCAGGCCTTACCGACGGAGTATATTGAAATGGGCTCGAATGGAGAGTCCGGTGGGAAGGAGTCTAAGTATTTGTGATGCAGCAAAGTTGTATAGCGCCGCGATTTCACTCGAATATACACATGTGAGACCAAAACTCGTTCTCCTTCAATGACGGCCCTACTGTCCACGTCCTTTTCTAAGCCTAATTTCATGCTTCCACAACAGAGCTGTAAACCCAACCACTAATAGAACGTCTGAGCTTTGACATTCAAACGAAAGCATTGTATTACAAGGTGGACTTGTTCTGATCTGTATGAGTGTCGATCGATCGCTTGGAAGCGGGTAAATGAACGCTGGCCTTCTCGATCCGATCATATTAGATCTACTGCCCGACAACAACCCCACTCTCTAATAACTTCATGCGACACATTTTGTTTCTATTAGACGTGACGCCTGGTCTTGCATCAACATTTCTAAAACACCACTACTTCCCTCGTGCATCTAGTAGTGTTACAATCTCATATGTAGACCTCGAATTCCATCCTTATCGAATACTTCGTACCTGATCATTACACATCTGGCTCGAACGATGCGCCGCTCCTCTCTCAACCCATTCCACCATCTTCCCTCCCAATCCCTCAATCTACATTCCCTCTCGACGCCCTCGCTCCTACTCTCGGAAGTCTCCGGCTCCCTGGGTGACCTTGGAACGCTACTACCGCTCCTCATCGCCTTGACTCTCACAAACTCCATCTCTCTCTCGACCACGCTGGTCTTCACCGGTCTAACCAACATCCTCACGGGCCTCACATTCCGCATACCTCTCCCCCTGCAGCCTATGAAAGCCATTGCGGCCGTCGCCATTGCACGCAGCTTCACAAAAGAAGAAACCGTATCCGCGGGGTTGTTCGTAAGCGGTATAATCGGGTTCGCTGCAGCTACAGGCCTCCTGCGCTGGGTCGGTCATGTTATTCCCATACCAGTCGTCAAAGGAATCCAAGTCGGTGCGGGACTAAGTCTCGTCATTTCAGCCGGCACGACACTCCTAGCGCCACTTAGCTGGACTCCCCCGCCATGGCGTGATAATCTGCTGTGGGCGGTAGGCGCATTCATACTACTACTCCTCACCGCAGCAACGACATCTCCCACCACCCGCACCCCACGCATCCCCTTCGCCCTGCTAGTATTCACAATCGGCATCATCGCAGCCCTAATTTCCCTGCACAACAACCCCACACCCCACCCTTCCATCTTTGGCCTCTGGCACCCGCAACCTCTCCTACCTAGCCTAACAGATTTCCGCACAGGCGCCCTCACAGCCGGCCTTGGCCAACTCCCCCTCACAACCCTAAACTCCATCATCGCAGTCGCACACCTCGCCGCCGACCTCCTTCCGGCTTCGCCCGCACCCAGCACAACCGGCCTCGGCCTCTCCGTCGCAGCGATGAATCTCGCGGGCGCTTGGTTCGGCGCAATGCCCGTATGTCACGGCTCCGGCGGGCTGGCGGCGCAAGTACGTTTCGGAGCGCGATCGGGGGCGAGCGTGATCATGCTAGGCACCGCGAAGTTGCTGCTTGGGCTTGTCGTGAGTGAAGCTTGGCTGGTGGGGTGCCTGCGGAGATTTCCCCGTGGGGTGTTGGGGATTATGGTCATTGCAGCGGGGGTGGAGTTGGCGAAGGTCGGGGAGGGGTTGAATGGGGCTGGGGCGAGGGATATTTGGGAGGAGGATGTTGGGAATGGTGTGACGAGCGGCAAGCGGGTTAGAGAGTCAACAGAGGCGCAGAGGAAGGATCGGTGGATGGTTATGATGGTTACCGTGGCGGGAATGTTGGCGTTCAAGAACGATGCTGTCGGGTTTGGCGCGGGGCTGTTGTGGCATCTTGCGCTTAAGGCGCCGGAATGGTGGGAGGAGAGGATTAGGGGGGGGCGGAGCGTGAGGTTGGAGGAAGGGAGGGCGCTTTTGGAGGGGCCATAGGGTCTATTATGCGAATAGGTTCAATAGGATGTTCGTATACATAAGATTTGTCCATCAATGACACGTACCGTTGCGTGAAAGATTATGACCTCGCGTAATTCCAGGATTGGACTGTTAAAATACAAAACTTAAGGTTATGTAGAGAGAGCAAGTCAAAGTCATCTAACGACAAGAACTGAAAGACGTTTCTCTGATGAATAATAAATCCACCCATCTGAAAGTTCAGCATAAGAACTTTCTGATGTCTTTCATCACAGTGGCGTAGCCATCTCCCATTCTTTTGGGGTTCTTCCTCCACGGTATATCAGTCCTTGTCAAGGTCCTTCTCGCATGACATAGCGATCTTTTATAAGATTTCCAGTGAATACTTTGCCCTCTGATCCCGAAGACTCCTTTGGATGCTTTGTCATCTCTTCCTTTGCCCCTCGATAAGCACTTTTGCTGTATTTCCAATCCACCTTTTGCAAATCAGCTATATAAGGAGGAGTGAGGTTTGGTCCTCCGCCAAACAGTAACAGATATTATGCTGTTGAGCTTCATTCGTGCTTTGGCGCATATTTGTGTACAAGTAAATCACGAGATACTGCATCTAACGTCTCTCGGAGAAAAATGGTGCATCTTTTGTTTCGTGTTCTGGAAATGTGTTCAATACCAGCACCAGCGATGTGATTAGTTTTGGATATTTCATTTCTTGAAACGACTATCGATATGGTGCAAGCATAAACATAAGAAAATATTCTGATATGCTCTTCAACATTCAAAAAAAAATGCAACACCACCATACCCACAACCTCAGTCATCCCTCTCCAACCACTTCCCACACGCCTCATACAGCTTCCCAAAGGCGTCATCGCTCCCCACAAACCTCTCAAAATACGACTCATCCACCCTCTTGAAAAAATGAATCGCACTGACAAGCACGAAATCCGCATAAGAAACCGTCTCGCCCATGAAAAACGGCCCCTTTTCGGAATTCTCCTTCAACAACGCCGCCATCTTCGCCGTGGGCTCCTTGCACTTCGCCCACTGTTCGTCCGTGGCGTCCTTGGCCAGCTCGGACAGCGGCTTCCCTAGTTTCTCCGCGCGCGTGCGCTCAAAGTACGCCGCGCTCGGCGGGTTCAGCAGGTTCTTCGGGACCAAGGGCATCCAGAACGGGATCAGAGGCCCTGCGATTTCGCCGACGAGGGCGGAGACTCTGGGCAGGATGGGCGAGTCGAGGTGCAGGGAGGGCGTGGGTTGGAGTTTCTCGAGCTCCGGGGCGATCTTGGCGGAGTCTTGGAGGTGTGTGGTCGGGGTTAGTGTTATTGCGGGGATCGTGTAGGGGGTTGCGCCTTTGTCGGTGTTGGCGGGGATGTCGCTGGTGGTTTGCGGCGGCGTTAGGTCGGATGGTTGGAGAGTGGGGACGAGAGTCTGCGAATACTGACAGTGACTTGAGTTTATCTGCCACATTCGGGTATTCGACCCATTCGGTTTTGTAGTCGATTCCTTTGTAGTTGAGTGCTAGTCTGGCTGGAGAAAACACTTGATGTCAGCTATCTTGCTGTCATTTTTAAGAGATGCAAACGTACTCTTCCACGGGTTCAGACTCCAACAAGCACAGCGGCCTTTGCTGGGTAGATCATACAGGATGACTTGCGACATTTTGAAATTTCAGTTCAGTATTAATGAAGTATTGCTTTTGGAGAATCAATAAGCAGGTTGCAGCGGTGTTACATATCTTAAGAAGAAAGGTGGCGAGCGGGGTAACTCAGCAGACTGTTAGGTTACCCCACAATTCATGCTGCTTAGAAATGCTGTCAATTTGCTCATAAAGTCAGATTTTTACCCCCCCAAGTGGGAAGTCTTTACACTTTCCTCTGGTATAGTACGGGTACTCATAATGTTTTTATATTGAGATCATCGAGTCAATGCCAGGGCGAGGCTCTGTAGTTCGTGCGCACGCATCATGGAAGAAGGAAGACTCTAGACAGGAAACAATTCCCTTCGTAGCTTATTGAATCGAAAACGGAAGATGGGACGAATATAGAGCTCGAGTAATAGTAGACCCTCTTCTTTGCTTGTTTCAGACAAAATGACATGAGAAGTACTGTTGGTGAGGGAGTTCAATAATGAAGAGAAGAAACATTAAACTCGGGAACAGGGACATGACTGTTACATCTTCCATACTCATGATTCACAAAAGATTAAGAATGAACGACGGTATGAGCATATGACTTAGATTATGCTTCTCGTAGTAGCAGTAGTAGTAATGTTTCGATGTAGTAAGAATGCCTGGCACCAACGCTGGATCCCGCCATTTGCCAAAAAGCAAAGCACAAAGCAAAAACCCATGACAATAATAAACACCATGTGTTGTCCGAAAACGCTTCCCAAAGCTCATCCAAGACAAAATCCCTCAAAATAAGCAGAAGACTTTTTTTTTTATCACGCCAAAAACAAACAAAAACAGGTCGTAAGAATCGTGAAAACCCTCCCCAAGATCAAAATCATTACTCCCTGCTCATCAGCCTCCCCACCCTCACCTTCCATCCGTTCCCCTCAACCTTTTCCTCTCCATTCTTACTACTACTGCCACCGCTCTTGAAAGCATTCCCCGATCCACCTCTGCCGGCATGCATGGTCCTCTTCTCGTTCGCCCTCCTCTTCGCAGTCTCCAACTCAGCCTCGAAGTCGTAGACAGCCATGTGCTCGCGGTCCACAGCGTTACCCGCACCACCACGCCCCTTTAGTACTTGCGATCGAGTCGATGACGTTGATGATGTGGAAGAATTACTCCAGAGCGACGCGGCGGTGGACTTCCGCCGTAGCCCGTTGGTCTCTGTACGTGCGAGAGAAGAAGAGCGGACGCGGTCTAGAGGTGCTAAGGAGGCGGGGCCACAAGCAGTGCTGCCATTTGTGAGGGTTGAGGGGGTGTAGGCTGCTAGATTTCCGGCACCGCCGCGTCCGGAGGAGATGTAGGTAGAAGGAGCGGTGTGACTTGGGTGAGGTTCTAGGAATTTAATGACCATCTTTGATGTGTCTGGTTGACGATATGTTGTTTGTGTCAAGTTGAGTGGTAGAGGTTGTAGTTATTGGGATTCGATGAAATGTGTGGAGAATGTCTTAGAAGAACCGGTTGTGTGTTGTGCAGAAGTGTGAAGCCAAGGAAGGAAGTAACGATTGGCGTTGTTGGTTATTGTACTGGCAAGTCAAGTCAGGCTGAAGATTGATTTATGGTAAAGAAAGATCGGGTTTTGAGTTCAGTCAGATAAACAGTAGAAACGACTTGAAGACGGAGAAGCGGGCATAGAAGACAACATAAAGGACATATGCAAAGAGAGCAACCTCAGGCCACGGGGCCATGGCCGAGCACGGGAAAAATCTCAGCCAAATCACGCGCGGTCCAAGAAAAGAGTGCGCATGACCCCGATCCAGCGAAATTCTCATTGATTGATTTGTTTTATGTCATGGGAACAAAGCAGCCCATGCGCCACCAACTTGGCACACCCCGGACTTGGGCGGCTCTGTATTGTACCCGGAGCAATTGGAAGGCCGGATGATCAAAGGCGTTATTGCCATGGTGATTGCATTGAGCTGGTGCTTGCCTGTAAGTAGTTTTCAAACAGTACATACCGCACAGCCGAGCATCAGATTCAAGAAAAACAAATCTCCCAACACAGAACAAGAGCATGTCTGTGAAGAATTTTCATCGTCGGAGTTCAAGCGAAGGTGGATTGCGGGGGTGGAAGTTACACGGCTCTCTCGACCGAAACAAATTGGCATTACGTGAGCAGCATGGGAGTTGCGGAAACATAAAGGGGGTGTGCGAGTAATCGATTTAAATCGAGCCAGGACCGCGTGATGATGTGATTTTGTCTCTTTACCGATCTTTCATACTTGTATGCTCTGGTTGTCAAGATCACGCAGCCTGCTTTCCGCCAACTCCTTACCAAATGAGAAATTTGCAGGGCAGAGTCTCAGCCTCCATCACTACTCATACTCGTCTGCGGAGTCGCCGCATGTCTTGCTTCCTACCCCGGATCGCCTCTATCGAACAACCGAAGAAGCATTACGAATTCCAAAAGCCTCGGCCTTGACCGCAGCGCGGGGAATGCTGTCAGCTTACATCCCTTTGTGTGATCCATCCTCTTTGAGCAACCGCAAGCACGTAATATTTGGGCATCGTGGAACTTCTTTGTACCCGTCATCTTTGAATTCCCCGGCGTCCTATCCTATAGGATCTCGCAACATTGCGGGGAAATGGTCTTCTTCTCCTGGCCTGGCCAGATGTGCCCGTCGTCGTCGATGCTCTTTGCTGCCTTCAGTTGCCGTTGTGTGCAGATCACGAGAGGAAGGATGTCCTCTACATCCAATGTGCTGTGATCGCGTCCTTTCAGCTGAACTTCGTGTGTATGACGTCTGGATTTTCTTGCCAATCATCGTTGCTCACCCACATCTAGTACGGATAGTCAGCTCTCAGTAGTGCAAGCAATTGACAACCTCTCTCGAACTCACCTTTCTAAATGTGCTCAATCCAGCTAAGATACTCCCTCCAATCCACGTACTATACTTTCTTTCCGGAGGTGCAAAGATCTTGATCCGCATGTCTTTGACAGATGCTCTCTGTAATTCGTACAACAGCCGATCTCCAAAGCCTTTGGTCAGGGTCGCGCCTCCTGATAGCACTATATTTCCGAATAGTCCTTTTCGCAAGTCCATATCTGTCCGGTTGATGGCATCAACAACGATGGTGTGAATGCCTGGGTACTCTGAACCGATGATTTCAGGATCGAAAAGGATTTCTGGCGCGCGGAAGCGTTCTTGACCGATCTAAAGAGCTTCGTCAGATTCGTTCTCCTCTGACTTTAGTCGCCAATCAGCCACGCAACTGACTTTGATTTTGACACCGTCTGGCAGTGTATATTCCACAAATTTGCCCTCTACTCTATTACCCTTGCTGAACCATTCCTTCTCCTCCTTCCTCGCATCCAGTGGCAGGTAGCTCGTCTTTTCCTTGATCAGACGTACCACCTCTTTCTCCGCACTCGTGCTAAAGACGTATCCGCTCTTTCTCAGCAGCGTTTGGAAATATTCCGTAACATCTCGCCCCGCGATATCTATCCGTCGAATACTATTCGGTATCGCAAACCCCTCGTACACGGGCACGGCGTGGGAGACACCGTCGCCTGCGTCTAGGATGATACCAGTTGTGCGACCGGAGGCGTAGAGAGATAGTACTGCTTGGATAGAGGTGTATAAGGCGGGGACGTTGAATGTTTCGAAGAGGATCTGAGCGGCCGTTTCGCGGTTCGAGCGTGGGTTGAGAGGAGGTTCTGTGAGGAGGATAGGATGCTGGAAACAGACAAAGTTAGTTGCAGCTCATAGCACAAGTAATAGGAAAAGAAGGTCGTATACCTCCTCACTATTCGTCTTCAACTCTTCGTTGTAAACGTGATGCCATATTCTCTCCATGTCGTCCCAATCCGTAACGATGCCATGCTCCAACGGGTATCTAATCTTCAACAACCCACGCAACTCTTGCGCACGTGGTCCGATGAATATGTCGCCTTCCAGTGCTCCTGCAAGCACGCGCGGATGCTTCGGTCGGCCAACAAAAGACGGGAAGAAGCATTTCGGCGCATCCTCCCCTGCAAAGCCTGCTCTGATCGTGCCGCTGCCGTTGTCTAGCACAATCGGAGCATTATGGAGAGCTTCAGCCATTTTTGGGAAATCGTGCAAAGTGCCATACGCGTTTGAGGTTGGTTCGGTTTGTGGTTCTGACGACACAATCCCGCGCGTGGAGCTTGACGCGTGCATAAATATTTATCCTAGAGCGATGATGCGTGTTCTGTTCCCTTCCTTTCCGTGAATTTTGTGTTTTTGTTTTAATGCCGCCCGTAAAATTATTCGAATTATGAAAAAAATCCTCAATACCATCAGTTTAACGCTTTCACTGACGCCCAGGCCTGAATGATACCCGTGACATACTGTATCAATGTCAAAAAAATACTACATCAGCAATCTAAAAGGTTGCCCACTGAACCCCATTCCGACGATCGAGCTACAACTGTATCAAAGTCGCTGGTTACGTACGATCGAAGACTTCTTATATATTCTCTAGGCAATCTCGTCAGAACTTATAGTAGCTAACCGAGTCTGAGAAGCTAAGGATTTTATAATATAGGTTAATACCTATATTAGACCTCTCTCCTCCCTTAATTATTTTGGTCGGACACCATTGCTCGTAGCTCTCAATGAAGGATTGCAGGCCACCAACGAATCTACTTACGAGTCAATTCAAAAGATTATGAAGGTTCTTTTTCACCAGTCCACAATCTCTTCTAAGATACCACTGTAATCACTTCCGTTCAGGGCGTCTGTCAGGAGACTAAGGCTCTCAGACAACGAAGAAGACGATGATATGAGCGATGTTGGGTCAGTCTCTGACTAGTCCTCTAGAGCTGCCAGGTATCTTCAAAACAGTAGTCTACACGTCACGTCTTTAGTGACAATCAATGCTTGACTACAACTTACAAACCACTTCCATAAGGAGCAACGGGCACCAAACAAGAACAGGGAAGGTAGCTGACGGAAAGCACGGATACTGGCAGCATCAGAAATTGGACAGGACTTCTAAGGTGAGCAGTGGCACAAGAGTTGATACAATAAGGGAAAGAACAGCCAACAATCACAAACAGCATTAACAATTCACGATCAAGTAAATTCGTCTAAGCTCACAATAAAAAAGAGTATCATCCCAACCGATATAAAACGCCGATTCCCAAATGCAAATTTCCATGACCCCCTATCAACACAACGTTTCAATCCTCTTCTTTAATAACTAACCATAGGAATACATGCTATCATAAACTAACTCAATCATCTCTCGTACCCAGCACCCCTCTGCCACGGACTCAGATTATTCTGCGCCCTGTACTTCGAAGCCGTTGACTTGATCGATTGCGTGCGCTCTGATAACGGCGCTTGGGAGTAGGAACCGGCGTCGTAGGCCGTTGCAGATTCCTTGTTGTATGGATTTTGAAGGTGGTTGTAGCCGTTCGGAGTACCCTCGAACGAGCTGGAGGTGTAAGAGTCCTCGTCGAACTCCTTCGGCTTGAAGGGGGATTTGTTCTCACCACGGGCAGTAGCGCCTAAGGCATCGAGCTCGGTGGTAAGTTGCGTTTGGGACTTAATGAACGAACCACGGTCGTCGCGCATTGGTTGGTAGCGGACTTCGGGGTTCTTGGAGAAGATTGCGTAGCAGGATGCAACGAGGACCATGATCAGAAGAATGAGTGCGAAGACTGCGTTGAGGATGAAAAAGATAACACCCATCACACCGACGACAAGACCCTGGGAAGAGGTTAGCTCCGTTTGATCGGTAAAAGATGCGACAACTTACAGGAAGACCGAAGATTTCAGTGAAGAAGAGTAGGAAAATGGCGCTGATAAAGTTGACCGCAGCAATGGCAATGTTGATACTGTTGGTTTTCTTGTCCATGTAAGGACGAAGAATACTAACGGAGACCAGGACACCGGCGTCCACAACAAGGAAACCTATAGCTTGAGTTGCGCCACTTCCCTGAGCGAAAGCGAGAAACAATCCCAAAAGTAGTGTGAAGCCAAGAATGGGAATGATGTACCAGTATGCAGTAGCCTTGAACTGGACGTAAAGGAAACCCCACTTGTTTAAAGACACAGGGTCGGAGTAGAGGATATAGGCAGGGTTCTTGTGCATAGTAATCGACCTTTTGGCAATCATGATGACCTTAATGCAGGAGTAGAAGAGCAAAATAATCATCGAAACGATGGTGACAATGGCTAGAGCAACCTCACCAGCGGAGTCACGCTCGATGAGCTCCCAGAAGCAGAGAACAACCATTTGCGGGAAACCAATGAGTACCTATAATCCCGGTCAGCAATGAGACTTGTAAAAGCACAACTTCAGACTTACCAGACGGAACAAGATACCCTTTAGTACGATAGACCAGCCATTGCGGAATTCGAGAAACTTGTCGCTCTTCATCCTTCCACCTCGTGCGAGAAGCTCGAGAATCAACTTGAAAGCAAGGACGCCCAGAATGACAAACATGATGAAGATGACGAAGAAAATCCAACCCGTCATAAAGATATTTGTAGATTCAATGGAAGCCCTGTAACCGACGCGCTCGATGCCGCGAACAGTAGGACTCGTCGTAGCAGCAACGGTAGCCCTCTTCAGTAGAGGCGCTGCGTACGTAGTGTAGCCGCGATCAGCCATGTACTGGACAGATCTAGGCACTATCTTAGCTACAACTTCCAAAGAACGTTTTTGCACGTTGACAGATGTGTCAGCGAGGTTAGATAACAGCGTGGCCGCAGTTCCACCGGTTGCCCGCTGGTACCAATACGCGATATTTTGGATGAAGCTGATGTGGATAATTCCCATACTCCATTGGAAGTTCTGAGTCCACGAAGCGACAATAGGTGGTAGATGTACAGCGGTCATTCCAAAAAAAGCCTGTGTCTGCATGAAGCCGAAAAGTGAAAGCGCATTGGCAGCAACGTGCGCTGCAGTGTTGGAATGTCCTAAGCCGGAAACAAGAGCCGAGACCAATAAAGCGAGACCAGCAATAACTGCAGTCGACCAGCCGACACCCTTCTGATATACGGTCTTTCCGTTTGACAAGAAGGCCTTTACGCAGGCGACTTGCGCACCAGTATTCTTGCTATGTATCTTGATTTGCACAACTCCGTCAAGATCTGGAATAGTATATGCGATACCAGGAACCACGCCTACAACAGATTTGGGAATCTCGACATTACTGTTGATGGTGAGAGGACCGGAGGCAAGCGGACAGAGACCACTAATGATTGAGGCCGAATTCGCACAAGGGTCGAAGTTTATTGTCGTGATATCGTATCCATAAGCAGTGACCGAGATCTCAGCGGTGATATTCGCAGCAATTGTCGATGTGCCGACAATGTTGAAATCTAGAGTGCTGTTGTTGGGATGGTATCTGACATGAAAGAGTGACGCAGAGAAACCGTTGTTGTTCTGACAACTGAGGAGAGAGTTGGTTTCGAGGAATTGGTCGGCAGAAACTAGGGACAGGAATGAGAGAAAAGTGGCCTTAAGAGAGAAACGCATCGTGATAGAGATTGATTATGAGAATATGCGACGATGGATCTCGACAATTCAGTGTCCACGAAGGGGAGAAAGGAGGTCTTTTGCAGGGCTCCTTGTTTGATCGCTGACAGCCTTGAGAGTTGTGTAACAGTTGAAGGCGCTCAGTGGAGTATTGAACAAGCCTTGGCGAAAAGAGTGGCTTTGTTTTGAAGGATGAGTGGGAAGTTGGTCGGAGGTATTGAGAAGAGTATATGTGTGTGGCGAAGTAGAGGAGCGACGCGCGGGACTCGTACTTGCCGACTGGTGCACTCTGAAATGAGGCTAATGAAAGAAAGCCTTCACTTACGCGCGCACAACTGTTCGTGCGCGTTGTAGGATAATCAATGCGCTCTACTTCTTCGGTGAAGAGGCAAGTGAAATATTATTTATTGTGGAAGTTGTGGAAGTAATGATGATTGATGATGAAAGAGATTGTTGTAACATTTACAAAGACAAGAGAATGCGTGGAGAATGAGAGAGACTACGTACCAGTACGAGAATAGCAACAGCCAAAGCCAAGCCCCAGCGTAATATTAATGACCAAAATCAAGGGGGGCAGACGAATAACAACAACGATAATTGAAGGGATTTCGTCACCACTACCGGGTGTACCGCGCGTCCTTCAAAACTAATCAAAGTAATTCCGCGACGTACCAGTTGATGCAAGAGCAATGGTACAATATATTTTCACCTGTAGTGATAGAAGCGACAATCCAGTGCTACAGATTAATAAGGTCGGTTTGCAGACAATCACTTGTGTCTATCGTATGCTTCGTATCCGAATCAGTAGTATTTACACACGTCACGTGTACTGCTGCTGCATTTCACTACAACCATCGTTTATATTGTAA
>Ga0160429_1001307_pt1 | contig 14083 bp, 16 predicted proteins | sample SolpanmetagenomR_FD_108199 | JGI IMG/M metagenome (GOLD analysis project Ga0160429, IMG submission 108199) | Solar panel surface microbial communities from Lawrence Berkeley National Laboratory, California, USA - R | ecosystem: Engineered > Built environment > Solar panel > Unclassified ...
TCTTGGCTATAACAAGCACTGCTGATCGGTCTGTAGCGCGAGTACAACTACGCAGAGATATACGGTATTAAGGTATGGTTGCTTATCAGCACGTGCTCATTCGTCACGTGCTGCACTGCAGTTACGAACCTCAAGCTAAGCGATTTTGCTGACGTCAAACATGTTGCAATATGTCATGGATGATCAAATCGCAGCCAATAACGAGCCTTCCGAGAAGCGCAAAGAACTCTAAGGAGCTTGCCACCCTGCAAGAAACGAAGAGTGAGTGGACGTCAATCTTGCCAGGCATTACATTCCTTCCAACGCTAAGACTTGCGGTAGAAACATTGCCTTTACATCTTCAATTCTCATGCTTCAGATAGTCGTCCAGCCGTCTCGTCCTAATGCTAAGATCCTCCCAACGAAGAGACAGCTCTTGCGCCGAGCTTGACGACTTTCATTGGTGCGTGAGAGCGATGCGTGAGGTTCCAGAGTCAACGCGGCAGCCCAGGGTTCCTCCAACAGGACCAAACAGAGGCGCCGGACTGGCGGCGTGGCTCATTCAACGATCTTGAGCGGTCAGGATGAATTCCGATCAAAGGATGTTGTGGCTGAGCAATATCATCTGAGCTGCTGGGTCACTCCAAATGACAACGCCGACATGTACCAAAACCGCCATGAATGAGCAATCTCAACGGACGCTGTCGTTCCGGAGAAAACGGGCGGGTCGGCTTCATCCGCAGATCGTGCAAGCCAGAACGGATCGGCAGGCGCGGCGGCTCGTTCTCTGTACCAGTGTTCGAGCAAAAATTGACACGTTATTATCGCAAGCAAAGTTCCCACCCACGAGAACCCATACTTGGCAATGGCAGCGATAGTAATGGCATACCCACGGCAACAAGCAGACATCTTAGATAGCGACGATATGGACAGGCTCGTTGTTGAAGCGGCCCTCGAGAACATGGACGTATTGCTCGGGAGCTCTGGGGCTAATCTTTCAACGAAGCTTTCATGGCCGTTTTACACTGACGCGGAGTAGGATGGGAACAGTTCAGTACTTGGAGCGCAGTGTGCCCGCGGCCTTTTGACACGCCGTCCAGCGGTAATTGGGAAAGAAGATGTGGAAAAGAACCCGACTTTTGCCTAGGTAAGAATCACAAGCGAGCGGGCAAATAATGGTTGTGGGCATTTCTAGCGGGCAGCGAGGTACATGGAGCAGCGTTTTGGAAAGATAGAGTTACCCACGCAGTCGAATGAGAGGAGAAGACAATACGCATGAAAACTGCGGAGACTGAAGTTGAAGACCCTGAACTATTGAAGCGAAACGCCACGTGAGGGCGCGTGCAACACGCGCTATCGGAGACCCTGCCTGCTCCGCGCCGTGACAGCGAGCAAACTTTGTTATCATAAGAAAATTGTATCGCCACATACCTAAGGTAGCAGCGCATATGGACAGGAACTTCTAGTTTTTGTGCACCATGCGGCTCGACTTATCAGAGCGTCAGAAGGCATGCCAAGTCGATGTGGCGGCGGCCGCCACATACATGGGTGACCTCTGTAGTGGTTGGAGTGTAGACTGGGCTTTTCTTCTTCTTATTCTTTAGCAAGGTGGGACCGCCCGAAGGCAGAACTTTATTAATCAAGTCTATAGAGTCTGGCTGCTGTTTCTGCGGGGCAGTGAGCCAACGAGAACACCGCTTCGACGCCGTTGCTGCCGGTGGTGGCGAACTTGTAGCGCGAGTTTGTAGTCTGTATGTTCGAGTCCAGCGGACCTCGATATCATATTTCTGACTGATGTAGGGAAGTTAAGCTTGAAATTTGTTTAAAAGGCGCAGTATGATGCGAGCAAATCTTGGGAACCATGCCGGACTTATGTCCATTTCTAGCACCTTCCTGTTGCCGTACAAATCCTCCGTAAGAACGTGCACGGCCTGCGCGGTCTCCTGTGTACCTAACTATATATCTTTGATATCAAGACTTTCGGAGGCGGAGTCTACTCCGTGCTGTTCCAGAATCGTGGCCTCGCAAGATCTATCCAACGTTCTCTTAGCACGTCCGATCATGTCCGATAGTGCTGGTGGAGTACGTTAGGTTCGAAGCATTCAGTGCTTTCCACCCGATAGCATGGGGCAAATACTCGGAGACCTATGTCAGACATTTGCTCACGTGGACGTATTTGCGACAGGCTGCGGAGTGGCAATGAAGAGACTGAGCGTGTGCCGTAATATGACGCGGACAGTATTGGATATAGCCTGATGATTGTGCTGGATGATTTCAGACTGTGGTTGTGACTGAGAACATCGTGGAGACAAACCGGTCTATCAACGACCAATAACGCATGAAGGAGGTGAGTCCGCAAACAGGGCTGAAGAAGCGATATCTCTTCACAACGCACAGTTCGATGTCGGGATTCAGCGACAAAGATCTCTGGCAGCGACCCGACGCTGACATAGCTTGGGTTGAGCAAAGCTTCAGAACTCCCTCTGATACCTCTCCTCTCGTCACCAATCTCGACTTAGCTATGAAAGAGCGGACAATGACTAAGAGAATGCAGAAGCGAACTCAACGATACTGGATGCACGCGCAGGATCTCAGCTTTTCAAAACCATACTCCAGAGCGACCTACGTAGCGAGACGAGATGTATCGCCCGATCCAAGTCGACCCTTCGACTCAGCGAAGCACTTCCACTTCTGCAGAACAAACGTCGTCTCCAGCTTCAATCAACTTCAGGATCCAGAATCGGCGCGGTAAAATCACTGCGATTGCTTGTGTTCCTTGCAAGAGACGAAAGACCAAAGTGCGTTGCATTCCCATTTGTGTAGCAGACTGTGTGTACTCTGGCTTACGAGGTTACCAGTGCAATGGCGATCGTCCAGTTTGCAATACTTGCGCTGCGAAAGGAACGCCGTGCGTGTACGACATGGATGCTGAACAGCGCTGGCAAGGTGGACTGAGACAGAATGTTAGAAGACTTGAAAGAGAATTGAGCGACCTGAAATCCTTGCTACCGTTGATAGCAACGACGAGTAAACGAGAGGCTGCCGAGCAGCTCGCCCACGAGATTCAACAGCGCGGCTTCACCCAGCACTCTGTGGAGCAAATGCGCAGAATCTTACAGGAGCACTCCCCAGATCCAGAGGAAGTAGAGGACGAGGAAATGGCATCGCCAAGCGAGGAATATGAGGAGGCCGAATTCGAGGATTTGCTAGAAGAAGGTTCCTTGACTGGGTTCGATCCTATGTACCAAGAGCCATTCCAGTCAGCGTATGCAGGATCGTCCCAAGCCGCTTCGGTAGGTTGTCATCTGGCAGTATTCAATGAAAGTGAGAATGGCACCGGCTAATGGTTAATGTAGCGCCAAGATCCGCACTGGGGTTTACACGACCCTCAATCCTACCCTCCAGGTATCGATGACCCGTCAATATGGGACCTGAGTGCCGTTGATGAGCTCGCTCAACAGACCGCTTCTACACCTCACGGGACATTGCCTCCCACTGATCCTTCAGCAAACCGACGCGACCAGGGAGGTGGATACCCAGGCACTTGACGAACGACCGGTCCAATTGGGGAGGAACATTAGCATCAAAAGCGAGCAATCTATCAAGGATCGTTCATTCGCTCTCTCCACGTCTTCGCTTTACGCTCGCATCCTGCAGCAAGTGTGCACCAGCGCGATGCAACTTGTTCTCGAATACATCTTCACCGATGCGGTGTCCATTGGACTTCTCGTAGAGTACAAGGGACGGCTTCAGGCTTTGCGACTGCGGTACAGTCTGCGCCGTTCCTGAGAAAGGATCACTGTCTAGCTTGTTTACAACGATGTAAGGAAGCATGGCCGCTGTGACTGGCTATTTGTATTGCGGTAGTTCGCGGGCAGTATGCGGATTTCGAACTCAGATTCTGCCTACGCAACGCAATCAGCCATAAATATTTGTTCAGCGTTAATCGTCTTACACAGGAGCACTTGGAGGCAGGGGCATTCCTTAGCTCAGTATTATAGACGGATTGCTCATGCGCCTCAAATCTGGTTGACAGTATGCGCGCAACGCAAGCTCACATGAGAAGCCGAACGAAAACAATTCTTCGGCGTACCATCATTTATTTGCATGTCTTGTGATGTATATCAGCCAGCATATGGATAGCGAAATGTCGTAAGTCGTCTCCTGCAAGAGGCAAGGCGTAGATGACCTGCACCGCAGTAACCCCGGATATTGTCACAATGTGTAGAAGAAATTCCAGCTGGGAGAGGAGACCGTCTGCACTCAGAGTGAGATGATACAATACATGTTGAAGCAGAAATTCGCCTCCAAGTGGAGCATTTCTTCGAGAGACACGTGACTCGGTAGCCACTGCCGGTATCAGCGGCCAATCAAAACCTCTGGTCCTCCCGCAGATTTCGCCTCATCCGTGGTCGGGGCCTCCACTGCTTTTCATCCCTCACATCTCTCTGACAAATCTTACACGACAAGACGCTTCCCGGCCGAACTTCTGCTCCAGTCTCAAACGGTAGCCACCGCAGCCATGCCTTCAGGTCAAGGAAGTGAGTACCAAGTTGGGCAGACAGTGAGACAGTAGTTGACATCCTCTCCCCACGTCTGCAGCCGGCACCAACCCGATCCACAACAAGAAGCCAAAGAAGCAGCAGACCGAAGAGGACGAAGACGACAAGGCACACAAGGCAAAGATGCAGGCGGGTACGTTGCTCCCGTCGAGGTCATGTCGATACCGCGGCTTGTCCAACCTCCACCCACACACCATCTCCTCCAATCGCAAATTTAGGCGTCGGCTTACGGTATGGAACAGATAAGAAGGCGGAGAAGGATCTGGCCTCAAAGCTCGGTGGCAAGAAGGGCCCCTTGAACACGGGCTCTCAGGGCATTAAGAAGTCAGGCAAGAAATGATGGAGCGCGGATATCCTTGATTCGAAATCAACCTTGCGAGGGCGTTATGGAGACTTTAGGTTCATGCGAATTGATCCGGCAATTACACGAAGTGCCACTATAGCTACGCAGTATTAAGTCCGTCAGAATCGCGATAACTACGGCTTGCAAGGATTTATCTTGAAATACACTTCTTCACGAGCCATTTTCATGAAAGAGACGTCATGGACGAGATGCTTTACGTAGCATCCCGTAATTTTCAGCTAGCTGTTCATGTTCTCCAGCCGACTAAAACGAGACTGTCTCCGAAGACTCCTCCAGGCGAAGCCGATATCTCTCGATACGACCCTTCGGATCCTGCGTGGCAAAAAGGGGGTATAATTATGTTCCAATTCCAGCATGACACCTTTAGGGAAAGACCATGTCTCAACTCGTCACTCTCCTGACCCACAGCGTCGTACTCGGTTCAAAATCCGCCTCTCTGTCCCTCTTCTTATACGCTCTGTGCAACAACAACCCAATCTCGTGGTCCTCGCTAACCACAAGCTCCAATTCCTCCTTCAAAGCCCTCGTCTGCCTTTCCTGCTCCCTCCGTGCCGCCAGGTCGCTGACCAATGGATTCTGCGCGCGCGGCCGCTCCACATCTTTCAACAGCCGCTGGATGTTGCTCCGACGTACGCGAAGGTCGCCCTGTTGCGCTTCTAGCGTGCTGATACGATCTGAGGATACTATCTCCGGAGGCGGTCGGGGCAGCGCTTTGTCGCACGATGTGGGTGTTGCCGATCGAACGGAGGCTGCTACGGGTTTACGTGTCGTGCTGACACTGATAATGGAGGAGCCGATGCTTGGGACCGGTCGCCTTCTGTTCACCAATTCGGCACTGTATGGGACTGCTGGGCTTGCTGACACCTTAGAAAACCTCTCGGGCATAGACGGCATTGGTGGAAGAGGGCTTTGTGGTGGAGAAGATTGGTAAGTGGTGTTTGTGGCTCGTGTTGACCAGCTGAAGCGGCTGTTTGGAGGCTCGTGGTCGCTCGAAGTGTATCGCGGTGTCGCTTCATTCGGAACCGATCTAAGCGTGCTTTTCGGCGGTATGTTCGGCTTGCGCTGATGTGGCACTGAGAGAGGCGCTGGCCAGTCAACTTGAGAGAGGTCGGTTGAAGGTCGAGAGTATATGGATGATGCGGGTCGTTTCTCCTTGTCTGGCACGTGCCGAAAAGGCAGTGAGGGCAGTTTGAACATGCCCACCATGGCCATACGTCAAAGCGATACCTCGGTGTTTTCGCTTGTCTGGAGACGACGTCTATGTGGCAATCGAGTCACACGACCGCTGTTATGGCAGCCTTGTGGTGATATATGATACAGGGACGAGAAAGGATGCTCAGACTCGAATGTAATTTTAAGTCTTATGCATAGATTGGAAGTTCTGAGAAGTTGGAGAGCGAAATCGCGTTACTTGACCAGGCTATGATCATGTCAGTCACTAGGCGACAGTTTTTGTGATGTTATCGTTACCGCAGAGAAAGCCGGGTGACAGTTGTTGACCTTGGTCCAAAACTGATTTGTTTGTAGTACTCGGGACACGGTCACGTTTCAGGTTGAGGAGTCAACAGCGTTTCAAAACTCCCTGATCTTTCGGGTCTCTTTAAGTCTCTTGTATGACGCTCAACGTCAAAGCGCATACAGTAGTTCGAATGGTGAGGAGAACTCAGAGAGGTACTCGGCGGCAAGGTGAAGCTCCGCGTCACGCGCGTTGTTTGGGGCATTTTTGTACCTACCTAAGGTAGGTATGGACACCGCAAGCTGTACACAGTCTCGCCAATTGTATCCCTTATTCGTCAATCGACATCGTAGCTTCTTCATTACTGTTTGTATAACAAGGCATGAAGCGCGGTATTTCAACAGAGTTCAAAGCCATCAAATCAGTATATCATGGGGTATCGTGCTGTACGGAGTAGCTGTGGCGGACTGTGGGAGATGCCGTGGACTCTGGAGCAAGTGATGGGGCGGGCCGGAACGTGACGCATTCCGCCAATGACCGAGCTGTCACTTTTAACAGCGCTCTCCAACAGCTGCTTCGTGTAGCAAAGTATTGATCTTAATCCGCGGTCAAAGCAAACATTCATTGCAACCATGGATGACAGTAAGTCCTACTACCTTGACCAGAGTTCCATCACACACCGCTGACCATGACAGACTTATCATCCCCACCACCTGCGGCCGAAGTGTAAGCATCTGTCTACCGAAGCGTCTCTGGCTTGTAGAATACTGAACCGATATAGCGCACCCGTAATCACGCCGATCAATGTCCTCCTCCTCTCCCTCTTCATGGTCATGGTCTACTACAGACTGAAGCCGAAAGCACAACCGACACTGCCCAAGGGCCCAGCCGCCATCGTGTTCAAGACCTTCACACCACACACCCTCCTTCCAAACAGCGGTATGAACGGCATGCCCGTATATCTCGCCGTCCGAGGGCGTGTCTTCGATGTTACGCCAGGAAAGAACTTTTACGGACCAGGTGGGCCTTATCAGAACTTTGCGGGGCGGGACGCGAGTCGAGGGCTGGCATGCGGTAGCTTCGATGAGGATATGCTGACGAAGGACCTTGATGCGCCGCTTGACAAGTTGGAGGATCTGGGTCCGGACGAGATGGAGGCGCTGCAGGGCTGGGAAGAGCGGTTTTCGGAGAAGTACTTGGTGGTTGGCAAGCTGGTCCCTGTGGGTAGCGAGGAGGCAAAGGCAGCTGAGTCGTGATACCGAGATCAAGAGGATCAAGTCTTGAGGTTGGTGGCATATTCGAACATATATGTCTCATCCCTTCATGTGTAAATGAGCCATTGGTGGAATACTCGACACGTAGGCGGCTCAGCAGACCTTTGCTTGTATGACATGGAGGATATCTCCATTGTCTTCGCTCAATATTGGTGCGTTTGATAGCGAACAAATATCTTGACAACCGTCATGATGCTCTGCTGAATTGATTTCAGTACTGTCACGTGACCTACGTACACCATTGAAATGCAAAGGAATCATTGCGCGCTGTAGGTAAAAGGAAGCCGTCGTGTCGACGTGCGCCTAGTCTCCCTCAACTCTACCTCACAACCGGTCTCACTTGTAGCATAGAACGCAGCCCCGTATATCAGATTACTGAGGTGGCTCAATCTAGCGCCGCTTCGACGATCTTCTCGAGAGCCAGGTGGGAAAGCACTTCGACAGCATGCCTGCACGCACCGAGGAAGCCGAAGCATGGTTCGCAGCAGTATATATGGCAGTACAGGAGGTACCTGTGGGCAAGGTGACGACCTACGGCCATATTGCACGCCTGATAGGACACCGTAAGTGCCGGACACCGAAGGGAGGCGTCCTGCTCTGACATTGTCCAAGCCGAAAGACCTCGACAAGTTGGTGTCGCGTTGAAGCATCTTCCATCGGCATCAAGTAGCACGTCACGCTTTCGATATGATACGGTTCCCTGGCAAAGGATCATTAATTCCAAGGGTGGGATCAGTCCAAGGTGCGTTGTGTCGTGTCAGGAGCCCATCATCCGAGCACGGAGTGTGGGGTTATAAAGCAGACCTGTTGTATACCTAGTGACTCGTACATCGGCTGACGCAAAGAACAAAGGGGTCCTTCGGGCGCCAGTCGACAAGGTACCTACTTTCGTTTCTGAACAAGAGCAGACCTGTGCTAAGCCTCTGTACAGCAACCGCGCTGCGCCGTGAGGATGTACACGTGGATCGAGGTACTATGGGCGAGCTTTCTGTTGACCTGAGTGTTTACGGATGGTTTCCCGATATGCTTCCGAGCGAAGCTGCAGAGGCCGGGAGTGACTCGGACGATCATGAGCAGGCAGCACACCCGGAATCATCATGAGAGTCGGCATGCACGAACGGACCAGAGCGTGCGAGTGATGGCTTGGGACGGAGTTTGCTGTACCCTATCGCATGCAAATAGAGCACATCATCTATTTACTATTTCTGTATGCAACAGCCGCTGCACGCAATCGCAATCGAGGAGACAGCCAATGAAAGCAAGCTTCTTTTGAAAGTTGCGCTTAAGGGGGCCCTATCGATGGTGGACCTATGGTTATCGACTAGGTAAGGTACCTTATCATGGCTGCCCGCCATGGTTCTCTAACAACGTGCTCCGTCATCAGGTGTGAGACACGCTCATTCCTTGGAAGGCCATCACGGGCGAAACGCCACAACGTCAGACAGCTCATCCAGCCTTGATCATGCTTCCCCAGCTTCGCCCCAAGTACAGAGCGTCGGATGATGTAGGAATGGCGAATGCGGGATAGTGTAGCCTATCTTACCTACCTGCCTAAGGTACAGTACCTAAGGTACTGCCAGGGACAGCGCCTATGATAACATCTCCCCTCCGCCCTCTGCGGGATCTCGGTCCCATGCTCTTATCAGGCCGTCAACAAAGCGGTCCCATGGAAGTATGTAAGAAGCCCCAGGGTCCTGCGCCTACTTTGTCCAGAGCTTCACAAACGCGTCCTCAGATCACTTCATCCAGTACGGTACAGCTGACAAGTATCACTTTCTTTGTTCTTGCACACAAGCCCATTCAACCTATCGCCACTACCGTCATAGCCAACCTTTATCCGTCACTCTTTCTCTCCGCCTGCTACAGCTGCTACTGCTACTGCAGTCTCAGACCGTTGACTCACCCTTCCGAGCCTCACTCGTCTATCGCGTCCAAGAGCCTGTATCCTCTCTCGTGTCCTCCACCTATCCACCACGGTACCACCTGACTCACCTCTCCCTATAAAATTGCTCTTCCGTGACCTCTTTGATCCCACCAACACAACTCGACGAACAACTCCTCGACCCTACATCATCCATGGCTTCTGAGCAGACCTTCTCCACCGAGGACCTACGCAGCCACGCTATCGAGACTCAGCGATACCAAGATCAGAAGCACAAGTGGGCCTTGGGCCAGGCTTGGGGTCCCGGTCGGCTATCTGAAGCCCACGCGAAGCCTCTGAAGCCGCTCGAGAGGTACAAGGAAGCTTCCAGAATGCGCTGCAATACACGTACTGATCCATCGTCCAGGGTTGCGATCCGACAAGTCCGTAGGCAGCTCAACGAGCACCATCCCAAGCCTATCCGAAAGCTCGACCTCGTCAGCGAACAGCACTATATCAGCGGAGATTCCTCGGCTGATGAGGATGTCGAGGAGGCTTCTGCAGCTCCAGAGCCGGTGTCCGAGCCTGTGACCTACGATGTCAATCGCGCGCCTACTCAAGGCTCCCATATCCTGAGCATCGCCCTTGCCAAAGCCGTCGACCGCTTCGAGAGCGCTCAGACCGACAAGCTTGTGAAGAACGAGTACGAAGTTCTCGATAAGGAGGGTGAGACTGTTGTCAAGAAGGGTCGCGGAGCCAAGGTTACTGCTCCGAAGAAGCTTGGAATTGGAGAGGAAGAGGACGACTACGAGTTCGTCTAGGACATACATCCCTAAGGTTGCATCCAATGGAATTTTTGCGAGTATAGCTCTGACGAAGGGTCGGCTTTTCAATTGGAGTTTGACATGAACATAGCGTGGCGTCCTGAGGTTGATACCCCACTGAAGACGGAGCCGCTGTTGCTCTATTACGTTGTATACGGGATGTATTTATTTCGCTGCGCAACACCAGACTGTCTGGTTCACAATGGATATCAGCTACAGACTTACTCGCTGTCTTGTCATCCCTCCCACCTTCGCAAGCGCTGCAACTCCACAATCTAGTATGACATATCCTTGTTAATATAGCAGACTTCGAGACGTTGAATGGATGCATGTCGATTAAAGGGGACGTGATTGGGTCGATGTTGATCGCGGCTCATTGATGCAAGCCCAGGCGTTGGCGCGTGTAAGCCAAGCTGCATGCGATTGTCCCTCTCTCGACTCCCAGTTCCAGTCTCCCTGGGCTTTGATACAGCCCCGTTGCTTGACTTTTAACTCCACACATATCGTCCGGTAGATGACACGGCAGAGACAGTTCGCTAAAGCTCTGACAAGCCTCCAAGGAGATGCCCAGCATCTCTGTCCCGATCGCCATGAGGCACCTCACACGCGGTCGACTGCGGGAAGGAGTCCTGCCATGGTCATGATCTAAATCCTTGAAGGCCTCATCCTCAGGATAAAGCCAGATCCAGCTTCGAAGCTCCTCCGTATACCAAACTCGTTCGAACATGCGCAGCTGACCAATTCGCCGTGGCCCTATACCCACTCCATCCGCCTTCTCGACGACCACGATGCCCAAGCCAGCACGCCCACGATGGATGCTTCCCGTACAGGCAAGGTTCTGGCGCGTCCTTATGAGGATAGGCATGGTCCTGCATAGGATGGCACGTCCCCGAGCACCGAAACCGTCGTTCTCACAATCAATTCCAACCACAGTTTCGCCGAAAAAGGGATGGATCACTTTGCACTACTACGTGCCGAAAGACTATCACGTCCAGAAGAAGGTCAGATTTTGCGCGAAATGCCAGGCTCATCCAGATTGTGCTGAAACTGTGTTCTAGCTCGAGAAGAGAAGATACCCTATTGTCGTCAACTTCCATGGAGGTGGCTTCACGCTCGGCAAAGCCACGGACGATGCTCGCTGGTGCGGTACTGTGGTTGACGAATTGAATGCCGTCGTAGTCAGTGTGGAATACCGCCTTGCGCCGGAGCATCCTTTTCCGACGGCGGTCGAGGACGGCGTCGACGCTATTCTTCACCTCGCACATCATGCCGACGAACTCTGCCTCGATCTTGACAAGATTGCTGTGTCCGGATTCTCTTCTGGCGGAAACATGTCACTCACCGTGCCATTGCGGTTACAAGAGGAGCTTTCGCACGAAAGCGGCGCAAACGTATTGATAGAGTCAAAGGGCGCGATACCAATCTCACAACGAGCCATGAGCGGAGGGCGGACTCTGGTTGAGACACAAAAGCAGATCAAGATCAGGGCAGTCGTAGCATGGTATCCGAGTCTGGACTATACCAATACACGAGAACAGCGGCGACAAACTTGCATAAGGCCGGACCAAGACGTCCCCGCAGTATTTACGGAACTATTTGACGAGTCCTACCTACAGCCTTCCAACATGGACATGTCTAATCCGTACCTCAGCCCAGGTGTAGCACCGGATCATATGCTACATGGCTTACCAGATGATATCATCATGTTTTGCTGCGAGTGGGATATGTTGTTGGCCGAGGGCGAGAGGCTCAGGGACAGACTGCAGAATGATATACATAAAAAGGTAATCTACAGCATGGTACCAGCAGTGCCGCATGGCTGGGACAAGGCACCGAACCCACTGAGGCGCACGCCAGGAGTACACAAATACTATTTGCAGGCTTGCAAAGAATTGAAGAGGGTATTTAGTGAAGATCAAACGGGTTGACAAATATGATGCTTGTAGTATGGCTTTCCGTAACGGCATCACGGTCGATGCATTGCACTCCAGGCGTTTGCGATTCGGAGGAGAGCTTGACGATACCATATGTAGAAATTCGAAGCAATTGAAGTACTGTTACCCATCGAGGAAATATCTCGAGCATTTTCGACACCGTCGATCGTCTGGACCAATGCGATCTACGCGAGGATCATTTTTGGTGATGAATGACGTAGCGCGACACGCTTCCAAACTTGAGCTGGCATACGCTCTGGCCAAGGAAGTCGCGCACATAGACACCTTTCAAAGACCTTTGAGCGTCCATACTCTTGTCTACCTCTTGCTCCGAACAAACCTACCTGAATTCTCTACTTATACGCCGTCGCCCTTCCTGTCCTTAATCATTGACTAATCGACGTCTAAACAATCTCTACGGTCCACAAGGAGGAGCCAGCCATGGCTACCTCACCCACGCGCTCCACAGACGGAGCAATGCAAACAAACATGAAGGTGGACTATGTTCTCGTCTACAGATACGCAAAGACTAGCAAGGAGGAAGCCATTGCCAAGTTTGACAAGCTATGCAACTCGCTCGTGAACGTTGGCCTACACGTCGAAGTCCGGGCTGGAGAGAACCACTCTATCCTCACGTTTGTGCGAGTGGCCTCAGATAAGCATCTGTTTGGCGAAGTCTACCGCTCTAGGTAAGTCGTCCCAGCTTGCTCGGGAGTCATTGCTCACCTTTCCATGCAGAGTCAAGGACTGGATCCACGGTGTCCGAGCCGCTGCTCCTCCAAAGGAAACTCGCGAAGCCCTGAGGGACGAACCCCTCTACGAAGCCGAGCGATTGCGCATCATCTACCAGCTTATCACGAACCCAGTCAACGAAGGTGGGGCGGGCATTACACCCAAAGATGGAGAGTGGAAAGAGGTGGAGAGCATCTTTGCCCTACATAACCATGCCGAAAATCACGAATGGATGAAGAAGTGGAGCCAACAATGGACTTTGACGCCCGAAGACCTTGACAATGTTCGTGATCGACTCGGCGAGAAGATCGCCTTCTACTTTGCGTTCACGCAGAGCTACTTCATGTTCTTAGTCTTCCCTGCGGGATTCGGTGTCGCTGCTTGGCTGCTTCTGGGACACTTTTCTGCTTTTTACGCCATTGTGAACGGGCTGTGGTGCATTGTGTTCACTGAGTGGTGGAAACATCAAGAGTACGATCTCAGCGTGCGATGGGGAGTCAAGGGCGTGTCGAAAATGGACGTGAAGAGGAGGGAGTTTAAGCACGAGTTTGAGTCATCAGACCCAGTGACTGGCGAGAAGGTCCAAATTTTCCCGGCCACAAAGAGGCTACAGCGCCAGCTTCTTCAGATTCCGTTCGCCATCATCTGCGCCATTGCGCTCGGTAGTCTGATCACAACATGCTTCGGCATTGAGATCTTTATCTCCGAAATCTACAACGGCCCGCTCAAGAGCGTCTTAGTAAGTCTTTCTTCATGTTGCAGGTTAACGACAACCTAATGAATAAAGGTCTTCCTCCCCACTGGACTACTTAGCTCCGGTACGCCGGTCCTCACTGGCATACTGACCAGCTTCGCGACCCGACTCAATCACTTTGAAAACTACGAGTCTCAGTCCTCCTTCGAACAAGCAATGACCCAGAAAATCTTCGTTCTGAACTTCATAACCTCCTACCTTGGCGTGATGCTGACAGCCTTTGTCTATGTCCCTTTCGCACAACACATCGTACCCTACCTCGACATCTTCTCCCTTACCGTCCGTCCCTTCGCCGAAAACGAGAAGCAGATGACTGCTCCAAGCAGCGGCAGCTTCCAGATCA
>Ga0160429_1001308_pt1 | contig 14082 bp, 11 predicted proteins | sample SolpanmetagenomR_FD_108199 | JGI IMG/M metagenome (GOLD analysis project Ga0160429, IMG submission 108199) | Solar panel surface microbial communities from Lawrence Berkeley National Laboratory, California, USA - R | ecosystem: Engineered > Built environment > Solar panel > Unclassified ...
CAATGCCGAAGGCCAGGAGCGCCGCGCCAGCTTTCCCAAGTTTGCTGCCGGTGACACCATCAACGTGCACGTAAAAATCCGCGAGGGCAACAAGGAGCGCATTCAGCAGTTCCAAGGCGTGGTGCTTCAGCGCCGCAACCCCAGCAGCAACGGCGAAACGTTCACCGTTCGCAAGATTTCCAACCAGATTGGTACCGAGCGGATTTTCCCGCTGCTGTCGCCTAACATCGACAAAATCGAAGTAATCCGCCGCGGTAAGGTGCGTCGCGCCCGTCTGTTCTACCTGCGCGGCCTCTCGGGCAAAGCTGCTCGTATCAAGGAGCGTCGTCGCGACATCGTGAAAGAAGTAGCTGCATAAGCTACCGCTTCTCTTTAACTAAAAGAGCCGGCTTCCCTACTTGGGGGGCCGGCTCTTTACGTTTTGCGCGGGGCCTACCCCTGCTTGGTGGCTTTTAATTCGTTTAGGGCTTCTTGGGCCTGCTCTCGGTTTTTACGGTTTTTGCGCGAGTTTTTCTGTTCCTTTTCCGTGGCTTTGGTGTAGCGGGCGGGCGGCGCGGCGGGCGATGGCCCAGCCGCGAAGAAGGCCAGAATATTCTGGCGCAAGGCGGGCGTCAGGTGCTCGTACTTATGCTGGTGCAGCTCGCGCAGGAGGCGTTCGTAAGTTTCGTCGGCCAGGATGTAGTCGGTGGGGCGCGTGGGGCGGCCGGTGTCGAGGTTAGTGTTGGGTAGGTAAGCGAGGGTGGCCGTGGTATCGGTGTGCTGGCGATTGGCCAGGGCGCTGTATTGAGTAAGAGCATCGCGGTAGCTGGTCCGGAACCGCGCGCCGTCGGCGGTACTCGGCACCCTGAAAGCGAAGGGCTTCAGCGGCCCGACTTTGGGCAGGATGCTCAGTACGCCTGACAAAATGCGCGCGCCCAGGCCCGGCCGCTCTTTGGTATCGCCAAACTCGCGGCGGTACTCACGGGCGCTCATGTGGTAGACGTAGTCGCGGCGGCGTGCGCTGGGGCTAGCCTGGCGAATTTCCTTGCGCTTGTTGACCCACGCGGCGCGCGCAGCGGCGGGCAACAGCTGGTTGACGGCCAGCCGAAAAGCCCCTACCCCCGCATCTACGTTGAATAAAACCTGGCCCAGCTCTAAGCCATACGTTTGCAGAAAGGCGCGTTCCAGCACTGGCTTGCTTACCCGAAAGCCAATGTATTTATGGTAGTCCTGCGAGCGATAGCGGCCGGCCGCAATCTGCACCACATCAAAAGAAAACTCTACCTCGGTATGGTTGATAGGCGCCTGCTCGTAGGTGATAATGGGCCCGTAGGCCGCCTTGCGCTCGGGGTACACATTGCCCAGAATGAGGTTGGTGGCCTCAGGGTGGCCCACGTTGTCGGAGGCATAGTGGGCCAGCGCGCCCAGCGCAAAAGCATATTCATCGCGGTTGCGGGCCTCACGCAGCAGGTTGCGTACAAAGTCGCCGGCCCGCACGTAGTGCGTAAGATTAGTAAAGAACTCGGCGCCCAGCGGGTAGTAGCCCATGTCTTGGATAATGGCGCCGCCGTAGGCATAGCTCTTGGCATCGTCTTGCTCGGCAGGGGTAGCGCCGGGGTAGCGCCGAGTAAGCAGCGGCAGCAGGGTCTTATCCCAAGTCGAGTCGATAACGGCCTGGTGGGTGAGCACCGAGTAGGCCGCCGCTGGAGCAGCCGGGACCAGCACTAGCAGAAAAAGGAGGGAGCGAAGTAGCGCACGCATGAGAACGATAACCTGAAGAGTAGGTAGGGGTGAGCAGTCAACGAAAAAACCGGCCAGCCGTTCGGAACAGGTATAAATTACTTGGGTGCCTTATGCCTGGTGCGGCAGAGCAAGCCCCACCTACTACCCCCCAAACGAGGGCGCGAAGTGCTTGCTGGTCGGCAACGATTGCGTAGAAAATGCTGGGGCCGCGGCTTGCTGGCGAGTACGTTTGCGCCTTCCCCACCCAGCAGTCCGCCGCCGGGTGGCCCTCACTTTCCCACCCTACCCCATGTCCCGACGACTAGTAGCTGCTGCCGCGGCGCTGAGCGTGGGCGCGCTGCTGGCCTTTGCGCCGGCTGCCCCCGGCCCACTCCACGTGTACCTGATTGGCGACTCAACCATGGCGCAGAAGCAAGTGAAGGCCTACCCCGAAACGGGCTGGGGAATGCCCTTCACGGCGTTTTTTGACGAGACAGTAGTCGTAGAAAACCGGGCCCAGAATGGGCGCAGCACCAAGACCTTTCTGGCCGAAAACCGCTGGCAGCCAGTGGTGAGCGCCCTGCGGCCGGGCGATTATGTGTTCATCCAGTTTGGGCACAACGACGAGGTGCCAACCAAGAAGAGCTACACGCCCGAAGCCGAGTTTACGGCCAACCTCCAGCGCTTTGTGCGCGAGGCACGCAGCCACCAGGCCCAGCCAGTGCTGCTGACGCCGGTGGCCCGCCGCAAGTTCGACGCGGCTGGCCAGGTGCAGGAAACCCATGCCGTCTACGCCGAGCTAGTACGCGCTGTGGCCCGCGAAACGGCTACCCCCCTTGTAGACCTAGACCATAGCAGCCAGGCTCTAATTCAGCAGTTTGGGCCGGAATACTCCAAGCTTTTATTCAACCACTTGGTGCCGGGCGAACATCCCAATTACCCCGACGGCCGCGAGGACAATACACACTTCAATGAGCTGGGCGCGCGCCGCATGGCTGAGCTGGTGCTGGCTGATGTGCGGGCGCTGCACTTGGGGCTCGCCGACCACCTCGTGCGAGGCATGGTGCCTACTGCCGTGGACCCGCAGGCGCGCTAGCACCAGCGCCCGGCCGCTCCCTTCCCCCTTACGTCTGCCTTATGCTCACTTCCCTGCTGTTTAAAGCTGCGCCGCTGGCCTTGTTGGGCTGGCTGGCGGCTGCGCCCCCTACCCCCCCGCACAAGACCAAAGTTTACTTGATTGGCGACTCGACGATGGCCAACAAGACCCGGGCAAACTTCCCAGAGACGGGCTGGGGAATGCCGCTGGTTACGTTTTTTGACACAACGATAGTCGTGGATAACCGGGCCCAGAATGGGCGCAGCACCCGCACCTTCTTGGCCGAAAATCGCTGGCAGCCAGTGGCGAGCGCCCTGCAGCCGGGCGACTACGTGTTCATCCAGTTTGGGCACAACGACGAGTCGCCGGACAAGCCCGAACGCTACACGTCGCCGGCCGACTACCGCCAGAACCTGGTCAAGTTCGTGACCGAGACGCGCGCTAAAAAGGGCATTCCGGTGCTGCTGACCCCCGTGACACGCCGGTATTTTGACCAGGCCGGGCACATCAAGGAAACGCACGGACCGTACTCGGCCGCCACGGTGGCAGTGGCTAAGGAGCAGCGTGTGACGCTGGTGGACATGGACCAACTCAGCCGCGCCCTGTTACAGCAACTAGGCGACGAAACCTCGAAGCTGCTCTTCATGCAGCTAGAACCCGGCGACCATCCTAACTACCCGCTGGGCCGCCACGACAACACGCATTTTAACGAGCTGGGTGCCCGCCGGATGGCCCAGCTCGTCGTCCACGACCTATTGGCCCAGCACGTATCTTTAGTTGAAGACCATCTAGCTAAACCGCTGGCTAAAAATGCTGTATCTGCACCTAGTGGTGCAGCCTCCCAACCCACTACCCCCTAGATGACAGCTTACTTTTTATTCCTGCTCGGGCTGAGCGGCGCGGCGGCTACCCAGGCGCAATCTGCGGCCAACACCGGGCCGCTCGTGGTAGCGGCCGACGGCAGCGGGCAGTTTCGCACGGTGCAGGCGGCTATCGACGCCGCGCCTAGCCAGTCGGAAAAGCCGGTCATCATCCAGCTCAAACCCGGCACCTACCACGAGACAGTGACGGTGCCTACCCTGAAAACGCACCTCGTGCTGCGCGGCACCGGCGACGCGGCCGGCACCATTATTAGCTTCTCGGACCACGTGGGCATGCCGGGCATTACTACCCCCTCCTCGTATTCGGTACTGGTGCAGGCCACTGATTTTACGGCCGAGAATGTGACGTTTGAGAACGCGGCGGGCTACACAGCGGGCCAAGCTGTGGCGCTGAATGTAGAAGGTGACCGGGCCATTTTTAGGCACTGCCGGATGGTGGGCAACCAAGATGTGCTGCTGCTAGCTACCGGCGGCAGCCGCCAGTACTACCAAGACTGCTACATCGAGGGCACCACCGATTTTATCTTCGGAGCCAGCACCGGTGTGTTTGACCACTGCGTGATTAAGAGCAAGAAAAACTCATTTATTACGGCAGCCTCTACGCCAGCCGGGCAGGCGTACGGCTTCGTGTTCAGGAATTGCGAGCTGGTGGCCGACACGGCGCTGGCCAAGAAGGTGTACCTCGGTAGGCCCTGGCGGCCCCAGGCCCAGGTGGTGTACTTGCACTGCACATTGGGCAGCCATATTGCGCCGGCCGGCTGGGACAACTGGAAGAACCCGGACAACGAAAAAACTGCTTACTACGCCGAGTATCGCGCCAGTGGGCCGGGCGCCCAGCCCACGGCGCGGGTGCCGTGGGCGCACCAGCTCACACCCAAAGAGGCAAAAAAGTACACATTGAAACAGATTTTCGGGGGTAGGGAAGCCTGGGAACCGAAGTAATCGCGGGCCGCCACTGGCCCGCCGCCGCAACAATCGGTACCTTTAGGAGTCTTTACTGCTCTTCCTCCCCTACCTCCTACCCCATGCGTATATCCCGGCTAGCCGACCAGATGAGCGGCTCCGAAATTATCAGAATTGGCAATGCCGTGAGCGAACAGATTCGCCAGGGCGAAACCATCTGCAACCTCACTATTGGTGATTTTGACCCCCAGCTATTCCCCATCCCGGCCGAGCTGCGCGAGGGGGTAATGGCTGCCTACCAGGCCGGCCAAACCAACTACCCGCCCGCCGCCGGTACCGCCGACATGCGCCAGGCGGCCGCCGACTTCCTGCAGAGCCGCCTGGGCCTCAGCTACTCGCCGGCCGATGAGCTGCTGGTGGCTGGTGGCTCGCGGCCGCTTATCTACGCCGCCTACCTGGCGCTGGTAGATCCCGGCGACCGCGTCGTGTTCCCGGTTCCCTCCTGGAATAACAACCACTACTGCCACCTCTCGGGGGCCGTGCAGGTGGCAGTGCCTACCCAGCCCGAAAACGACTTTATGCCCACCGCTGCCGAGTTGGCCCCGCAGCTACAGGGCGCCACGCTGCTGGCGCTGTGCTCGCCGCTCAACCCCACGGGCACGGTATTTTCGAAGGCAGTGCTGGAAGAAATCTGTGACCTCGTGTTGGCCGAAAACCAGCGCCGGGGCCCCGATGAAAAGCCGCTTTACATTCTGTACGACCAGATTTACTGGCTCCTGACTTTCGGCCAGACCCAGCATTTCGACCCCGTGAGCCTGCGGCCTGCCCTGCGCGACTACGTGGTGTACATCGATGGCATTTCGAAGTGCTTCGCTGCTACCGGTGTGCGCGTGGGCTACGCATTTGGGCCCAAGCTGGTGCTAGACAAGATGAAATCGCTGCTGGGCCACATCGGCGCCTGGGCCCCCAAGGCCGAACAAGTAGCCACAGCCAAGCTCCTACCCCAGGCGGCTGCCGTAGATAAGTACCTAGCTGGCCTCAAAACCGGCCTACAAGCCAGCCTCGACGCCGCATATCACGGCCTGAAGGATCTGCGCGCCCAGGGCTACCCCGTCGATGCCGTTGTGCCGGCCGGCGCCATCTACCTCACGGCCAAAATCGATGCGCTGGGCCGCACCACTGCGGCTGGCGAGGTGCTGGCCACAACCAAGGAAATTACTTCCTACCTGCTTACCGAGGCTGGGCTGGCAGTAGTCCCGTTCAGCGCTTTCGGCACCGAAGCGTCGGCGCCATGGTTCCGCCTTTCAGTGGGCGCCGAGTCGTTGGCTTCGATCCAGGCAGCATTGCCGCGCCTGAAGGCGGCGCTCGATAAGCTGAAGTAATTAGTTAGAAGCAACCAAGTAAAAAGGACGTCATTCCGAGCTTGCCAAGGAATATCGCTCGCACCACCGGGTTACTACCCCCTACGGTGCGAGCAAGATTCCTCGGCAAGCTCGGAATGACGTCCTTTCTGTGCCTAGCGAAACGGCTTAGCGCTATTTTTTCTTACCCATTAGCAGCGCGATAGTGGCACCTAGGCTGGAAGCGGCGATGAGGCCGGCCACTATCGGGTTGAGGCGAGCGCGAGTGTAGATACTGGTTTGCATCACGTGGCCGGGGTTGCGGCCATGCACCTTGGCGCGGGGGCCGTTGGGGCGGTACAGCGAGCCGGCCGGGTCTACGGCGCGGGTGCCTTCCTGCTTTTGCTGAGCCACGCCAGTTTTAGCTTCTACCCAGTCCATCACGCCGGGCGCGTATTTATTTACGCTGCTCATTACTTTGCCACCACCACCTACGAAGATGTCGCGCATGGGAGTCACGGCGGCGTGCAGGATGGCGTTGGCTACTTCCTCGGGGGCGTATACGGGCTGGGGCAGCTTGGGCTTCTCGGGCAAGTAGTTGCGGGCGTGCTCGGGGAAGGGCGTGTCAATAGCGGCCGGCTTAATAAGCGTCACTGACACGGGTGCTTTCTCATCGGCCAGCTCAATGCGCAGGGCATCGGTGAAGCCCTTCACGGCGTGCTTGCTCGACGCATACATGCCCTGGATGGGCACGGCCACATCGCTCACTACGCTGCCCAGGTTGATGAGCGCGCCGCCGTGTTTTTTGAGGTGCTTAATGGCTTCAAGCGACCCATTCACGATGCCCCAGAAGTTGGTGTCGTAGAGACGTTTAAAATCTTCAAGATTGCCTTGCTCTAGCTTGCCCCACATGCCTACCCCGGCATTGTTGACCCACGTATCGAAGCCACCAAAGTGCGAGTGAGCTGCTTCGTGAATGCGGCGTACGGCGGCGGGGTCGGCCACATCGGCGGCCACGGTAGCTACGTTGTGGTTGCCGAGCTGTTCGGCTACGGCGTCGAGGTCGGCTTGCGAGCGAGCAGCTAGCACGAGGCGGGCACCTGCTTTGGCGGCGGCCTTAGCAGTGGCGAGGCCAATGCCACTGGTGGCGCCAGTAATGACAATTATTTGCTGGTCGAGCGGTTTGAGCTTAACAGACATGGGAGGAAAAGGAAGGTAGAAAAAGAGAGTACCGGCAATGCCGGCTTTACTGTACGGGCTAGGCTGCCCAATGGATAAGGTACAGGTTAGGCAGGGCATGGCGGCGCTACCTTTGCGGTCTTATTCCCTACCCTGCTTTAATGACGGATTCTACTTCTTTTTCTACTTCTCAGAAAGCGCTGGCGCTGCTAGGCTCTACGGGCTCCATTGGCACGCAGGCGCTGGAGGTGGTGCGCGAGCAGCCGGGCAGGTTGCGGGTGGCCGTGCTCACGGCCGGACGGCAGTGGCAGCTGCTGGTGCAGCAGGCGCTGGAGTTTCGGCCGGCAGCCGTGGTTATCGGCGATGAGTTTTACCAGGAAGTGCAGGCAGCCCTGGCCGGCCAGCCTGAAACCCAAGTGCTGGCCGGCCCTGCCGCCTTGCTCGACGTGGTGCAGCGCCCCGACGTAGACGTGGTGCTCACGGCCCTGGTGGGCTACGCCGGCCTACCCCCCACAGTGGCCGCCATTCGGGCGGGCAAAGACATTGCGCTCGCCAACAAGGAAACGCTGGTGGTAGCGGGCGAGCTGATAACCAAGCTAGTGCAAGCACACGGCGTGCGGCTGCTGCCCGTCGATTCGGAGCACTCGGCCATTTTTCAGTGCCTGGTGGGCGAGGAGTTGAACCCGATTGAGAAGGTCATTCTTACGGCGTCGGGCGGGCCGTTTCGGGGGCGCGGCACCGCCGAGCTGGTGCACATCACCAAGGTGCAGGCGCTCAAGCACCCCAACTGGACGATGGGCGCCAAAATCACCATCGACTCGGCCACGCTCATGAACAAGGGCCTCGAAGTGATTGAGGCCAAGTGGCTGTTTGACCTCGGCAACGACCAAATCGACGTGGTGGTGCACCCGCAGAGCATCGTGCACTCGCTGGTGCAGTTTGCCGACGGCTCGCTGAAGGCACAACTGGGCCTGCCCGATATGAAGCTGCCCATTCAATACGCGCTGGGCTACCCGCAGCGGCTGCGGAATGAATTTCCGCGCTTTTCGTTCTTAGCCTACCCCACTCTCACCTTCGAGGCGCCCGACCTGACCACGTTTCGTCACCTGCCGCTGGCGTATGCGGCCATGCGGCGCGGCGGCACCGCGGCTTGCGTGCTCAATGCGGCCAATGAGGTAGCAGTGGCGGCTTTTTTGCAGGATAAGCTGGGCTTTTTGGGCATGGTCGACGTGGTGGGCGAGTGCCTGGAAAGGGTGCCGTATCTTGCGGAGCCAACCCTGGCCGACTACGCCGCCACCGATGCCGAAGCGCGGCGCGTAGCGGCTTCGCTAATTAAAAATTGAGAAGTAAAAATTAAAAATTGTGGTAAAGCATCGGTTTTTGCCAATCAGCCGCAATTTTTGATTCTGATTTTTGATTTTTAATTCTTCATTTTTAATTTTTAATTACCCCTTTGGAAGTCCTCATTATGATTGGCCAGCTGGTGCTGGGCCTTTCGCTACTGGTTGGTTTACACGAGTTTGGACACTTTTTCTTCGCCAAGCTATTCAAGATAAAGGTCACGAAGTTTTACATCTTTTTTGACTTTCTCTTCCCCCTACCCCACGTCTGGAACTTCAGCTTGTTCAAGAAAAAAGTGGGCGAAACGGAGTACGGCATTGGCTGGTTCCCATTGGGCGGCTACGTAGCCATTCACGGCATGGTGGATGAAACCCAGGACGCCGATGCGCTAGCTGGCCCGCCGCAGCCCGACGAGTTTCGAGCCAAGCCAGCCTGGCAGCGCCTGCTGGTAATGCTGGGCGGCATTATCATGAACGTGATTACGGGCATTGTCATTTTTGCGGCGCTCACCTACAAGCTGGGCGAAAGCTACCTGCCCGCCTCGGAGGCGCGCTACGGCGTAGTGACAACCAAGCTGGGCCGCGATATCGGCTTCCGCGATGGCGACCAGATTGTGAAAATCAATGGCCGCCCATTCACCGAGTTCAACGACGTGTACGACCCCAACGTGCTGCTCGGCAATGAGAGCTACTACACCGTGGAGCGCGGCGGCCAGCTTATCGACCTACCCAAGCTACCGCGTACGTTCTTCGACCAGCTCAACCACCAGGGCGACAGCCTGTTTGTAGAGGCGCGCTCGCCCTTCACGCTAGCCGAAGTGGTGCCCGGCAACCCCGCCGCCAAGGCGGGCATCGTAGCTGGCGACCGCATCACCCAGATTGGCAGCACGCCCATCACCTACTACGACCAACTCCTGCGCACCCTACCCCACTATAAGGGCCAAACAATTCCCATCACCGTGAACCGGGGTGGCGAGTCGCTGGCGCTGCCGGTGGCGGTGAGTGCGGCCGGCAAAATCGGCGTGCGCCCCAAGCCGGAGCTCAATTTCAGCACCCGCCATTTTAGCCTAGGGCAGTCGGTACCGCAGGGCACTAAGCAGGCATTTAGCGTAATAACGCTGCAAGCCAAGGCGTTCGGCAAGATTTTGAAGCGCGAGGCGTCGGCCTCCGAGAGCCTGGGCGGCCCAGTCGAAATCGCCCAGCAGTTTGGCGGCGTCTGGAACTGGCCGCACTTCTGGAGCCTAGTGGGCACGCTGAGCATGGTGCTGGCCTTCATGAACCTGCTGCCTATTCCGGCCCTCGACGGCGGGCACGTGTTGTTCTTGCTCTACGAAATGATTTTGCGCCGCAAGCCGTCGGAGAAATTCCTCGAAGGCGCCCAGCGCGTGGGCACGGTGCTCATCCTGGCTTTGATGGTGTATGTTATTGTCATTAAGCAGGTAATGAAGCTGTTTTAAGCTTGTTTTCAGCATAGATAATCGGTTGCCATTGCCGCGCTTCATTTTGTTGCGCTCGCAATGGCAACTGCCTTTTTAAGAATAGCTCTTATCCATCTTTCATGCGCCAACTGACTATCCTGCTGGGCCTGCTGCTGGGGCTACCGAGCCTAGCGGGCACCCGCCATGCCTACCACACCAGCATCTTGGAGCTGCGCCTCAACCCGCAGAAGCAGCAGGTAGAGCTGGCGCTAAAAGTGTTTACCGATGATTTTAGCCGCGCCCTGTCGCAGGGCCAACCCAAGGCGGTGGACTTGCAGCAGCCCAGCGCTCTGCCGCTGGCCGAGCGCTACCTGCACCAGCACCTCAAGCTGAGTATTCCGGCGGCCGCGCGCCAGCCGCGCCTACCCCTTGAGGTGCAGTTTATGGGCCTGCAAGCCGAAAAGGATGCCTACTGGCTTTACGCCAAAGTGCCCCTACCCCACGCCACCAAGGAAATATTGCTCAACCAGGCCATGCTGCTGGAGGTGTTTTCTGACCAGATGAACATCGTGAACGCCGAGGGTAACGGCAAGAAAATCAGCGCCCTGCTGCGCAACGGCCACGAAGAAGAGGTGCTGAATTTCTAGGCCTACCCCCCTTACCAAGCTTAGAAACTAAAACTCGAAAGCCCATCATTCCTCGACAAGCTCGGAATGATGGGCTTTCTTACTTTCTTAATAGCTACTTAGTTATCGTTAGTAGCAGTCAGCCACTCGCAAAACGGGCCCAGCGCCCGTAGCGCGGCCAGGATATGCGCTCGGAACGCGTCGGGCGTGAGCGTGCGTACGTCGGTGTCGGGCAGCTGGTGCATCAGCAAAAACTGCTTGTGGCGCAGCCAATTGGCTTCGGGGTGGGCGGCTTCGTAGCCGGGCGGCATTTTTTTGAGCTGGTCGCCGGCCAGGCCACGCGGAAAAAATTGCTGGGCTTCGGGCGTGGCCAGCAGCGCGTGCAGGCCCTCAGGCGCATAGTCGATTTCCTGGCGGATGGCGGCCAGTTGCTCTTTGGTGGGCTCGTAGATGCCGCCGGCCACCAGCGTCTGGCCGTTGGGCCCAAGTTGCACGTAGCGGCCGGGGCCTTCGCTCTGCTTGCCGCCCACGGCGAAGTAGGCGGAAAAATGCGTCTTGTAGGGCACCTTGACTTTGGAGAAGCGCACATCGCGGTAGATGCGAAAAATGCATTTGCGGGGCTCCAGGCCAGCCAGGGCGGGCTCGTCGTGGGTTAGCTCGCGCAACCAGTAGGCCACATCGAGCTCAAAAGCGGCGCGCAGCTGGTCGTAGGTAGCCTTGTGGCCCTGAAACCAGTCGCGCTCGTTGTGCTGGGCCAGGTTTTCAAGAAAAGTAAGGAGAGCGGCGGGTTTCATAGGTAGGCGGTTCGAGGATTAAAGCAAGCTACCAGTAATGTCGATCTAGCTGGCTTCTGTTTGTTGAGGCATCCCTACCCCTTGGCTGGGCTGCTATCGCGAAAAGAGTGGCAATGCTATATCGACAAGCAGACGCCAGCTTGCTTAGGATTATATTGAATTGGTGGCCAACTTTTTAGTACGCCACGTTGGCACCAGCTACGAGGTAGGTGGGATCTTCGAGCACGTTGACTTCGACTAGGGCGCCGGCGCGGCCCAGCAGGTGGCGGCAGTCGGGGCTGAGGTGGCGTAGGCGCAGGGTTTTGCCGGCGCGCTGGTAACGCTCGGTGAGCTTGTGCAGCGCATCGAGGGCCGACATATCGGCCACCCGGCTTTCGCGGAAGTCGAGGACGACCTCGGCCGGGTCATTGGCCACGTCAAATTTTTCGCCGAAGGCTTGCACCGAGCCAAAAAACAGTGGGCCGTAGAGCTCGTAATGCTTCACGCCGGCCGTGTCGAGGTGGTGGCGAGCCCGAATGCGCTTGGCGTTTTCCCAGGCAAAGGATAGCGCCGATACCACCACGCCCAGCAGCACGGCCAGGGCCAGGTTTTGCGACACGGCCGTGACGAGCGTCACGAGTAGCATCACGAACACGTCGGCGCGCGGCATGCGGCGCAAAATGCGCAGGCTGGCCCACTCGAAGGTGCCGATGACGACCATAAACATCACGCCCACCAGTGCCGCCAGCGGCAGCCGCTCGATGAGCCCCGAGCCGGCCACCACAAACAGCGCCAGCGCCAGTGCCGCTACCACGCCCGAGAGCCGGCCCCTACCCCGCGATTCGAGGTTAACCATCGTTTGGCCAATCATGGCGCAGCCGCCCATGCCGCCGGTCAGGCCCGAGGCGATGTTGGCCAGGCCTTGGGCCACGCAGTCTTGGTTGCCGCGGCCGCGGGTGTCGGTCATCTCGTCCACCACGGTCAGGGTCAACAGGCTTTCGGTGAGGCCCACCAGCGCCATAATGAAGGCGTAGGGCAGCACCAAAGCCAGCGTGGCCCAGGTCAGTGGCACCTGCGGCAGGTGAAAGGTGGGCAGCCCGCCCGCAATGGAGGCGATGTCGCCCACCGCTTTGGTATGCAGGCCGCCGCCAATAGCTAGCGCCGACACCACCGCAATGGCCACCAGCGACGCCGGCACAGCCTTGGTAAAGCGGGGCAAGAAATACACAATGGCCATGGTGAGAGCCACCAGCCCAAGCATCACCAGCAGCGCCGAGCCTGTGAGCCAGTGCTCGGCCCCGGCCGCATCGCGCACCTTGAACTGCTCAAGCTGTGCCATGAATATAATGATGGCCAGGCCATTAACGAAGCCATACACCACCGGCTGCGGCACCAGCCGAATAAACTTGCCGAAACGCAGCAGCCCAATCAGCACTTGCATAATGCCCATCAGGGCCACGGCCAAAAACAGGTATTCGATGCCGTGCTGCGCCACCAGGCTCACGATAACCACCGCCACCGAGCCGGCCGCGCCCGATATCATGCCCGGCCTACCCCCCACCACACTCGTGACGAGGCAAATAATAAACGCCGAGCCAATGCCAACCAGCGGGCTGATGTGAGCTAGCAGCGCAAAGGCCACTACCTCTGGCACTAGGGCCAGCGCGGTAGTCAGGCCGGCCAGCACTTCATTCTTAGCGTTGACTTGATACTGCTTGAAATACGAAAGCGAAGAGGACATAATTAACTGAGATAAAGGCAAAAGAAAAGCCGCACGCTTCCAACAGGAGGCGGCGGCAAGTGGTACTCTGGCCACTATTCAGGGTGGGGTAATCTTAAAAAATAAGAGGGGGTAGGGAAACATACGCGGGGCCAAAGGTACGGCGGGCGGCTGCGCGGGTTTTAACGCAATTTCGGACTCACTGTGCAGTAGCGCGGACTTTCAGTCCGCGAGTAGTAAGCGCACTCCCTCGCGGACTGAAAGTCCACGCTACTTGTTTACCTGTACACTGTCTGCGAAACCGCGCAACGACAACATTTTTTGACTAACTCGACCAGCTTCTCAGTCTACGCTAGCCCATTGCCGTGCCAAAACTTCACCTTATCTCCCACAGACCTAACGGCACGGTTTTTTCGTTTAGCAGGCTGGAACCTTCTTTTTTCCTTGCTAATGCACCGTCTTTTGACCGCGTTTTTTGCCCTGCTTTTCTTAGCACAATCCGCTGCGGCACAGCGGCCTACCGACCTCTGGTACTTTGGTCGCCAGGCGGGCTTGAGCTTCGCCAGCGGTGCCCCTACCCCCCTGCTCGACGGCGCCATGACCACCTACGAGGGCTGCGCCACTGCCACCACCAAGCGCGGCGAGTTGCTCTTCTACACCGATGGCCAAACCGTGTGGAACCGCCAGCACCAGGCCATGCCGGGGGGCCGCCGCCTCATGGGCGCGGGCAGCACGCAGTCGGCGCTCATTGTGCCCGACCCTGGCTCGGGCAACGTGTTTTACATCTTCACCACGGCGCCGCAGGGTGGGCCCAATGGCCTGCGCTACTCGGTGGTGGATATGACCCGCGACAATGGCCTCGGCGACGTACCCCGCCTCAACCTCATGTTGATGACGCCCAGCGCCGAAAAGCTGACCGCCGTGCGCCACGCCAACGGCCGCGACGTGTGGGTGCTGGCTCACCGCTGGAACTCCAACGCGTTTATGGCTTACCTCGTCACGGCCAGCGGGGTAGCCGCCAAGCCCGTGATGAGCAACGTGGGCAGCATGAACGCCGGCCCCGGCCGCAACGCCATCGGGGCGCTCAAGTTCTCGCCCGATGGCA
>Ga0160429_1001309_pt1 | contig 14080 bp, 14 predicted proteins | sample SolpanmetagenomR_FD_108199 | JGI IMG/M metagenome (GOLD analysis project Ga0160429, IMG submission 108199) | Solar panel surface microbial communities from Lawrence Berkeley National Laboratory, California, USA - R | ecosystem: Engineered > Built environment > Solar panel > Unclassified ...
ACAATCTTTTTATATCTCAGCTTGGATAGGTTCTACCGGGATTTATTTTACATTGTATCTAGAATTTGCGGCGTACTCGAAATTTATCTTTTCTGATCTAGAAACTTGCTGGCCCTATTTTTAGTCTTGCAATTGATGCTTTCTCTCTGTCTCTCTCACTCTTCTATGCAATAAACTCTGGTGGGGCGTATCATTCGGTCGGAAGACAGGAACTACCGCTGAGTGCAAGAGACCTCAGGCGGTTGGGCGGCTTTTTGTGGTATCTTAGTCACTGGGAGGTTCCGTTGCTTTTGATGTATATCCGAGACAGCGCAAGCTCAGCCTCCTTTTCCTTCAACAATGAGCATTGTTGTACGGGCAATTGCTAAATTCGAAGCATCACCAATTGCAGAATTCGAGAATGAAGAAAGAAAAGTGTTCATGTGTTGGGGAAGCTAAGGGGGTGGTTTACTATTTGTTTGTACTCCCAGCACTACGCCATGAGCACCTTGATAGTCAAAACGCTTGAAACTCAACGTGATTGCAGCACCATGATGAATCATGCCAATGCCTGGCCCGATATGGCTTTGGACATGTCCTACGGGGAATGTAACTCCATCATCGCAACCAAGGCGGGTCGGTCAATTACTTGGATATCTCTCAATTCTTGTTCCAGCTTATCCGGTAGTGGGACGCATCCGGATCTGATGAGAATAAAGTCTTCCGGCGCATGAGCGGCAGTCGGGCTTTCAAGTGAGATAAAAAAAAAGTGATTTGACAAGTTGAGAAAGATGGATGTGGTGCCTGGCGAAGACAGGAGAAGCGAGCTTTGGAACGCGGAGGAAGAGGGAGACCACGATGTGATTCCGTCTGCAGCGCGTAGGATTGTTGCATAGTTGGCCTGTGCAACATCCATTGGTGTCGCAAGACATACTGGTTCATCTTCCTTCCGTGTAGAAAGCCACTCCCCAAACATGAGACCATGCGATATGCAAAGTGAATCGGCGCAGTCCATCGCTCGGATTTGTAGCTCTTCGGTTTGTACATCGCCATAAACGACCGTGAATTCTTCTAGCTTATAGAATGTCTTCATATCTGTCGAGTGGTACTTGCACGTGAAGCCCACCACAATACTCTTGCACATGTTTGGTCTTTTAGCGGTGTAAATTGAGACTGAGAGTCCTGTATTCTTCCCCTTCGCACGAATTGTCGAATCTCGAGCCGTGAGAGAGTAAATAGTCAAAGGAATATAACTCGGAGACTGACGTATTACAATGTTGAGGATTCGAATAAGACACCATTCCCGCACGAATGATTCTGGACCCATTACAATACAAGCACTGCCAGTGATAGTGTCCAAAGCGGATCAGAGAAGAGCGACAGAGAGAAGACCGGGATCTTCTATGGCAAAGAGTAAATTACATGCTTTCTCGCACAGCGGTTATTAGTATAGTACCGATGGTTTTAGTTCTTGTCCTATCTTCGCCCTCCATCGGGTTGCATTCCCGCAATCCAGTCCGCTGGGGTTTGTAGTTCGTGATTGGAAACTCAAAGCCATCTCATTACTGAGAGCACCTGAAAGATTATCCTCTCGTCCACAACGATTTTTATCACGCTCGATTTGTTCGGCCTATAGCTAAGTGGAGTGATTGTGGGGTGGACGGTGGAGAGAACGAGCGAGTTAGTCAACGCTCGCAGTGGTCAGTACTGATATCGACGCTCGTCGTATTAATGCTTGTGACCATTTTCTTCGTTTCGCCTTCTATTTCATATCCTGACAGGGTTTTGAAATGTTGTAATGATCGATTGGTGCGTCCTTCTATGATTAGATTGTTTGATAGGTCGCGAGCCTTGGGAAAATCGACATGTAGCCCTCCTGCGTCCATAGTGCTTAACAGGCTTGTGAATGCTCCGAAGAAAGACTTTTGGCAGCAGAATGACTGAGCTGGAAATACACCAATGCGCACCTCTTTAGCTACATCGGTTTTATTTCAAATGTTTTCATCCTCAGTAGTGGCTGTTATTGTAGTAGCGGGCTGCGAAGCGTTACCACCTTGACTTGGGGCGTTATTGTTTGTCGTTTCTTCGCCCAGAACTTTGGACGCTGCCATGAACCTATATTAAGGGTTAGAAATCAACAGGGGATTCGACGCTTATGACTCTTACAGTGCGCCACTCCATCCACCAAGGCCTCGCATACTCTCCGCTTGGACTGCCGTCATGCGCAGTAGACTTTCTAAATCTGCCAGGTTTGCAGACAGTTGCGCCAGTTGCGAGTGAAGATGTGAGAGATGCCGGGCCTTTACAGCTGATGTGGACGATGAGATGGAGTTCGATGCGGAGGTGGAAAGTCGGGGAAGTGAGGCAGATGGGCGTGAGCGATTTGACATCTTCGCGAGTGTTGTGTTATTATCTATTGAAGCTTGTTTATGGGAAGTTACATGATACTCTTGCCGAGAGAATCAACACGAGCCCTCTCTAACCCTGTAGGGCTGCGGGGTAATTAACACGCGAGCGCGTTTCGGCAGGCGCGTGGAGACCTATTGCCATTTGGAGAAACGACTTCCAGTTTGTGCATTTTGATCTGTCAACATCGTTCAGACTCCTTCTTTTCGTATGGATCCGTCCTGAAGAGGCTTTGCCTTAGTGTTCTACTTCTAATTTTCTCCCGAATTCAAATCTCTCTCAACGCGCCACCGCAACCTTATCCAAATGCCGGGCATTACACGACGCAGGCACACTCTTGACGATGAGGACGAAGTAAGCTCCAGTGATGATGCTCAATCCAGCAATGGCACACCTCTCAACGGCGCTAATAAGCGCGCCCGTCTAAATCCTGAAGACGAACATGACACTCGCTCCTTGGCACCGACTTCAGCATCTAGAACTACAATCGCACGGCAGAATGGGAACTCAACCTCTTCACATCGATCAGGAGCAGTAGAATCACCTTCACAACATCGACCAGGAAGCATTGTTCGAGTTTCCGTCAAAGATTTTGTCACATACACCGCCGCCGATTTTGAAATGGGACCTGCACTGAACATGGTCATCGGACCGAATGGAACTGGAAAATCTACACTCGTATGCGCAATATGTCTTGGCCTGGGATGGAGTACGCAGCACCTCGGTCGTGCGAAGGAACTTAGTGAGTTCGTTAAGCATGGCCGCCCGGAGGCTGAGATCGAGATCGAATTAAAGGGTCACCCTGGCAAAATTAACCCAATCATTCGACGAAATATAAAAAGAGATGGAAACAAATCATCATGGCATGTAAACGGGCAGTCGACCACTCAGAAGAACGTCCTTAATATCGCGAAAGGCTTCTCTATCCAGATCGACAACTTGTGCCAATTTTTGCCTCAAGACCGTGTTGTTGAATTCGCACAATTGACTCCCGTTGAACTTCTGGGCAGCACTCAACGAGCTGCGGCGCCACCACAAGTTACTGAATGGCACGAGCAGCTGAAAGGTTTACGGGCAGACGAGAGGAAGTCGGAGAAAGACCAGGGTGACACTAAGCAACATCTTGCAAACCTGGAGAATCGTCAAAACTTGCAACGAGGAGATGTGGAAAGAATGAGAGAGCGTGCGGAGCTGCAAGAAAAGGTCGAAATGCTTGACAAGATTCGCCCATTTTCGCTCTATACCATCGCTAAAGAGCTTGCGCAGCAGGCATCTACGGCCAAGTCTGCTGGCGAGCATGAATTGGCAGAGTTGAACAAGGAGCTAGCCCCGAGCTTAAGAGCTATGGATACTAAGCAGGAATATGTCGCGAGGATATCGGAAGTGGTTACTCAGAAAACAAAACTACTAGAACGAGCTCAATCAGCTGAAGAGGAGGTTGAAAGAGAGTTCAAGAAAGCAAGTGACATGATAATAGAGTGCCGAAATGAGAAAAGGGGAGAGTACAAGAGCATGCAAGATCGCAAGAGAGAGATCGGTGTCATTGAACGTTCTATACAAATGATTCAAGAACAAATGCGAGAAGAGCCTATCGAGGTAGATTTGCCTGCCTTCAATGAGAAGAGTCGTGAGAAAACGAGGCAAATAAGAGAGGTTGAGGACGAGATTGCCGACCGACAACAGGCTAAGAAAGACAGAAGCTATGAGATTGGTTCACGACAACAAAGGATCACACATGCCAGTGAGGAAATTGAAAATCTTCGGTCTCAAGCTGGACAACAAACCAATAAGTTAAGAACCATTTCTAAGGATACTGCTCAAGCTTGGGAATGGATTCAGCAAAATCAAGAGAGGTTCAAGTCACGTGTCTATGGGCCGCCTGTGGTCGAATGCACAGTCCAAGACAAGCGTTTTGTTGACGCCATTGAATCGTTGTTTCAGACCAGCGCCCTCTGTGCAATCACTTGTACAAACCGAGACGATTTCATGCTATTGTCCAATCAACTTTACCGTGAAATGCGTCTACACGACATTACCTTGCGTACTTGCATGATTCCGCTTACAAACCACCAAGCACCGATTTCTGAAAAGGAAATGCAAGCCCTTGGATTGGAAGGCTGGGCATTGAACTACATCTCCGGTCCAGATCCTGTTCTTTCCATGCTTTGCGGCGAACAACGACTTAACCAGACCGGTGTCATCTTAGGAGATATTACGGATCAGCAGTATGCGAGCTTAGAGACCAGTGCGGTTAGTAGCTGGGTGACGAGTAAAGCCAGCTACCAAATTACAAGGAGGCGTGAATATGGACCTGGTGCTGTTTCGACTCGTGTGCGCGACGTCAATCCGGCCAGAATGTGGACTGAACAGCCTGTCGATCTTGGAGCCGATAGACAACTGCGCGAAGAGGTCGACACGTGCCGAACTGAGATGGATGATCTAAAGAAGCTACAGTCGCAGGTCGATGCCGGCATCCAAGGGTTAAGGTCTCAAATCAGCAAATTGCAGAAAGAAAAGGTATGGATGTGAAGAACTTGTAGTGTCATAAATCCATTAACAAGATTGCAGGACGAAATCGAAATGGATAAGGCACAGCAACAAAAAGTTCTTAGCAATTTTCAAGCTTTGCCTTCCAAGCTTGGTAAGTTTAACGCAACACCGGTCCTTATCAGCCACTGACCATAATCACAGCAACACAAGAGCAGAAATTGGCTAAAGCCCGTTCCATGGATCGTGACCTGCGCAAGAAAATGAAAGAATATGAGAGAAGGGAGACCGAAGCCATCATTAAAAAGGGACAATTAACTGTTGATTACCAGAGAAAGGTCGAGCTTGCACAACAGATGCACACCAATCTGATATCCACGTCCATTGCCTGCATAGAAGCGCAGTCTGATCTCGAAACACTCGCCGCACGAAGTTCGCATGTGCAAGCCCAGCTCAGAGAGAAGGAGCAGGAAGTTCAACAGCTGGAGGCAGAAAAGAAGAGATTACGAGATGAGGCGAGGACACTCATGAATGCCATAAAAACACTTACCGCTACGGAACCTGCAGTTCATGCGTTCTGGGGTGGCATGACCGAGGAGGAAAAGAATCGTACTCCTGAACAGCTTGACATCGAAATCAGTTCACTCGAAGCCCGTCTGGAAAGTCTTCATGGAGGCAATTCTGGCGTGATCAAAGAATATGAAAGGCGTGAAAAGGAAATTGATACACTAAAGTTGAAACTCACCGGACTGGAATCTAATCTTACTGAGCTTGACGACAAGATTAAGGAGATCCGAGACCAGTGGGAACCACAATTAGATGCCCTTGTTGCGCAAATCAGCAGCGCCTTTGCATCCTCCTTTGAAAAGATCAATTGCGCTGGCGCTGTCTCCGTCTTCAAGGGCGGTCCTGCTGAAGGCGCAGACCGTGACTTCGACACATGGGCCATTCAAGTGCAGGTCCGGTTCCGCGAAGGTGAACAGATGTCAATACTTGACAGTCATCGCCAAAGTGGAGGTGAACGTGCCGTCAGCACGATTTTCTACCTCATGGCATTGCAGACTCTCAGCCGCGCTCCCTTCCGGGTCGTTGACGAGATCAACCAAGGTATGGACCCGCGTAACGAACGTATGGTTCACGAGCGCATGGTCGATATCGCCTGTGGTGGTGGAGGCGTCGCGCAATCCTCGCAATACTTCCTCATCACCCCCAAGCTGTTGAACGGGTTGAAATATGTTTCTGGCATGAAGATGCACTGTATTGCAAGCGGCGAGTTCATGCCCGAGAACGGAAAGGACTTAGATTTCAAGGCGTTGCTCGATCGCATAAAAATGCGTGAAGGTGTCGCGGTTCAGGCATGCGGCGTGATGATGGATGTCCTTGATGAGGGCTAAGCGTTTCCTCTTGCAACCTTTTTCTTGTCTCATGTATTGGTGTATACCGGTTCTTCGTTGTTTTGATCCTTTGGCGTATATGATTACTTAGAATTCGTCACTGATGAAATATTTGCTCTATTTCAATGCCGTAGAACCTTGACTCACTGCCCTTGTGGTGTTTGACCGTCTTGTTGAAGGCCGTATTAAATCTCGTAGTTTGCTGTATTTGATTTCCGCCATCTCGGCAGACACAAAGTAAACCAGGCTCACAGTATCGCTGATTTCTCGATCGACTTGCTGCCAGTCAGTGATCAATTCAAGACCACTAACTCCAGGTATGTGCAAACTCAACCTTGTTTTTGCGTCAAAACTCCAAGGGTGCGGTAAGTTTAGTTCCCAGAGCTCTTGTGCTTTTTTTTTTTAGAGATCATGCAGTACTCCTGGCAAATTACTCTTGATATCCCGCAAGCCGCAGGCCATGCGCTAGGCACGAATCTTCTCCTCAAATTTCAAGGCGGAATCTCTTTACCCGCCCAGTCCCAACATTTCCCTCGTCCACTATGCACCTCCAACCTACAGATAACATCCACCAACCTCTCCGCCGAGTACGCCGGCTCAAAAAGCTTCCCTTCCTTCACATTTCCCCAAAACTCTTTGCTAAACCCCGTTTTGACGGTACCGGGATGCATAGAAATCCCAATCGCATTCTCCCCCGCAGATGTCTTGAGGTAGTTATCGAACGTCTTCATAACTTGATTCACGCCCGCTTTGCTTGCGCGGTAACTGTACCACCCGCCTAGCGAATTATCGCTAATGCTCCCAACGCGTGCGGAGAGAGTTACCCAGGTTGCGTGCTGCGGGAGGGGATTGAGATCCGCATCGAGGTTCGTGGACTTCCGAGGTAAGAACTGGGAGAAGTGCTTCAGCAGGAGGAGTGGGCCGATTGTGTTGACTTGGAAAGTCCGAAGCATATTTGCGGCGTCGAGCTGTGAGGGTGATTTCTCGGGATGCAGGATGCCGGGGAGAGCGAAGGCGAGGTGGAGGTGCGATGGTGAGGTTTCGGCGTTGCGAGGGAAGAGTTTGTTACATTCTGCTGCGGCGTCGGCGATCGTGGATTCGTCTAGGGCGCGTTAGACTCGAAAAGTTCTAGAATAGGCTGAGGGAAGTAAACGGACCGCATACGTCGAGCTTCAGTACATGAAGTCTATCTTCTGCGACATCCTTCCCAGCGCCTTCGAGGATCTGGCTTCTGGTCTCGTCCAGGTTGCTCCGCGCTGTTGCGACTAGGGGGAGTTTCGTTATTTGTAGCAGGCGGCGAGCAACTTCAAGGCCAATTCCACGAGATGCAGGAGACACGAAGAGCCATGGCGGCATTTTGAAGTGGACAGAATGATATGTTATGCTTCACGAAATCAAGAGGAGGGGTTGGTTCGCACGAATGCTTCGGATGACGTAAAAACGCGTTCGGCGCGTCGGTGCATTTGTTCGCGACTTCTTCAGGGTCTCAGTTTGTGATTGATAAAGTTTGAACAAAACGTATCGTAGATATGCAAACTAATATGGTGAATTGAGCTTTATTAGAGAGCTCAGGAATCTCATGTCGGAATCATGCCTCCGAAACCGCAGCCTGCAGGCAGCGCGCCTTCAATGAAGCGAAAGAACCCGTCTTCGCAGAGCGATCAAAACAGCCGCAAGAGAAAACGCATCAAGACGCAGGATGCACGTGTTATCGCGGCACAAACAAAAGGGCAAGCATTTGGCAATGGGGAAATCGATGTCGAGAAGTTCGTCAAGGCGCGACATTTTGAAATAAAGGCGTTGGAGGATGGCATGAAGCGATCAAAGGGAGCACTCACAACTAGAGCTTTCCAAAACGTGCCGAGGGACTTGAGGCGACGGACGGCGAGTCACAATGCAAAGAGAGTGCCGAAACGGCTTAGGCAGCGGGCAAACAAGGAGGTGCGTTATTCGCAATGTGCGCAGAAGGATATGGACAGGCGCTGAATTATGAGTGCAGATGATTGAGGACAACACACCGATCGTGACCGCGAAGAAACGAAAGCCAACGACAAAGCTTCGACTTCGTTTGGAGACAGTCAAACGATTGCAGACACTCACCAGCCAGAATCAGCAGAAACAGAAGCAGAAGCAACAAGCTCCACCGTCGCAAGGCGCGGATGAAAGCACACCCACAAAGGAACCTACGGAGGCCGCTCTGCAACCACGAGCTCCCAGAGTCAAGAAAAATATGTTACAGAAGCCAGCGAAACCCAAAGCAAAGTTCCGAAAACGGCAAATATTCAAGTCATGGCTCCCAACACACTTATTCCACGCGAAACGTGCTCACATGACCCCTGCGAAAGAACCTTTGTGGAGGATGGCGATAGCGATCTCGCCCACAGCGAAAAGTTATAGGCCAACACATAGAGCGAGTACGGCGCGAGGTGCGGTGGCTTGGGATATGAGTTACATATCTACGATCGGACTTGAAGGACCGGAAAAGAGCATAAAAGGACTTCTTCGAGCATTGGGTGTGAAGGGCGCAGAAATCAACGACTGTGCGGATGATGTGACCACTCGTTGGACCAAGGGAGTACGATCGTGGGAAGGGTGGGTGTATGAGCGGGACTCCAAACCTAGTAAAGCCATCGCACCAGTAACGATTATCTGGTGTGCAGAAGCTTCTGTACCGGATGAGATGGAGGTGGACGATGCTAGGAGGACCACAAAAACACACAGGGTGGCCAGAAAGATGTTTATACGGGTACATCCTGCCGGATTTTTGCAACTCTGGGAGGAAGTCCTACGCTTGGGCAAAGTACAGAAGCCTGCGGTAATGGTGGAAGACCTTCGCTTTGAGATTGGTAGTATTGAGATTAGCGGTCCTTGCGCCACTGAAGCATTAGTGGGAGCTTTATGGCCGTGTCCCACGGATTCTGAAACGGATTCGTCGCAAAAGGTTTCACGGGAGGCTTGGCCAATGTTGCGTAATCTGACAAATCCCGCAAGTCTTCCAAGATCGGTTGTTCTTGGTTTCGAGATCACTGATCCACGACTACACCACCCCTCGCGGAAATCTTCAACGCAAACCAGCGAGGAAGCACATCAGAAACTTCTCCAAACTCTAGCGGCGTGGCCGCCAGACAAGACATATGGGTCGGCGAAGATCTTCGACCGCACCGCGAGGTTCGTTGCATGTAAGCGACTGCCTAGTCAGAAGGCGATAAGTCGAAGAAAAGCTTTGGCCACCCCGGGGCAATTTCCTCAAGCACAGGCTGGTGATCCTGCGATACCGGTTCTACTTTTTGTAACACGCTCCGCCGGCTCCAATAATGGGAACTGGACAGTATTAATGCCGTGGAAGTGCGTACTTCCCGTATGGTATTCAATCATGTATTGCCCGCTCACCTCTGGAGGCACATCTCGTTTTGGGGGATTGGATGAGAAGAGACAGATAGCTTTTGAGAGCGGAACGCCCTGGTTTCCTGGTGACTATCCAGGACTGCCTGCAGGAATGGCGTGGGAACAGCAGGAAAGAGGAAAACGCAAAACAGCCTGGGAGAGGAGACCGAAGGGCAAGCGTATCGAATGGGAGAGTCTAAACCTTGGACACGATTGTAAAGGCGAGGTCGGACTTGGCTGGGCTTGCGATTGGCAAGAACTGCTCAAGCAGAACTCCGTAAGGGGCGAACCTGAAGCAGCAGAGACCCAGCCTCTCCATATCGACGCGTCAAAGGCCTCAGCACTGCTATCGACTCTTAAGCTGGCGGAACCAATTGGCGTGTCGAGTACTCGCTCTCTGGCTACTGTCAAGCTTAATATGTTATCGCGAGGCGTTGTATCCACCTGTGCACGCATTTATCGCCTGCCGACGAACAATCCTAACCTCCGCCAGAAATGGCTCAATCTACAACCTTCAATTTTGAAGACGCATGCTACAAAGGAAGCTCGTTCAAAGCTCGTGCTAAAGGACGTTCCACCGCATGTGCGTCGACAACATCTTGCGGCAAGTCTGCTTCAGGCACCGCCTACTCCTCGAGTGGGTGAGGACAACTATCCCGTCGTACCCGATAAAGAAGATTTGATGGGGTTTGTCACGACTGGAAACTTCAATCTAGGAGAAGGGAAGGGAACAGGTATTGGCAGTTTGCTCATGAAGAAACTGCTGGATGATGAAGCTAGCGGTGTAGCAGGAAACAAGGCTGCAAATGGCGAAGAGAGGCGTCTTTGCATCGTTCGAGAAGCTGGACAGGCGATTGGCAGGCTAGCACGATGGACGCTTGTTTAAGATTTTTCATTTAGATACGCATTGCTTCTTTTGTTTTAGAAGCTTATATTCTGATTCTACTTTGTTGCAGTGTTGAGCTTATGATAGAGAAGGCTCGACCCCCTCCGATGCTTCCCCACCCATCAATCACGTGACAGCCCACAATGGAACATTCAACCTGGACCGTGAAGCACAGCGTCAGATTTCGGGAATTGCTGCACAACTACCACTACTTCTTCTAATACCTGTTCCTCCGTTTCACGGTATTGTCAACTCCCTGTTCTCGACACACTCTGCAAGTATACTGAGTCTTTAGAAACCACCCGCCGCAAATATGGATCACGAGAAGTTGGCGCGGATGCAGGCGTCCGTCAGGATAGGTAGGTTCTTACACTGGAAATGCTGTGTTTGAGAGTGTCTTCTCGAAGGATTCAGCTAACATTCTGTGATCATTGTAGGGTAAGCAATTCCACTCGAATTACCCTGTGCGCGCGAGCTCAGTGCATGTGATTGAATGTGCTCGTACCACCGGTCAGCATCGCGTCAGAAAGAGAACAGGAATGAAGGGATAAAACTTTACACGGTCGCTAATACAACATCTGAAAATCGTAGAGGAAAAGGTACTCCTAGACGCAAGGTCAAGAAGGTCCACAAGACTGCAGGAACCGACGACAAGAAGCTCCAGACTGCGCTCAAGAAGCTCAATGTGCAGCCGATCCAGGGCATTGAGGAGGTCAACATGTTCAAGACTGATGGAAATGTGATTCACTTCTCCGCCCCTAAAGGTACGAATTGAAGAAAGGGGCTCAGACTTTGAGCAGGGACTTGGTTGTGGGATACAATTACAGCACATGCACCCAATGCGAACAGAGTCCTGGAAATAAGTCCATGCCGAAGCTCTGGTTGCAAACAATTGAGAAAGAGAAACGGAAGCTAATAAATACCTCAGTACACGGCGCCATCCCTTCCAACACCTTCGCACTCTACGGTCAAGGGGAGGACAAGGAGCTCACCGAGCTTGTACCCGGTATCCTCAACCAGCTTGGCCCCGACTCCCTCGCATCTCTCCGCAAGCTCGCCGAATCATACTCATCACTGCAGAAGGAGAAGGGTGAGGAAGGCGGTGCAAAGGACGAGGACGACGATGACATTCCCGACCTAGTCGCCGGCCAGAACTTTGACGAGGAGAAGACTCCCGATGTAGAGTAGATGCAGGAAAACTTGTTGTAAAGCGATCATCTACAGACCCAGGAGAAGACATGACTTCGATGCGAATGCGAGGAAAAGCGCTGAAAACTCCAATTGACGGTTGTTTCTTTACTACTACCACTACTAGCGAGCGAAAAGTTCGAACTTCGCTGTAGAACAAGACGGAAATCCATGTTCATTCTCCTTTCCGCAGACCATCTCGTGCATATATTCCACTTGTAAGATAGTACCGTCCAAACCTTTCCCTAAAGTGAAATCCATCCCATTCAGGCTTCAGATATAACGCAGCAAATGCAGATTAAAGTATAGTTGAGAAATAATGCTTGGCTCGGGGTATACATAAACCCTCTCATTGCCCCATCTGGAGTATTGTCATCCCGAATCACCAACCTCCGACGAGGACCCATAACATATCTTGCTACATTTCTATGGAAACTTGCTCATTCTGCACCTCGTCCATCCGGAGGCATAAACGAGCGCGTTTGTCACTTGTATATGCTTCACTGCCAAGGCGTGAGAAGATTAACATGACACTCCTTCGTCCAAACGCTGGATGTGGCTTGCCCCTGAATGTTCTACGGTTCGGTTTATTTATTTGGTCTTTCATATAAGACTCTCCATCGTCACCCACCGTCTTACTTCTCCTTACCTTACTTGAACCTTTGGTGGCCAGCAACAGCATTTCCTTGAGCGCGTAAAACACTAGCAACTTGCTTCAACCCAGCAACAACAACAAGCCCCGCGACTTCCAAAACACACCACACAAAATGCAGTCCTACCTCGCCCTCCTCGCCGCACTCCCACTTGTCTCCGCACACTTCAAACTCAACTACCCGGCGGCGCGCGGCTTCAACGAAGCAAGTATCGGCACCTTCCCCTGCGGCGGCCAAGACACCGTCTCCGCCGTCCGCACGCAATGGCCCACGACCGGCGGCCCCATCCAGCTGAACATGGGCCACACGGCGTCGCAAGTCGAAGTGCTCATCGCACTCGGCAACAATCCGGGCAGCGCATTCAACACGATCCTTGTCCCGACGGTGCAAGAGACGGGCCCTAACAATTTCTGCTTCGGCATGGTGACGGTCCCCGCGAGTATCGGCGGCGTCGCGATCACGGCGGGAATGAATGCTACGATCCAGGTCGTTACCAATGGAGACAGCGGTGCGAATAGCGGGTTGTACAACGTAAGCTTTTCCACTCCTTCCCACCATAATCACAATAATGTCATGTATTTACGCGACAATCAACAACAGTGTGCGGATATCACATTCACAACCACCCCGCTCTCCTCAACCGACTACGCCGCACACTGCATGAACAGCACCGGCGTCAGCGTCACCGCTTTCGCAAACTCGGCGACCACAAATGCAAACGGAACGCTCATCGGCGCTGGCGCGGCCGCTGCGGCTTCCTCCGTAGTAGTCACAGCCACCACTGTCGTCTCCGCTTCTTCGTCTGGTGCTGCGGTCGCTACTGCTACTAGCAAGGCGGCTGCTGCGACGCTTGCTGCGGGCGTTTTGGGCGCGGCTGGGTGGATTGTTGCTGGGGCTGCTGGGTTGTTGTAACCGTAAAATGCGAGGATACTTAGAATGTAATGGTTGGTAGCCACTGCTTGGGAAAGACGTTCCAAGGTATTGAGTTAGACGAGGGTGTAGTGAGAACTGCAACTGGCTCACGTTGGCCGCTCAAAGAATTCCTGGAGCGTTCTTAAGATAGAATAGACAGTGCTACTTGTGATTCATACCTGGATTATCAGTCCATTCCACGAAAGGCACGACATTGTGCAGAATGAATACCCATATCACGAACTCATCATCTCTCTTGTACTCCTTATGTGACCAAAGAAAAAGGTAGAAATTCCATTCATTCCGCATGTTTTTAACCTCCTGGTTCAAGCAGCCGCTAGTTCTTTGAAAACAGTCCGGCAGTTCCCCACATTGTCTGCACCTGCCAGATCTTGATCTCTTACCACCGACCATGCGTGACAATGGCACCCTTATGATTCCGGAATACCGAGTGCTTCCACTAATATGGCCCCATTGTGACTATCGTCTGCTAAGCACCTCCTGATCTGATTGTGATAACTCTTGCTCGAAACTCATCGTTCCAGTGTATTAAGCGGCTGCCGCATATTGACGGGTCCATTCCCTCGCTGTCTGGATAGCCGCTTGTTCATCTTCCTTCCATCGTTGTGCAACATCATTGGCAAGAGGGTCGTCAGGGTTCGGAGCTCCCAAAAGAGCCTGTATGGAAAGAAGGATCGTACGAATCTGAAGCGCTGGTGACCAATTACCTACCACTGTGTCAGCGTTCTGCATATCATTGGTGTAAATGTAGTGAATATACTCTTCAATAC
>Ga0160429_1001310_pt1 | contig 14077 bp, 10 predicted proteins | sample SolpanmetagenomR_FD_108199 | JGI IMG/M metagenome (GOLD analysis project Ga0160429, IMG submission 108199) | Solar panel surface microbial communities from Lawrence Berkeley National Laboratory, California, USA - R | ecosystem: Engineered > Built environment > Solar panel > Unclassified ...
ACCAGAGCCACTACCAGGCCGATTATCTTGGGGTAGCGGCCCAGGCGCAGCAGCGAGGCCACGGCATTGGCCCGCGCCCAGCTAAAGGGCCGGCGCCGCTCCACGGGCAGCGACTCGGGCACTAGGAAGAAGCCGTAGAGGAAGTTGCACAAGCTCAGCACCGCCGCCACCACAAACGGCACGCGCGGCCCAAAGTGCACAAACAAGCCCCCCAGCACCGGCCCGATGATGAAGCCCAGCCCAAAGGCTGCCCCCACCAGCCCGAAGTTTTGGGCACGCTTTTCGGGCGTGCTCACGTCGGCAATGTATGCGGTGGCCGTGGTGAAGCTGGCCCCCGTAATGCCCGCGATGATGCGCCCCACAAATAGCCAGCCGATGCTCGGGGCCAGGGCCAGGAAAATGTAGTCGCAGCCCAGGCCCAGCAGCGCGGCCAGCAGCACCGGCCGCCGCCCAAAGCGGTCGGAGAGCCCGCCCACCACCGGCGCAAACGCAAACTGCGCCGCCGCGTAGGCAAACGACAGCCAGCCCGCGTACTGCGAGGCCCGGCTCACGCCCTCGCCCGTGAGCTGCTCGATAAGCGTGGGCAGCACCGGAATGATGACCCCCAGCCCAATAACGTCGATGAGAATAGTGACGAAGATGAAAGCCAGCGCGGCCGGGCGTTTGGGCGACATATAGGAAGGATAGCAAAAGCCAACGAAACCGCAAAGCTGGCGACAAAACGGCCGGCCCCGCCCCGCCCGGCGGACTGGCTGCGCTAGACCGCATAATTTTTGCCCCTGATACTCAGCGCGCAACCGCCCGGTGGGCCGCTATTAATAGGGGCTGGCTTGCAGTACCGGTTTTTTTGCCTACTTTTGTACTACCAAACAATGCGGGGTGGAGCAGTTGGTAGCTCGTTGGGCTCATAACCCAAAGGTCACTGGTTCGAGTCCAGTCCCCGCTACGAAGAAAAGGCCGTTCTCTTATCGAGAGCGGCCTTTTTCTTTTGGTACTCAGCAGCAGCGGGGCTAGCTCACGGGGCGTAGCAGCCGGCTCCAGCGCACGCGGTGCCAGAAGTCGGCGTGGGGGTCGAGCGAGAGCCACACGAATACGGCCTTACCCATTACGTGGTCTGCGGGCACGAAGCCCCAGAAGCGCGAATCCTCGGAGTTATGGCGGTTGTCGCCCAGCATGAAGTAATAATCCTGCTGGATGGTGTAGCTGGTGAGGGGCCGCCCGTTTTGCCATATCATGCCATCGGGCCCCCAACTGATGCCGGTATTGTGTTCATACTGGCTCACGATTTTGTAGTAGATGGCGGCGTTGGCGGGCGTGAGGGCGATGGTCTGGCCCTTTTTAGGCACCGGCAGCGGGCCGTAGTTATCGAGCTGCCAGTGGCGCGGGGCCGCACTCTGGGCGCCCGATACGTCGAAGTCGGCCACATCGGGGAAAAGCGCGGCGGCGGGCGTGGCCACGGTCAGCGACTGCACGTAGGGCTGCTTCTTGAAATAGTCGGCCACGCTGGCCGGGCAGCTGATGAAGTAGCCGAGCTGGCCGGTTTGGGGGTGGGTGCCGGCGGCGGGCAGGCCATCGGGCTGGGTATAATCAACGATGCCCTGCGCGTGCAGCGCCTGGCGCACCTCGTCGTTGGGCTGGGGCACGGCCAGAAAATAAGTGGTTTGGGGCTGCCCGGCAATGGCCGCCGCCTGGCCATTGAGAAACACCTGGCCCTGGCGAATGGTCAGCGTGTCGCCGGCCACGGCGATGCAGCGCTTGATGAGAAACGTGCGCAGGTCGCGGGGCCGCTGCTGCTCGTGCGGCACGTGAAACACCACCACGTCATTGCGCTGCACCGTGCTAAAGCCCGGGAAGCGATAGGTAGGCAGCTGCACGAGGTCGGTGTAGCTGGGCAGGCCCAGCACCGGCAGCGTCTGGTGCGTGAGGGGCACCTGCAAGGGCGTTTGGGGCGTCTGGGGGCCATAGTGCAGCTTGCTCACGAAGAGGTAGTCGCCCACCAGCAACGAGTGCTCCATGCTTTCGGACGGGATGACGTAGGCCTCGACGGCCGACCAGCGCAACAGCGTGGCCACCACCACGGCAAACAGCAGCGAGTTGGCCCACTCGCGGGCGTGGCTGGGAGCCTGGGCAGCGGGAACAGGCGGCGCATTGGGCCGCCGGCGCGAAAAGAAAGCCATAAGGAGCAAGGAATGAAAGAGGGAAAAAAGAGAAAGAGCTTTGCCAGCAAGATGCTGCCAAAGCCCAACGGCGAAGAGGCTAACTTTCTTGTGCTTATCTAGGTACAATATTGTTAGCTAGCCGACTTGCCGCGCGGCGCCGGGTGCCCACCCTGGCCATTCGGCTGCCTCTCGGACAGGCGGCCAGGCGGCTGGCTGCCTGGATTGCACCGGGCCCGCAACACTGGCGGCAGGTGCTTTTTGGGGCCCGCCGAAAACATAATTATCTCCTAGGACTTATAGTAGCTTCCGCACGTGCCCTGAAAAATTTTGCGGCCCGCCACGTGGTCGCCTCCGCTTAAGCTTTCCGTTATGCTGGCGTGTCGCCCCCGACCTATTATCTGTCACGCACCCACTGCCAGGGCTGCCCCTTCGCCATCAAAAGCGGCGGCTGGCCCGCCGGGGTTAGCGCTGCCAAGGCCGACTACCTGTGCGTGAATAGCCGCCGCCTGCGACGTGCCAGGGTGGGCGTGCGCGAGCTACTGGCGGCAAGGTAGCAGCCGCCTGGGTATGCAGCCCGGGGGAGCGAGCGGGGTCTTTGCCGGGTAAGTACCCGGGTACTTATTTGCAGGAAGAGTTGAAAAATTAATTGAAAGCCCAGGCCGGCCAGCTGGCCGTGGGGCCGGCGGCGGGGCACTGGCCCCCGGCCGGCCTGGTGCTCCGCCGGAGGTGTGCGTATTGTTAAGCGCGCCCCGCAGGGGGCCGGCCCTGCCGCGCGTGGCGGCCTTTATTATGAAAACCCCCAGCCCTTTGCCATCCGACATGCTTGCGCGCCTGCGCGCCCGCGCCGAGCGCGGGCCCCAGCTGCCCGCTGCCCTGCCGCCCGATGCCACGGCTGCCGAGGTGCAGCGCCTCGTGCAGGAGCTGCAAGCGCACCAGCTAGAGCTGCAAACGCAGTTTGAAGAGCTGCGGCTGGCCCAGGCCGAGGCCGAGCGCAGCCGCCAGCAATACGCAGACCTCTACGACCTGGCACCCGTGGGCTACTGCACGGTGGCCGCCGACGGCACCCTCACCCAGCTCAACCTGCGCACCAGCCAGCTGCTGGGCCAGGCGCCCGCGCAGCTGCTGGGGCAGCGGCTGGCGCTGTTTGTGGCCCCCGCCGGGCGCCGGGCATTTGCCGATTTTCTGGCCCGGCTCTGGGCCGCGCCCGGCCAGCGCCAAAGCTGCGAGTTGCCCATGCACGGCCCCGGCGCGGCGCCGTTCTTTGCCCAGCTCGAAGGCGTGGCCGCCCCCGAAGGACCCGACGCCTGCCAGCCGCCCGCCAACTGCCGCCTCGTGCTGCTCGACGTGACGGCCGGTCGCCGGGCCGCCGACGAGCTGGCCGCCCGAGAGGCGCGCTTCCGGGCCACCTTCGAGCAGGCTCGCGATGGGATGCTGCTGCTCGACGACCACGGCCTGGCCGACCTCAACGCCGCCGCCCTGCGCCTGCTGGGCGCCGCCGACAAGGCGCAGGTGCTGGGCCGCCCGCTCCAGCACTTCTGGCCCGAGCTTCAGCCCGATGGCCGCCGCTCGCTCGACCTGCTGGCCGCCTGCATGCGCACGGCCCAGGCCCGGGGCTGGTGCCGCCTGGAGTGGCGGCGCTACGGCCCGGCGGGCGCCGAAATCTGGGATGAGCTGTCCTTCAACCCGGTGCTCATCAATGGCCAGCCCCTGCTGCACGCTGCCTGGCGCGACGTGACGGCCCGCCGCCAGGGCGAGCAGCTGCTGCGCGAAAGCGAGGGCCGCCTCCAGCTGGCCCTGGCCGCCGCCGGGGCCGGCGTGTGGGGCTGGGAGCTGGCTACCAACGGCTTGTATCAGGATGAGCGGGCGCAGGAGGTTTTTGGCCTGCCCGCGCTGCCGGCGGGGGCCGCCCTCGCGGCGTTGCGCGCCGCCATTCACCCCGCCGATGTGGGCGCCGTGCAGCGGGCGTTGGTCCAGGCCCGGCGCACCCGCACGGTGTTTGACCTGGTGCACCGCCTCGTGCATCCCGATGGCTCGGTGCGCCACGTGGCCGCTATGGGGCGCTTCAGCTACGACGAGCGCACCGGCGCGGCCCTGCGCCTCACCGGCCTGGTGCGCGATGTGACGGACCGCCGCCAGGTGCAGGAGGCGCTGGACTACAAAACCCGCCTGCTCGGCAACATCCTCCACAACCTGCCGGTGCTGCTGACCCGCCTCGGCCCCGATGGCCGCTACCGCCAGCACACCGGCCAGGCCCTGCGCCGCCTGGGCCTGGCCGAAAACGAACTGGTGGGCCGCCGGGCCGTGGAGGTGTTTCCCGACAGCGCCGCGCACTTCGAGCGGCTGCTCGGCGGCCAGCCCGCCAGCTACGTCACTATGACCGAGTACGCGGGCCAGAAGGTGTACTTGCAGGCCTCGGGCTTTTTCGACGAAGAGCAGCAGGAGGTCATCATCTTCGCCATCGACATCACCGAGTCGGAGCAGCTCAAGGAGGAAGCCACCCGCCAGCGCCTGCGCCAGCAAAAGGAAGTGCTCTCGGCCATCCTTACCACCCAGGAGGAAGAGCGCCGCCGCATTGCCGAGGCCCTGCACAACGGCCTAGGCCAACTGCTCTACGGCACCCGCCTGCACCTTGATATGCTGCCCCCCTCCGAGGCCGTGCGCGCCAGCCAGCAACTGCTCAACGAGGCCATCGAGGCCACGCGCACTATCTCCTTCGAGCTCACGCCCACCATCCTCGAAGACTTTGGTCTGGTGGTAGCCTTGCAGGAACTGGTGAGCCGCATCCCGACCCACTTGCCCGTGGACCTCAACCTGCACGGCCTGGCCGAGCCGCTGCCCGCCCTGCTGGCCACGGCCGTGTACCGCATTGTGCAAGAGCTGCTTAATAATGTAATGAAGCATGCCCAGGCCCAGGAAGTCTTCGTGCAGGTGTCGCGCGAGGCCGGCTGGCTGCACCTGAGCGTGGAAGACGATGGCGTAGGCTTCGACGCCGCCCTGCCCGCCCGGCCCGGCGGCATTGGGCTGGCTGGCATCCGCACCCGCGTCGAGCTGCTGGGCGGCACGCTTACGCTGCACGCCCGCCCCGGCCGGGGCACCGGCGTATTTCTGGAGGTGCCCGTAGGAATGGGTGATGGGTAGAAAAATGATTGTTAGTTAATAGGTTAGCTCACTTATTCATTCACGATTGCCAATTGGGCGAAGCACTGGCCGGCCCCGCCGCGCCCGGCCCGTTCGTTGCGCCTACGCTGTTGCAACCCGGCGTAGCAAATAGGTTTAGGCACAGTATGAGCGCTTCGGTGCCCAGCCGTGTCACCCTTGTGCTGCGCTCGGCCAGCCTGCCGCGCCCGGCAGCCTTAGTTTGCCGCATCCCGGACGCCTCTAGCTGCGCGCCATTGCCCCACGCGTCTGCCAAAGACGAAGGATTCCTTAAGCCTGAGCCTATGGTCCTAGCCGCGTTCATTGCCCGCATTGCCGTTGCTGATGCGCCGCTGGTCCCCTGGACTTGCTCCTGCATCGGGCAAGCGCCGTGCTGCATAGATAAGCAGTCTGGAATCAAAGTCTAGTTTTTGGACACCATCCTGCCCCACCCCAGTGCGCTGGAGCCGGTGCGGGTGCCGCCCGGCGGCGGCCAGCGCGTTATTTTCACCACGGCCTTCAACCCGTAGGCGCCCGAAGGTTTCGGGGCCGGGGCGCTCGACTACCTGCTCAGTTCCTTCCGCTGCGTGAAGTTTTAGCGGGCCGCCATCCAGGCGCGGGCCTACTTCGAGCCCCGGCCGAAGTCCACAGCTACCCCAAGGCAGCGGACCAGCTCGTGCGCGTGGTACTGGCCGATACTCGCTACATCAAGGGCCTCAAAGCCTGAAAGTGCACCTGGCCCGCGCCGCGTGGCCGCTGCGCTCGCTCACCAGCCTGCGCAGCATAGAAGAGAAGCTGCCGGCCGCCTTATACGCATCTACCGCTCCTGCCTCGTGGGCCTCGACCACGTAGCCGCCGTGGGCCAGGGCGCGCGGCAAGTGCGCCAGGAAACCCTGCCCGTGAGCGACGGCTACCGCGAGGTGGTGGACGCGTTTTTCACCCGCTGTAAGTAGCGACGCTGGCCGGTGCGCTACGCCCTGTTACCGTAGCAGCGGGAACGTGCCGTTTAGAGCGCACCCACCTGCGTAAATCCGCTGAGCGCGAACCAGGTATAAATACCTGCTCAAACCCAGGTAAAAATACCCGTTTTAATTCAATAAGTAGAGAATAGGCATTTTTTAGGTAATTTATAGTGAAGCTTGATGCGTACTTTGCCGCTAAGAAAAAAACAACTTTTTCTTCCAGAAAAACTATCCGACGCCACCCTATGAAAACAAAAATCTACCAACAAAGCAGGCAATTGCCGGTCTGGCTGCTAGCGGCCAGTGGGCTATTGGCTAGCCCCGCGGCCCTGGCCCAGACGAGTACCACCTTTACCTACACCGGCAGCCCCCAAACCTACACCGTGCCGGCCGGCGTCACGCGCCTGACGGTGGATGCTATCGGCGCCTCCGCGGGTAGCGGTGGCCCAACTGCCAAATTTACCGCTCTAGGGGGCCGCGTGCAGGCTACGATAACGGTAACTCCCGGTGAAAAGCTGACGGTGGTAGTGGGTGGTAAGGGAGCTGCTTACAATTCTATCCCCATTTACGGCGGCTATAATGGCGGCGGCGATTCTGGTAATGGTTCGGGCGGGCCGCTCACCGATGGCAACGGCGCGGCTGGGGGCGGCGCTACTGACCTGCGCCGGCTCCTTGCCGCCGGCAGCACCGGCGATTACCTGGGCAGCCGCAATGCCCTGCTGGTTGCCGGTGGGGGCGGCGGGGGTCGAGGAGTGAATATTGGCGGCAGCGGCGGCCGGCCTAATGGAGACAACGGCCTCGATGGTGGTACTGCCACTGGCCGTGGTGGGGCGGGCGGCACGCAAGCCGGCCCTGGCAGCGGCGGAAGAGATGGCGTGTCCTACAGCAGTAGCGATGGCAGCAACGGCCAGGGTGGGCTTGGCGAGAATGGCGGCGGCGGCGGCGGGTACTACGGCGGTGGCGGTGCGGGTGGCTACCCCTTAACTGGTTCGGGGTATGCTACGGCCGGCGGCGGTTCGTCTTTTGTGACGGCCACTGGCAGCAGTAACATTACCTATGACTACGATAACAGGGGGCTCACGGCCAGCGGGGCTAGTGGCCAGCTTGTTATTACCCCCATCCTGCCAGTGGTAGACCTGGTGGTGACGACGACGACGACCATCCCGGCCGGCACGTACAACAGCCTCACCGTTAACAGCCCCGGCGTGGGCACCCTGGCCGGCAACGTAACCGTAACCGGCAGCGTGACCGTGAACAGCGGCGCTACCCTCAACGATGGCTGTGCCGTTATCAGCGGCGCGGGCAGCTTTACGCTGGCGGCGGGCGGCACGCTGGGCATTTGCAACGTGGCCGGCATCACGGCCACTGATGCCACGGGCGCCGTGCAGGTTACGGGCACCCGCTCGTTTTCGAACGATGCCAGCTACGTGTACAACGGCACCGCCGCCCAAAGCACCGGCACCGGCCTGCCCAATAAAGTGCGTAACCTGAGCACCACCAACGCCGCGGATGTGACCCTGGCCGCGCCCAGCAGCGTAACCCAGGTGCTGACCGTGGGCGCGGCCGGCAACCTCGTCTTGAACGGCCAAGCCCTGACCTTGCTCAGCACCAGCGCCGGCACGGCGCTAGTGGCGAATTTGGGCACGGGCACGGTGAGCGGCAATACGGCCGTGGTGCAGCGCTACATCGATGGCTCGCTCAACAGCGGCCCCGGCTACCGCCACTTCAGCGTAGCCGTTACCGGCACCACGCTGGCCGATTTTGCCACCAGCAGCTACACGCCTGTGCTCAACCCGGCCTACAACTCCTCGCCCACCCCGGGGACCGTCACGCCCTTCCCCACCCTCTACTTATACAACCAGAGCGCCCTGGCTTCGCGCACCAACAACCTGTCGGCCTTCGACAAAGGGTGGCTCTCGCCGAGTAGCCTCACCGATGGCGCTACGCCAGGCCTGGGCTACTGCGTCAACATCAGCGCCGGGCAGGTTGTCGATTTTGTGGGCACGCTCTACAATAGCACCCTTACGGTAGGCATGAGCCGCACTACCGGGCCCACGGCCGCCGATGGGGGCTGGAACCTGATAGGCAACCCCTACCCCGCCCCGCTCGACCTCTCGCTGATGCAGGCCGCCGACCGTCAGAACCTCGATGCCGCTACCTACGTGGTGCAAAGCACGGGCAAGTATACCAGTGGCTACCGCGCCTACGTAAATGGCGTGAGCACCAGCGCCACCAACAGCCCGCTCCTTGCTATGGGACAAGGTTTTTTCGTGCGCGTGAGCGCCGGCCAGACCAGCGGTTCCTTCACGTTTCGCCGCGCGCAGCGCGTGACGTCCTTCGCTAATCAGGCAGCGTTTCAGCGCACCGCGGCCGACCCGCGCCCCGCCGTGCGCCTGGAGCTGGCCGGTGCCGGCCTGGCCGATAGCTGGGTAACGTATGTAGAAGCCGGCGCTACCCCCGCCTTCGATAGCCAGCTCGATGCCAGCAAGCTCCCCAACCCGACGGGCCTGAACCTGAGCAGTGTAGCCGGGGCCGATAACCTGGCCATCGACGGCCGCCCGGCCTTTACGGCCGCCACGGCCCTGGGCCTGCACGTGAGCGTACCCGCCGCCGGCACCTACACCCTCAGCGCCGCCAGCCTGGCCAACCTGCCCGCTGGCCTCGACGCCTACCTGCGCGACGCCCAGACTGGCCAGCTCACCAAGCTCGATGTGGGCACCAGCTACAGCTTCAGCGTAACCACGGCCGAGGCGCAAGCACCACTAGCGGGCCGCTTTACGATGCAATTCAGCGCCGCCGCGCCGCTAGCTGCGGCCGCTAGCCTGGCGGCTGCCGCCATTACGGTGTACCCCAACCCGGCCCATGAAAGCTTCACGGTGGTCGTGCCAGCCGTGGCCGGAGCTAGCCAGGTAACGACCGAGCTCTGCAATGCGCTGGGCCAGGTAGTGCGCACCCAAACTGCCGCCCTGCCCGCCAGCGGTGCCCGCCTCACGCTAGCCACCGACGGGCTGGCAACGGGCGTGTACGTGCTGCGCCTGGCGGCCGGCTCCTTTGCCCTGGCCAAGCGCGTGGTCATTCAATAAATTTACTTCTTACCCAGCCGGCCCCGGTGCGGGGCCGGCCCTTTCCCATCTTGGCATGAAACAAGTTGCTTTAACCGCTGCCCTGCTGCTAGCCCTTGGCACGGCGGCCCAGGCCCAGGCACCCGGCTCGGGTGGCCCCACGCCCACTGACCCCCAGCCCACCGACGTGCCCCTCGATGGCGGGGCCTCGCTGCTGCTGGCCTCGGGCGTGGCCTACGGCCTCAAGCGCCTGCGCGCCCGGCGCCGGGCCTAGCCACTACCTCTACCCCCTGGTAAACGTGCCCCAGCCGCCCCACGGCTGGGGCACGTTTGGTGAAGAGCAGTCACCACCGGCTAGTGCGTAGCCGGCGCGGTGGGCTGCTTGCGGCGCACAATGGGCCGCGCCCGCAGGCACTCGGCGGCCAGCCTGGGGTTGGTGGCGCGCTGGCCACTGCCCAGCACCAGCGGGAGGTAAAGTGGTTGCCGGCTGCTTTTTACGCATCCACATCTCCTGCCTCGTGGGCCTCGGCTACGTAGCCGCCGTGGGCCGGGGCACGCGGCAAGTGCGCCAGAAAACCCTGCCCGTGAGCGACGGCTACCACGAAGTGGTAGACGCGTTTTTTGCCCGCTGGAAGTAGGCTCGCCGGGGGCGGCGGCCAGCATTGCGGAGGGTAGTTCATTCAGATAAGCATTTGACTTAAAGAGTAATTGCTTAGTAAAGGCTATTGCCCTTGCTTGCCGAAGTGGCTGAGGCCGGCCCGGTATTTGCCCGTGCCTGGGGCCCAAAAACGCTGCTGGCCCGCCGCGCCCAGGCGCTGGTCGTGCCGGCAGGGCTTTTTGCTTGGTGCCAACTACACGCTATGCCCGATTTCTACTTTTGGGCCCGCTCGCCGCGGGCCACCCGCCCGCTGGCGGCGTTGGGGCTGCTGCTGGCTACGGCCGGCCCGGTCCCGGCCCATCGCGTGGCGGCTGCTCCCAACTTTACGCGCAACACCGGGGGGCATACCTCCGGCGGCTGGGCGCCCGCTGACGCGGCAGCCGCTGCCAGTAGCACCGCCGAACCGCTGCCAAATGCGCCGCGCATTGCCCCTACCCTTACCCGGCTCAGCGTGGGTAGCGGGCCGGTGGGCAGCAGCGTCACGCTCACGGGGACCAACCTGGGTGGCGCTACGGGCGTGTATTTCAATGGCTTGGCGGCCAATACCTTTGTCGTAATAAACGCTACTACCGTGCTGGCTACCGTGCCGGCCGGCGCGGCCAGCGGCAGCGTGACGGTGGCCACGCCCGGCGGCACCACGGCCGGCGCGGCCTTCACCGTAGTCACCGACCTGGTGGTGAGTGCCAGCGCGGCGGTGGCGGCCGGCACCTACAACAGCATCAGGGTGATGGGTACGGCCACGCTGGCCGGCAACGTGACGGTGAGCGGCGCGGTGACGGTGCAGGCCGGCGGCCGCCTCAACGACGGCTGCTTTGTGCTGAGCGGGCCGGGCAGCTTTACGCTGGCGGCGGGGGGCACGCTGGGCATTTGCGCGGCGCAGGGCCTGAGCAGCAGCCCCGGCGTGGGCGCCATCCAAACCACGGGCGGGCGCAGCTACTCGCCCGATGCCACGTATGTGTACAGCGGCACGGCCCAGCAAGCCACCGGCAATGACCTGCCCGCCCAGGTGCGCGCCCTCAGTACTACTAATTCCAACGACTTGGTAATCAGTGTACCCGTGGCCGTGGCCCAAACCCTGACGGTGGCGGGCACCGGCGACGTGCTGGCCAACGGGGCCCTCACGCTGCTTTCCTCGGCCAGCGGCACGGCCCTGGTCGTCAATTCGGGTGGGGGCATGGTGAGCGGCGATGTCACGGTGCAGCGCTACCTCGACCCCAGCCTGAACCCCGGCCTGGGCTACCGCCACTACAGCGCGCCGGTATTTAGCACCACGGTTGCCGGCCTGACCACGAGTGGCTTTACGCCCACGGTGAACGCGGACTACAACACGGCGGCCACGCCGGGCGCGGTGCGGCCCTTCCCCACGGTGTTTGGCTACGACCAGGACCGCCTGGCCACGGTAGCATCCAGCTACGGAGCGTTTGATAAGGGCTGGGTGTCGCCCCCAGCTACCAGCAGCTACCTGGGCCTGGGCTACGGCTATGCGGTGCAAATCGGGGCCGACCAGCGCGTCGCGTTCACGGGGCAGCTCGTCAACGGCACGATTGTGCTCGACCACCTGCGCCGCGGCAGCGCTTCGTCGCCCAACGCCGCCGAGGCCGGCTGGCAGCTGCTCGGCAACCCCTACCCCAGCCCCATCGACTTCAGCCGGCTCGTCGATGGTACCGACCGCGTGAACCTCGATGCCGGCTGCTACGTGCTCGAAAGCGCCGGGCCCTACACCGGCACGTACCGGGCCTGCGTGAATGGGCTCCCCGCCGGCGGCTCGCTTATTGGCACGGCCCAGGGCTTTTTTGTGCGGGTGCGCAGCGGCCAGACTACCGGGGCGCTCACCTTTCGCAACGCCCACCGCCTCACCACTTACGCCAGCCAGGTGCCCGTGCACCGCCTGGCCGCCGACCCGCGCCCGCTGGTGCAGCTGGAGTTGCGCGGCGGCGGCCTGGCCGATGTGCTCTACGCCTACGCCGAGGCCGGCACCAGCCCCGCCTTCGACTCGCAGTATGATGCCCTGAAGCTGCCCAACACCACCGGCCTTAACTTGGCCAGCGTGGCCGGCAGCGGCGAAAGCCTGGCCATTGATGGCCGCCCGGCTTTCACAGCTGCTACGGTGCTGCCGCTTGTGGTGGGCGTGCCGGCCGCCGGCACCTACGCCCTCACGGCGGTGGCCCTGCCCAACCTGCCCGCCGGCCTCGACGCCTACCTCACTGATGCCCAAACCGGCCAGACCCTGCGCCTGGCCGAGGGCCAGCCCTACAGCTTTGGCGTGAGCGCCAGCCAGGCCACGGCCGTGCTCACGGGCCGCTTCAGCCTGCGCTTTAGCCCGGCGGGGGTGCTGGCTACGGCGGCCGGCCTCACGGCGGCCGGGGTGAGCGTGTATCCGAGCCCCGCCCACGGCAGCTTTGCCGTAGAGGTGCCGGGCCTGGCGCAGGCCAGCGCCGTGCAGGCCGAATTGCTCAATACGCTGGGCCAGGTAGTGCGCCGCCAGTCGGCCGCCCTGCCCACCGCCGGCGCCCACCTCACAATAGCTACCGCCGACCTGGCGGCTGGCGTGTACACGCTGCGCCTCACGGCCGACGCGGCTACCCTGGCCACGCGCGTGGTGCTCAACTAACCCGTTTGGCCCACCGGCGCTCACCTGGGAGGCGGTGGGCCGGATGACGTAGCCCCGAAGACAATTGCCCCGACTGCTCGTGCAGCCGGGGCAATTGTCTTCGGGGCTACGTCATCCGGCCCGCGCGGGGCCGCTAGGCCTTGGCGGCGGCTTGCTTGTAGTGCACGGCGGGCAGCGCCCGCAGGCGCTCGGCGGCCTGCTCGGGCGTGATGTCGCGCTGGGCATTGGCCAGCAGCTCGTAGCCCACCATAAATTTCTTGACGGTGGCTGAGCGCAGCAGCGGCGGCAAGAAGTGCATGTGCAGGTGCCACTCGGGGTAGTCGTGCCCATCGGTGGGCCGCTGGTGGAAGCCGGCCGAGTACGGGAAGCTGATTTCGAACAGGTTATCGTACTTGATGGTGAGCTGGCTCAGGATGTCGGCCAGGCCGTCACGCTCCTGGTCGTTGAGCTGGGTGAGGTCCTGCACGGCGCGGCGCGGCAGCACCAGCGTCTCGAAGGGCCACACCGCCCAGAAGGGCACGAGCACCACCCAGGTGTCATTCGCGACCACGAAGCGGGTCTTGGTTTTCTCCTCGATGGCGAGGTAGTCGCTGAGCAGCGTGCGGCCGTTTTTATCAAAATACGCCTTTTGGGCGCGGGCCTCGCGGGCGGGCAGGTCGGGCACGGTGCGCTCGCTCCAGATTTGGCCGTGCGGGTGCGGGTTCGAGCAGCCCATGACGAAGCCTTTGTTCTCAAAAATCTGCACGTAGTTGATGTTGGGGTCGGCGCCCAGCGTGCGAAACTCGTCGGTCCACACGTCCACCACGCGCCGGATTTCGGCCACCGGCATCTCGGGCAGCGTCAGGTCGTGGCGGGGCGAAAAGCAGATAACGCGGCAGTGGCCGGTTTCGGCCTCGGCGCGCAGCAGGCCGCCTTCTTCGTAGGTGCCGGCCTCGCCCTGGGGCAGCAGGGCCGCAAAGTCGTTGTCGAACACGTACTGGTGCTCGTACTTTGGGTTAGTGATGCCGCTGGTGCGGGTGTTGCCGGCGCACAGGTAACAGGTGGGGTCGTAGGCGGGGCGCGCCTCGGCCCCGTCTTTCTCCTGCTGGCCCTGCCAGGGGCGCTTGGCGCGGTGCGGCGACACGAGCACCCACTCATCGAGCAGCGGGTTAAAGCGGCGGTGGGGCTGGGAGGTAAGGTCCATGCTTTTAAGGGTTAATGATTATTTTTTAAGAATTAATGAGGTGGGTTGGCGGCTTTTTGGCGGTTTTCAGGGTGCTTGTTAATAGCTTCAGTAGCTCGGTGGCATCGGTTTGGAGACTGAGTGACTGGGCGGCAGTTAGGTAAGCGGTTGCTTCTAGCAACTCCAGCCAATAGAGCGTCTCGTTGGCTTCTTTCTGCGCAATGGCCATTTTATGAATAAAATCCGCCTTTGTTTCTGCATACTCAGCCTCTCGTATCATAGCGCCGACTGAGGTGCCGCTGCGAAGCAACTACTTAGAAAGAGTACA
>Ga0160429_1001311_pt1 | contig 14075 bp, 15 predicted proteins | sample SolpanmetagenomR_FD_108199 | JGI IMG/M metagenome (GOLD analysis project Ga0160429, IMG submission 108199) | Solar panel surface microbial communities from Lawrence Berkeley National Laboratory, California, USA - R | ecosystem: Engineered > Built environment > Solar panel > Unclassified ...
AACTGGAGAATATGAAATCGCGAGTGGAGGAATTGAAACAATACGAGAACGAGTTGAAACCATGGAAAGAACGGGAATCAAAGATCCGCCACTACTTGGGTGTCTTCACGGATGTCACCAAGTAATGACTGAACAATCATTTTTCCTATAGTGGTTGAATACTGATCATTGCATAGAGAAAATGAAAAATTACGAGAACAACTAGGCGCGATGGGTTATGCTGTTCCAAGGAGAAAGTATTCATTCGAGCCAGAAGCGGAGACGAGAGAAGGCCATGCTCAGCCAATTCACAATCGCTCGGAACTCTCCAGATCGCCAGTGCGAGAACAGCCAACAGTTACTCCCAACAGTGCAAGTAGTCGGACGCTCTCCGGTCCGAGAGCAGATGGTGTAGAGTTGGAACAGTCCTTCTCGACCAGAGAACTGATGCCACCGCCCCCATTGCCCCGCCAAAGACCTCCTACATCTAAATTTAGTCCCTTCCGGCAGCCAACATTGTTGCCAGCCATGTTGCCGTCGGAGACCAGAAACTCAACTTCGCAGCAAGCTGAATTATTGGGTTTCCCTCAAGCGGCGAGTATCACACGTGACTTTGGTGCAAGGAATAGTCATGGGCTCCATGATTTGTTTGAGAGAACACTCGAACGACGTAACAGTGAACCCTTTAGAGAAGGCGCACATCACCAAGATATACCGCTACAGCATAGATCATCCCACATCTATACTAATGGAGCAGCTGACAATGTCCAATACTCGGATACTGTCAGAACCTCATTGCCTATATCTGTTCGGAAAGGACGTGATACGGATCGTGTTTCAGAAATACATGATTTTCGATATCACGACCCAAAGTCATCCTCGAGGTCATCGCAAAAAGCAACGAACAATCCAGGGGTTGAGCCAAGAAATCCTTTTCACAAGTCGTTGCAGCCTTCGAATAAACGACCTTTTTCCTACGCAGAATCCGTAACAAGTCCGTTCTTCAAGCGAACGACCAGTGTTCCATACTCGAGGACGGTTTCTAAACCGACTTTGGCTCCGCAGAACAATGGACTTCACCAACAATTCTTCAGTTGCCCACAGCTAGAGCGTCATGAGGATAGCGGCGTATCACAAGAACCTTGGTTTAACCTTAGGTCTACTCAGCAAAATGATGAAGCATTGCACCAACTCAATCACTCTAATGATGGCATCATCCCTTCGCGCCAGACGCGCAGGAGTGATCGTTCATTTACCGGATCCGGAGGCCATGTACAATTAGCCACGCCATACCGGCAATTCCATGATTCAAAGGAGCGATTAGGCACCAGACCGAATCTGTTCTCTCGACCTATTGCAACGCCGATACCTAGTACACCTTCAATCCGCTCGAGTTTGCCGAACCCTCAGTACACCAAGCAGGCCAAGCCACAAACTCGCAACCAACTCGGGACTAGTCACAAAAGTGGCATCTTATGGCCGTCAGAACAATTTGTACGCGATCAAGCGATGCCTGCCGACGTCAATACGAGGGGTTACTTCGATGGTCATGACCCTCGCTTCCAACAGATATTTGCAGAACGACCAAGAAGGAGTGTGAGAAGGTGATATCACACGCTTGTGTAAAGTCTTTAGCTCTATTTTGCACCCTTAGATAGTGAACTTTGCGTTATGTAGTAACTAGCTTCTAATCTGACTTATAAAGATGAACGCTCAGACACAGAGAGCCTCAGATAAGTCACAGGACTTCGTTTGAACTCCTCCGATACTAGTATCGTTTTGTCGTTTGAGTTAGACTCCATGACTGGCAGTACTTTCGTCCTTCAACATAAGGAAGGGGCTGATTCCGCATCGTCACAAGGCCAATCCACCCCTTCCAAGCGATGCACCTGTACCATTTGATATTCATGTGCATACAGCTAAGATGAAGGATTTCTTGCATCGAAGCAGCCGAATTTGGATCTTTCAAAGCTTGGGCTTTGAGTCGCCGGTAAACTTCGTTGTTGCCTCTTCATTGACAGCCACGCCACCTGTGTAATCTTTGCCAGCTGTGGCACCTTCTCCGAAGAAGATTACTTCCACCGTCAAATCATCCCTAATTAAGCACCACTACATTAGCGTCTCTTCTATTCATGTTTTAGCGGAAAAACGGACCTATATCTCCTTGAGTAAGGGCTGGGAAGTGTTAGCAACGCGCAGACCATGTCCCTGTCACCGCCACCAAGCGCATTTCTAATCAGATGCGTTGCTGCGTTTTTGTCCTCCACAACAAATCTTGTAGAAGACGGAGTCGACTTCTGCGCCGATGTAGTCGGAGCAAGGCCCCACTGTTGCTGTCGAATTGGAGCTCGCTGGCCTGTTGCATCCTCCTTGGACGCATCCGCTTGCACTGGAAGATCTCCATTTTGCTTGGCTGCTGATGAGAACCACGAGCTGAGCCATTGCTTGGCTTGGCCATCCGTTCCCAAACTCTGATGAGAACCAGCCACTTGATTCGAGCCGTTCGATTGTGAACCCGTGTACTGAGCTTCGGGGTGCTTCTCCAACCACTGACCTACTAATCCGACCACCTCTTCGTTGGTGAGCATCTCCCATAGGCCGTCAGTGGCCATTACCACGAAGTCCCCGTTTTCCGGTTGCACTTTTGTTGTGGTGACAACAGGTTCTGCAGTTACATATGGTGGCGTACGAAGCTCTGCATTGCTCGTCCTGCCGAAGAAATCGCGCTTGATGCGGGCTTGAACGTCCTTGCTCCACTTATACGTCGCATCACCGAATGCGCGAGTGGGCTGCAGACCCCCGAGAATGCGACCATGGCGAACGACGCCAGGTTCACCGGGATGCTCTTGACGGAGTCGTGCAACCTCGTCTTCATTGTCACCTGTTTGGTCGACTGAGAGCGGCAACGCCATCCATTTGGAGGAGTTCTTCGTGCTTCGACGACCGAGTACCGCGCGAGAGTCGCCGGTACAGGCAACGTGGAGATTCTTCGAAGCAGAGTCGTAAAAGGACAGCAACGCGCAAGATCCTGATAGTGCAGGAGCAAGGAGAGATGCGGCTTTTGGTTTCGAAGGGGTTCTGAAGACCTCTGCGACTGAGTCGTGGACAATGGAGTTGTCCAGTGCCATGAATCCACGCTTGATGGCGGCATCGATCGAAGATATCGACGGTAACAGTGCCGGACTGGTGGACTGCGCCGATGTGTAGGTAGTATTTAACTCGCGCGCAACGAACGAAATAAGTACTTGTCGCAACTTTGCCGATGTAGTCCACCCACTGTGACCATCGAAGACACCCCAGAACATCCAGTCGCTGCTTGCTGCGTTGTCCGCGGACTGCGAAGCCACCCCCGGAACTTCGATAATCTTTTCCGAATGATCATCCTCGATGGGATCATTGCTGGCAAGCTGAACAACATCGTATCTCAAAACTCCTTTACCGCGTCCAACAATGTAAGATTCCTCATTACGCCGTATCCTCTGCGTCGCTTGTTCTGGTGTTACCATCTCGAGCACTTTGCGTCCGTAATCGTCCGTTGACTTTGACAGTGGTCCGTCGCCAACAATCGCTCCCGTGTAGATCTGACCACCATCCAACACTAGAGCTTTCCTTGTTGCCTGGGCCGCTTCTTCTACTGGGCCGATAGGAGAGGCTAGCTGGTTCACAGCGGAAGAGGCGAAGCCGCGACTCTGGATTGCACCGCTGGGAGCGAAACCGTTGTTCTGGTTCACGCTAGCGTCCGAGGATGTGGAAGAACCACCACGATAGGCGTAGTAAGCTCCAGATGCGACAAGAGTGGACACTAGAGCGACTGAGAAGTTTCGGAAGTACATGGACGAAGCAAGAAGTAGAGTGTGGCCGTTACGATCGCGGCGCGATGAGATCGACCTTGAGTTCAAGCCATGGCTTGACGAGAGTGAGACGGCAGAGCGACCTTTGTTGACGGCACGAGATAGAGGGCGTCGAGCAGATCGCAGCACTTGAAGAGCTGCTCGGCGCATCGAAGGGTGGACCAAGCTGTGGTTGTTACATCGGGAGAACGAGATGTATAGCAAGCACGAGACATCTCGGTTCCCAAACATCCGACCTCCGCTCAAGCCTTTCTTACGTCACATTTTTTGCAACTTTCTATTGAGACATATTGAATGACCTCATAAAATGTCTTCACGAGCACTGAGAAAAGCGCAAAAAGAGCGGGAGCGAAAGCAGTTGGAGTCAGCTCATGAAGATGAAGTGTCGGACGATGACGAGACACAGGAGGAGCCGGGCGCTGCGCCAAAGTCAAGCATGTTTGCCATGCTTGACATGGACGAAGGGGAAGAGCAGGATGAGCACGAAAAAGATGCCGAGCTAGAGGATACTGTGCAGAAGCAGACCGATGGCATCGCAGACTTGGATGTTGGAAGGTATGAGCGTTTCTGGCAGAAACAACCACCCAGCTAAAGTGTGAATGAAGTGCAGAAGAAGAGGATGCGAGCTCTGAGTTGGAGAAAAGCGAGCAACAGCACAAAGACACGAAAAAGCCCAAGAAAAGCAAGAACAAGAAGAAGACGAAAAAGAGTAGCGCAAGCACAAAATCGACGGTGGATGATTTCCTGAAAGACATTGCTCAGCCGGCCAATACACCAAGTGATGACTCGACATCCAACGATCTATGCAACTTGCTGGCTATCGACGTACAACACCTCCAAGTTGCCAACGAAATGCGTCGCCTTTTCGGCCGTGCGGCATTTCATGAAGACGAACACCAAAGTGCCAGCGAACAGCGTCGACCGCGTGAGGGCGAAGGAGCATCTCTCGCTGACGCCGTGACTGGGAAAATGGCTTACGGAGGTCCTGGGCTGCCTGCTATGCTCCGCCGACGGAATCTCTTCGCCCAGGGTAAGGAAGATTGGCCACGAGCGACTGGTGGAGGGCTAGGCATGGAGACTGTGGAAGCCCGGTCGAACGGCGTCACGGAGTATCGCTTTGTCCACAACGCTGGTTACCAGCACGCGCAAAGAGAATTCGAGAATTGCGTACTGGGAATGGATCCGAACTCGATGGTTCACCTTCTGCGATTCAACCGTAAGCTTAATAAGAATGGCTGTTTACTGGGATGTCGGCAGCTAACTCACAACCCAGCCTACCACGTCTCAACACTCCTTCAAGTCTCCGAAATCGCGAAGCAAGAAAAGGATTACGCAACAACCGGCCTCCTCCTCGAGCGCGCTCTATTCTCCTTCGGCCGCGCTCTCCCCACATCCTTCGCCGCCAAACTCGCTCAAGGCAAAGCGCGCCTCGACTTCCGCCGCCCGGAGAACCGCGAGTTCTGGCTAACCGTCTGGCGCTACATCGCCAACATTGGCATGCGCGCGACGTGGCGCACAGCCTACGAATGGGCCCGACTGCTGCTAGCCCTGGACCCAGAGGGCGATCACTACTGCATGTGCCTCATAATCGACCAATACGCTCTCCGCGCCCACCAGGCTGGAAATTTCCTCGCCTTGACAAAGTCGCGGTACTTTGCAGACAAATGGCGGCACTTGCCAAACATCCGGTTCTCCGCATCGCTAGCCGCAAAGATGGGCGGGGCCGACGCTTCTACCTGCGAAAAGACACTTGCGGAGGTCATGCAGCAATACCCCTGGGTGACGGCGCGCCTCCTGCAAGAACTCTCCATCGACAAGATCCCCCCTTCGATCTGGGGAATCACACCTTCCTCCGAAAAGGACACGCTCTACACGGAGCTCTACGCAACGCTAGCCAAAGACTTGTGGAAAGCACCAGAGGCATTATCATTCCTGACACGCAGTTGCGCCGCTTTATCATCAACAGGAGGAGGAGGAGGAGGAAGCACAACGACAGCAGCACCGAACCCGCCAAACACCGAACCCATTTCCATCGACGAAGCCCGCCACGTCCTCCTCACCGACCGGCCGGCTCTAATCGCGCTCGTGCCGCGGAGTATAACGAGCACGGTGGACTCCATGTCCGACCCCCTGCCGCCAACGGATAACCTGCCTTCCTACACCGTGTTGTCGAGACGAGTCGCTCAGCAGCGGAATACTGCGATATCCCTTAATGACGACGATGAGGATGACGAAGAAGGAGCCGCCGCCGCTCCAGAAGACCTAATCGCGACCAACCCGAGACAATTCATCACCGAGCTGGACGAACTACAGCGTTTCTTCGAGTATATAATCCCCGGCGTCGCGCAGCCTGTAGGAGGAGGAGGAGGAGGAGAAGGAGGATACAATCAGGACGGTGGCGACGCTCCTCGGGATATCTCGGACGAGATCGTCGAGCAGGCCATGGTGAGGGCGAGTGTACGTATATGCCGTTGCGCAAGCATGGAAAAGTGCTTTTGCTAACAGGAAGTGCCGACACAGATGCCCATCGGGCAACTTCGACAAAGGATGACAAGGTTCGTTCGTTTGAGAGAGGCGCTCTTGGCGCAGCCGGGTCAGGTTGTGAGGAGTGAGGGCGGTGACCGGATTTCCGTCGAGCCGAATTCGGAGGTTAGGGTTGTGCTTGGCGCGAGAGGGGACGAGGAGGATGGTGAGGGTGGTGAAGACGTGTATAATGTACCTGGGGCGTTTACTCGGGAGTGACAGCTGCATAAAGTACGGCGAGTATCGAAACACGATGTTTTGATAGTGTAGGTATAGACATAAGTCGGTATACTTCTGGGATGTCAAAAGTAGAGTCAAGTTCCACCATACACGATACCAAGGTCAAAATGAAGAGAGAAAACAGCAAATCTCAAAATTCATCCAAGACAATCGCTATATGATTCACGTTATCCATAGTACGCCCTCAAAACACTAGATCAGTACTCCAAAGATACCTCTTGGCCCTTGACACGACCTATTACAATATCCGCAGCGTACTTTGGAATGACCTCGTCATCGTGAAGCATGGAGAACTCCTCGCTGGCGTCCTTGCCCATGTGACTGAACAAAGCCTGAGGACCACCAGGATGCTCCTCCACCCAGTCGGTGACGTTCATCACGACGCCCTTGACCGCGATCCATAGGTCCTCCTTCTTGTTGTGCTTGGCGACTTCCTCAAGAGTGTACTCGGCATCGGGCACCTTGAAGTCCTTCAATGGGTTGGGCTTCGAAACCTTGCCCGGGTCTGTGTTGTTGTGGTTCATCACTGGTGCAGCCGAGGTTTGTGTTTGATGTGCGGGTGCGTCGGAGGAGGAAGCGCGGTCGGAGGTGGCTGAGGAGGAGGATGAGTCGGAGGAGGAGTTGTTGGCCCACTCTACGGAGATCTTGCCTGGGGTATTGGGGTCGATGTGAAGAGAAATCTGTCCAAGACGTGAAGCTGCAGAGCTCACACCACCGGTCAATACCTTCTGGAAGAGGTACTTGCTGGCAGACTCTCCAGCCACACGACCGTAAACCACGCAGCCGAGCAAAGACGAACCACCGAGGCGATTCGCGCCGTGTACACCACCGGCAAGCTCACCGCAGACATAAAGTCCCTCGAACGGCTTGCCTTCGGTGTTGAGACACTCTGACTTGTCGTTGATCTCAATACCACCCATGGTGAAATGGAGAACGGGCTCCATGACAGCTACGTGGAAGGTGTCGTCTACCTCAAACGGGAGGTTGTGGAAGTACTTCTTGCCGTACGGGTCCTTGGACTTGCCATCGGCAATGTCGTTGTACTCGGAGAAGGTCTTCTCCAAATCCTCTTGACTGCAGCCAATCTCCTTGGCAAGTTCAGCGCCGCTCATCTTCTTCATGAGTCCACGACCTGAGTAGTGGCGGGCATGGAAATCTAATATTGATGATGCTTTGGAGTTGAGCACCAGGCGGATGGGCCAACGGTCTGCCTCCTTTTCTTCCCACATCTTGCCAGATACGTAGTCACGGTGGCCCAATTCATCAGAGAATCGTTGTCCCTTGCCGTTCAATAGGAGACCACCTTCTCCACGTAGTGCTATGATAATGATTAGCAGTGATTCAACTCAAGCAAGATGAGCATCGAAAACTTACCCTCTGCAGCAAGGAACTTCCACTTCGAACCCGGGTCTTTAGGATCTACCAATCCTGTTGGGTGAACCTGCACCTTGTCCATGTCGATGCCGTTTGCTCCAATTGCCATCAACATCTTGTGACCATCACCTGTGGCGTGCTGTCCGTTTGTGCTGGCCAAGTCGAAGGTGTCAGGCCTGTGCTTCTTCAAGAGAGAGTCCTCTGTGAAGTCTGCGGCATAACCACCGGTGGCTAGGACGACAGGGCCATCCACGGTGACTTCCTCGTCATTAAAGACGTAGGTAACACCAGTGACAAGGTTGCCGTTCTTGTTCACCCTCATTACCTTGGCTTTCTTGACCAACTGCATACGCTCTGGCTCGGCCTCGGCTAGTTCTTCAAACCGTTGCATCAAAGCGTATGTGATTGCCATGCCCGGGAATTTCGCATCGTGACCGCGGTGAGTCCTGGGGAAGGAGTGTCCACTGCGATACGTTAGCCAGCTGATTGAATGATGGAGTTCCACAATACTCGCCCAAGACGGGAGACTAGAGTCAAGTCCAGATTGAAAACATCTTGCAGCCACTCGACAGCGCCGGCCGACTTGTACGTGAGGACCTTGATCAGATCGGGACGTGCCTTGTCACGGGCTGACTTGAGAGTGTCATCGTAGAATTGCTTGACGCTGTCGCCAATCTTCTCGTCAACCTGTGTCCTGGTGAGAGCCGCATTGATTCCGGAAGTGGCCTTGGTGGAGTTGCCGCCCATGAAGTCTAGAGGCACATGTTAAGAGGCTTATTTCATCGATGTAGGAAAGGTTGCGCTTACTGTTCTTGTCCAGCAGCAAGACATTTCCACCGGCAAGGTAGATTGTGTGAGCAGCGCTCAATCCGGAGACTGGATGGCAACACGTTAGAAGCAGATTGCTTGTGTCAATAGGGACATCGGTAACTCACGGCCGGCGCCAACAACAATGACTCTCGAAGGCATTGTGATGTGAATGGATGGATGGATGTGGATTAGGGGGGGACAAGAGAAGGAAGGGAGGAGATGGATGAGATGGGAGACAGAGAGAGTGGTAAGAGAGAGAGAGAAAGAGAGAGAGAGAGAGAGAGAGACTAGTATCTTTTCGTTCGCTTCTCTCTCTCTCTCTCTCTCCACGATCACGAGGAAAAAAGGGCGCGGGGGGGGGGCGCGGAGGATCTGAGCCTCGGGATCTAAAAGGGGGCCCTCTTTCTTTTCTTTTCCCTTGGAACTCATCCATCCCCCTCGGCTTAGTTGATTTGACTCAGTTACAGTAGATGGGCACATGCTTCGGAGAAAGCTGGGCTGCATCTCGGCATGGGAGGCCTTTCTTTATTCATGCTGCACATGTATGTATGTAAGCAAGCACAACGAACGATACAGACGTTGGGTCCGACTAACAGGATTTCATTATTATTCTTTCCATCCAGCCAGCGCCGGCATGGAATGCTCCTTCGACGGTGTTAGACCGTGTTAGAGTCCGTCGTCAACAACTTTACAAGACCGAGTTCGACCTATTCGTTGCTTTTGCAACGGTGGACATTCGACGGCGAGTCAATGAAAATGAACTCCTTGGCACTCGCACTTGTCGGCTGATGTTGTGTTGACTTTACTTTCATCTACGCATTACAGCCTTGACTTTGGGCTATGCCAGGCCTGCACCTGTAGAACATTCTCCCAGCCTGGAGAAGGGAAGTACTCTCGCCCAAGATTCTTCTTCAACACCTTGCCGCTTGCTGTCTTTGGCAAATCCCCCTTCACAATGCGCAAAAGAGTCGGCAGCTTGTAACCGACTAGCCTGTCTCGCAAATCATCTCGTAGTTGAGCAAGTGTCAAAGTCTTGGAGTCTGCTTCTTCCTCAAGCAGTGTCACGAGAGCGGCCACTCTTTCACCAAATTCCTCGTCTGAAACTCCTACAACCATTACCTCTGCTACATATTGCAGCGCTAAGATTTCTCTCTCAATATCCAACGCTGAGATTTTATATCCGCCTGACTTGATGATATCCTGCGATGCGCGACCCATAATGAAATAGTTGTCGCCTTCCCGTCGTGCTATATCGCCAGTCTTAAAGAATCCGTCCGCGTCGAATGAATTTGCGGTAGCGGCATTGTCAGAAAGATACCTGCGAGAAATTCATCTCTGTTCGAAAGTGAGGAGTGTCAAACATTGCCTACCTGGCAAAGAGATGCGGTGATTTGACCAGAATTTCACCTTCATCACCCTCCGAAAGCTTGAGTTCCACGCCAGCGACGATACCGCCCACTGAACCATCTGGCACGCTCCCATCAAGCGGAACCTTCAAAACCGCACCAACCTCTGTCGATCCATAACGTGTCAGTATAGTCTTCCCCTTTCGAACCCTTGTCCAAAACTCCTGCATCGGTCGTGGCAACGCACTCGTTCCACAAATCATCGCCCGAAACTGGCTCGCCGCATTGTCGTAAGCTGTGCGATCTGCCATCGGCAATTTGACTATAGTCTTTTGGTGAAATCGCATCATACGTAGGAAGATGGTTGGTACTCCTGAGAAAAAGGTCAAACCACCCTCACGCCATCTATCCCACGTCCACTGTGGATCGAAGCCACCGCTTTTAAACTCAATGCAAGCGCCAGCCATGATGAATGGGAGGAAGTTGATAACTAAACCAGTCACATGATGAACTGGCAAAACATGCAATATGACATCCTCCGGCCGTAAGTCGAAATGATCTATTACGCCTCTCGCCGCTTCATGGATATAACCTCTTCTTAGCACAGCACCTTTCGGTTTCCCAGTGGTGCCAGATGTGAAGATCACAATCCCAGCACTGTTCTCATCCAAATATTTGTCTGAGGAGATTACAATGTCGGCTAAAGCGTTAAGCGGTCCACTAAGATTAGGACCGATCTCAATGATCTGAATAGAGGTACTGTGTAATCGGCTAAGCTTCTCTACAATTGCAGTTCCTAAACCTGCGGCACTGCTGGATACCAAGACCATAGCTTGGCAGGACTTTTCCACGAAGTAGATCGCCTCATCTACAGGTAGGACAACAGCTAATCATGAGTCAATCAGTAGAAGTCTTACTCTTGATTGCAAATATCTTACTCATTGGCACAATCGCTGCTCCAAGAGCAAGCACGGCAAACATAGCTACTGCATACTCATAGCCTCCTGGAGCAAGTATGCCTATGAACACCTCTTCCTCATTCTTAAGACGTGTCACTACCTCCTCAGGCAGTGCGTCAGATATCTTAACTCTAAGGTTTAGGGCATCAATCAACAATTGAGCATATGATTTTTCAAGCCCAGCATTATCATCACGTATCGCAAGTCTGTTACGGTGCGCATTTCGGAGTACTTGGGTGAAGAAGGGAGTATTTGGTAAAACGGTCTTGCCACGATGAGGAGGAGTGAAGAGTGTGCGATCGTCGTCGTGTTCTTTCGATCCGCCTGACATCGAGTAAACTACTACAGTTTAACTATGTATTATCTCGATTTCACCCTTCGACATATGTATTGAATAATGTCTTTTCGTCGAGTTGGGTCGTAGAGTAGTTGTGCAGTAATATCGGTACCCGTACAGGTTGTCAATTACCCCGCCTTGGCGGCAATGATAAAGGCGGGGTAACTTACATTAATGCATTACCATATTCACTTTTTATGTGATTGCATCACGGAACAAATAGTTGTAGTCTATTTGCTCCACCACATACTTACTAAAATTGACCCAATGCCCGACTTTACGGACAATCTGAAACCAGCGGAGCCTAGCGGTGCACAAGCATTAGCAGAACAGCGTGCCGGGTCTAATGTACCAGTGCGAGAACTCGCACAGCATTTAATGTCTCAAGATGGTTTCTTGGAGAGACAAGAGCGAGTCCTGAAACAGGTGCTCAAAGAACCCTTACTCGACAAGTCAACCCAACAGCAACTCTCGAGGCCTGAGAGATACAAACTAGGCCTTGCCAGGGCGAAGTTACTACGACGCATGGCCGATAGAATCGGATGGGACCATGAAGACCACAAAATGCAAGCACTTGTACTGCTCGTATGGTGAAGGATTGGCAGTTGACGCTTTGCTAGGGCAGAATACCTTGTCGATGATGTTTCGCCTTATATGCTGCACATGTCCATGTTCGTAACCACTGTACGAGAGCAGGGTAGCGATGAACAGAGAGCATACTGGTTACCCCTTATCGAGAAGTGGAAGATTATCGGCGCTTATGCTCAGGTACTGTGTTCTGTTCCATTAGATCCTACATGTGACTTCTGACTGACTTTCGAAAGACAGAGCTTGGACACGGAAGCAACGTGAGAGGTCTTGAACTACAAGCGACGTGGGACAATGAAGGAAAACACTTCATATTTCACAGCCCTACACTGACAGCAAGCAAGTGGTGGAATGGTAGCTTGGGCCGAACAGCCACGCACTCGATTGTCGTAGCTCAGTTGATCCTTCCAGACGAGAGCGGCAAAGTATTAAAGAACCACGGCCCCCATCCCTTCATCATTCGAGTTCGTGACGAGAAGACACACCAGCCCCTTGCTGGGATAGTCGTTGGAGATATCGGGCCCAAATATGGCTACAGCTCCATGGACAATGGATACATGCTCTTCAATCGATTCCACGTCCCGCATTCTGCCTTCCTGAGCCGATATTTCCAGGTCGATAGGACTTCCGGGATGTACACCAGCACGGCTCAGAATCCAGCTGTCGTCTACGGCTCGCTTACAAACATCCGCGTCAACATTGTGCTGCATGCGAGGCTGGTACTTGCCAGAGCCGTGACAGTGGCTGTGCGGTACTTGACAATACGCCGGCAGTTTCGCGACAGAGACGATCCAGGCGGAAGTGGACCAGAGCGAGCAGTTCTGGATTACCCCACCGTGCAGATTCGTGTGCTGCCGTTACTAGCGACGACGTTTGCGCTGCATTACACAGGCCGGGTCGTGGGCCAAAGATATAAAGACATTCGGGAGAATATTGAGAAAGGTGATTTGAGCGAACTTGCTGAACTCCATGCGACATCATCCGGCCTCAAATCCCTTTGTACGACGTTAGCTGCGGATGGGATCGAAACCTGTCGGCGGGCGCTCGGCGGGCATGGATTTGGTGGTGGGAGTGGTCTGATACAATTGAATGCTGATTATCTTTCCAAGCCTACGGTCGAGGGTGACAATGCGATGATCACGCAACAAACGGCCGCCTACATCGTCAAGAAGATGCAGGCAATAGCGGAAGCCGTCGACGACAAAGCCCTGACTTCCTCGAATGCGATCGACAGAAGTTTCAAGGAACACTTGACCGCCACGAAAGCCGGACTGAGCGAACAGGACACTTTTAGCATCTTAGCAGACGATGGCGCCATAGTACACGCTTTCGAGCGCCGCGCAGCTCATCTTTCTTTACAAGCATACCAAGCGCGAATAGTCAAGAAGAAACCGTGGACCAACTTGTTAATACAGCTCCACGCGCTATCCAACGCCCATTCGCAGGCAATCCTGGTGCGAAACTTCCACGTCGCTCTCTGCGCATCATCACCACCAGCCAACGACGTAATCCCGTCTGCGGCAAAGTCCGTGCTGTCGATCTGCTTCAGACTTTTCGCACTTCACACTATCAATACCCACGCTCGCGATTTCAGCGCTTCGATGGCAGTTTCTAGCGCCGTCCTGGACAGCTTACCGGACCATGTGCTTGAGCTGATGGACCAATTACAGCCGCACGCTGTGGCGCTTGTGGATGCGTGGAGTATACCGGACTACCTACTCGACAGTGCGCTCGGGAGGAGTGATGGTCGAGTGTACGAAGATCTCTTTAATCGAGCGCATCGGCTGAACCCTTTGAACAAGGAGACGTTTAATCCGTATTACTGGGACAAGAATATTTATATGGACAAATCGAAGCTGTAGTTTAGAGGAGTAGAACGAGCAGAACCAGACTCAATAATTTGCAACGACCGTCAAAATAAGGCTTCGCACGTGACACGTTCTGTGAAGCAAGACAAAAGGGACGAAAGCGGGCAAGGCAATCTGCAGGGCTACTGCCGACAAGATGCGGGGTATTCGTCCTGTGTTCCGTTCTTTGTATTCGTAGTCTACAGGTACTCTTCTAATCA
>Ga0160429_1001312_pt1 | contig 14061 bp, 12 predicted proteins | sample SolpanmetagenomR_FD_108199 | JGI IMG/M metagenome (GOLD analysis project Ga0160429, IMG submission 108199) | Solar panel surface microbial communities from Lawrence Berkeley National Laboratory, California, USA - R | ecosystem: Engineered > Built environment > Solar panel > Unclassified ...
AAACACGTCCGAGTGAGTTTTTGCTCCCTCCCATTCCTTCTCGTATTCTTGGGTTTTTCCTTTCTTTTTTGGTTCGGTCGGTTCTTGGCCTTGCGCTTATCGTCTCTCTCGTCGATTTTTCTTTATCGTCTATATCCTGCAGATAGCGACGTGCTGTTGTTGGTCCTTTCGTTTTTTTAACAATCGAGTTTTGTCGGCGTACTTGTTCTCAGCACACTTTGTTCACATGTGTGTGACTCTTGCCTGTTGATGTCGTGAGAGGCTTGATGATATTAAGATGGGGATCCGCGAGGCGATGGCCTCCGTGGTATGCTTGGTTATGTTTGATATTGTTTGCAGGTGAGTACAGATAACTCTGTCGTGTCTTGTAGATTACTGACTTGTTGTGTTCAAATGTAGGTCAAGCTGCTGCTCAACCTGAAACGCGATCGATCAAGGATTTTATGAAAGGTTGGACGACATTGGAGATTGCGTGCTGTCTTGTCCCAGTCGGATGGATCGGGCTATTCCTTATCGGGCAGTCTGCTTGGCATATACGAGTGTGGTTGTCAATACACAACCTCGTGAAGCGAGCCAAGCTTGAATTGCACAACGTAGAACACAAACAAAGACAACGTGAGGAATATCTTGGTCTCAGAACTCCACATGCGAAGAAAAATCAAAACAATGAACATGAAGGCCAAGACCCTACCGAAACACGACCTCATGATTGGAACCGGGCTGGTTATTTGATCGTGCAGCCCACAAAGCAAGAGGTAGCGGATCCAATCCCAGGCAATGTGCTTCCTAAAATGAGAGTGGGACGTCACGAAACGAACTGGTTGACAATCTATGGTCGAAATTTCTCGGAGAACAATGAAGCAAGTACAGATTCCGAAAAGTCAAAAGGTTCTTGGGTAGAATTGTCCAGAGACTATCCGCAAGATTTCGATGAAGACGACGATGATGATCAGGGCCGGAGCAAGTACAACGAAAAGCGTGAAGCACAAAACGGTCCTGTACTCCAGCAGATTGGACAAATCTCTTTAGCCGATAAACAACTCCTAGATTTGTTAAAAGTATATCTTCAAGACAAATTGTTTTACCATTATGATAATACATCAACCGACCGAACCAAAGCAGAGAAGCTGAAAGACCTCGACCTACACTTGTGGGATACTTATAGATTTCGGACCCTTCATCCTACTAGAAGACATCACATCACGTTTTTGGGTGAGCCCCTCCAGCACAACGATGACCACGAAAAATTGAATACCATCTATCCTGTCTTAGAAGAACTTCCTCCTCTGCCTGCGCCAACTACTACGCCGCTCATGGTAAAATCGAAAAAACCAAAGAAAAGGCATAGTCACTCTTCGGGGCACAGCAAGGCAAAGTCCAAAAAGTATGATCCAGGTTCTGATTATGATGATGATGATGATGATGATGATAAGGGTTCCGTGTCCGAGGAATGTCACCAACCCAAGGTTAAAGATGGGAAAACTGTGCCGCATCACTGGTTACGGCTTCTACATAAACACACGACCAAGCCGGATGAAGAGCCTCTTAAACAAACTGTCGATTGGTGTGACCCAAATCTTAAGATTGACCCTAAGGATCTAGAGTCGCGCGCAAAAGATCTGCTCCTACAGGAGAAACACTTGGCAATTTGCGCCTCTCACACACCCTACTTACTTGCCCATCCACTGACGACTGCTTGGTTAATAAAGGTCGGTATATGGACTCTTTGGAACACATTAATTATGCCTGCTGTCTCGATCGTATTATTGGCTCGTCTCCAGGCCACTACAGGTCGTGTTCTGAAGATGTGGAATACAGGATCTGATACGACAAAAGCATTGTATATATTGATATTGGCAATCGCATTGCTCGTGATAATATTCGCTGCGTACGATGCAAGTTTCTTCTGGAGACTCAAGAATGCGCACTATTATCATAGATTTGTGCAGGGCACGTACAACCTCTTTTTTAACGAAGCACACAAATGGTGGACAGCAAAATGGCATACGTGGTTCTCAGGGGGGTTTAAATATGCTAAAACAAATGGTAGTGCGGTCCTTGGACACAAATCAATGCGGGCAGTAGGGTCGTTCTTTTGCATGGGCTCAGGTGGCGGTGCAGCATCTTTTAAACTTTTTAAAAAAACCCCGCCTGCCACGGCCGCTACTGCTACTGCTACAGCCACCGCCAGCAAGAAAGCACGAAGCTTTGTACCTGTAATGGCTGTCATGCCTGGAACAATCAAACTCCTCTGGTGTTTGATGGTTATGATTGGATTAGTCGTGATAGTGGGTCTGACGATCATCTATATCGATAGACGAGGGCGGAGAAAAGCAAATTGCGTTGATGCAATCACTCCCAACTCGCTCGAAAAAGGTAAGCTCAAGTTCCGTGAATGGCGTTTGTTGCAGCAATCACGAAGAAACGATACGAACAAAGGTAATTTTAATAAGTGTGATCATGGCTTTTACAAGTCATAGCAGTGATTTCTGTAGTGATACTAGAGAACTGTCTTCTAGGTGTGAGCTAAATTCAATACATTTTCTCTCTTTAATTTGCTAAAGTAATATACTAGTGTGAGTGTGATTTCTTGCCCCATGTTGTTTCACTCCTGGCCGTGCAAGGTCAAGTCTTACATAACAACTTTGTCTTGGATCTCGTCATCATCTCCGCAAAGTCCTTTTACCAGTTCTAGCTATATCAGTAGTTGGATTTGGTAAAGGCGCTCTTTATATGTGACGAGCACGTGTATACTGTCAAGACTCACTCAGGACAACTTGTTATAATAGACTTGGGAATCATAAGGCGACGGTGCATCCAAGGTAATGGCATTGACAATCAACCAGTTTGATCTGCGGGCCAAGAACAATGGGATGGCTCATAATTGGTGGTTCAAGCCTGTTAATCGTTGGCAGACGTCAGGATCTCGGCTGACTAGTCACTTTGATGTAAGTTGATGAATAAGTAATGAACTAATCAGCTACGAATCTATGATGAATGTGGTGTTGTTAATGCTCAAATAATTGATGTTATATGGCATGGTAGTTCATTCGTATTGAGCTATTTTTACGCTCCTTTGTCGGAGCCAAACTCCGGCGAGTGATGGAGTTTCTATTGTTCGAGGCCACGCGGCCTTTTCTTCCCCCAGATTTTTCGGTCCGAATGGCTGGAAATTCCCTCCTACAATCTCCGGACATTCTACTTGGACAAAAGTCTCCTGACAGGATTGTCACCGCTGCCGCTTCCCGTCCCAAAGTTTCTTCTGTGCTGCTAAAAGTGACTAATAGAGTTTTGTTCAGAAACGCTCGAGTATCTATATCACCCTGATGACAAAGTCCCCGCTCATCCTCTTCGCTTTTTCTTCCATACACACAGTAAGTTGATTTTGTTTCCTGTCACGCGTCTCCACCATGGAGTCTCATAGACGCGGGAGGTTGGCTATTCTCTTGTTTCTTCTGGTCTGTATCGCTTCATTTATTTTTCTTTTTCTGCAGCTTTATTTCCAAGTTCAAAGTCTCAAGTCGAGTTCGCGCCATGATATGCCATTAGAGTCTGATCACGGCGCACTGCTAGAGAAACGGGCGAATCTTTTCACGATGATCGGTTACCTCAAGAAATACAAACATGGTGACGTGATAAGTACGCCGTCAAAGAAGGACTCTTTATGGCATTTGGTAGGTGGTTGCTTAGCTGTTTTGTTTGGATTTGAACAGGTCAGTTTATATTTCGTGGGCGCAACTGTGAAGACAAGATTCCCACATGGCAAGTCAGCACTCCATGTTATTATGTTTTTAGAATTCATTGCCGCGATATGCACCATAGCGGCTTTTGCGATGGTGCTGTGCTCCGCCGGACACATGTTGTCGGTATGGAACGCGGCAAATATGGCGCTTAATCCAGATAACGTATGTATTGTACATACCAGAGCTAGGAAGCTTGCTAACAAATCAACTAGCGAAGACTAAAACATTTCGAAGGAGGGTTGATAAGCTTTATTGTATGGCTGATCGTGTATTTCATCGTTATTGCACTCAGGGCAGTGACTTTGTGTAATGTTAAAAAATTGCAGACCTTCAGACGTCTAGTCGAGTGGTTTTTGATGCTGGGCGGGCTAGCTGCTTGTCTAGTGGGCTTTTTGACTGGTATGTGGATGGTAAACAATATATTGGGAGCTCACGAGAAACCATGTTACGTTAACAAGAAAGGGTTCTTTCCTGGGTTGGTGACTGCTACGAGTGTGTTGTGCTGCGCTTCGCTTGCAGCCGGGGTTTGGGAATGCCTGAACTTGAGGAGGCATGATAAGCTGGACGAAAAATCGGAACCTTCAAGCAGCTAAGAATTCGGCTGGGAAAGAAGAAGGAGACATAGGGAAAGGACTCCCTCATCGGGCGGAAAAACGTTATGCGGCTGTCCAAGGTCATTGTACAAAGAAAAGGCAGGAGGTATCATTTGATTTGGCACTTATACAGCTCTGGTAATTAGGCACAGATCATTTTATCGGACCACATGATAAAACTCTTCCTCTAGTGGAATATACTATTGTTTTCCGCTCCGCACAAGACGAGCATTCGAGCATTTTAAATTTTGTTTTATTTTGATAATCACAATTGATATGTCTAGCTATTGTTGTTTTTGATTTTCTGGTACTAAATTTGTCATTGAATATTATAGAATCATTATATTTTGCTTCACGTTTCGCTTCTCATTTAGAACATATCGGTAAAACTATATAGCTCTATTCTAGGGCATGTAGTAATTCATGTAATGAAAAACCAAGCACTTTATGTAAAACTCCAAGAGGTTTGGTCTTGAACCTCCATATTGTACACATATTCTCAGCCAGCGTCATCAACACTAACTCAAGGGTCATTACAGAAATTCGTGCCATATAACGTGAGCATTATCAACATCACCATATTATTAACTTGTAACTTTATCGCAGCTTTTTGGCCGATTGATTAGTCAGCTAATAAACCCCGCACTTCTGTACGATTACGTCAGCGACTCTTTTTTTAGTTCGATTCTTGAATCACATCTTGAAACTAGTTATAGACTTTCGCTCCTCCCGCATTTGCGGGGTACAAGCGAGACGAACCCCCACGGGGTTCCCCCCCCACTCTCACTCTTTTTCTGACCACGTCCTTTTCAACAAATCGAATCTTTTCTTTTCGCTCATGTAGGCCATGAAATGCCATTTTCGGCTGTTGTCATGTTTGACTATAATAGTCTCTGGTAACTACCTTGTCCATTCTCCTCGTAAACCTATATCTCAGCTGACATGTGTATTTCAGCGGTCTTTGCGACACCCATAATAAATCCTCCGAATTTATTCATCTATCATGCCAAACGAGTTAATGTGGTAGATGCGGTAAAAGGATTCGTAGACTCGGGCCAGCTTCCTGCAGCTAGTTTCTCAGCTGCGGCATTGCATTGGTTATTCGCGAACATTGCTATGGTGTCAACATCCGCAAGTCTCTCGATTTTCATGTTCCGCAGATTCATAAAGTCTGGAGGAGATGACCTCGCACGCGCAGAGTCGCAAATGCATAATAAAAAGTGGCTACGAGCGGCTGGTTGTTTCAACGTACTGACTAAGATATGTATTGTGATAATCCTTCTGAGTAGTTGGAAGATGTGGGACATTAAAAATTTCTTCATGTTCGCTGGTACTAAGAAAAACGTAAGTTTTGAGTTATTCAGTCAATATTCAGTGATGTATAAGCTGACGTTTAGCCATAGCCCAGAGTTGCTCACATCATCATCGCGGCCGTGTTTCTCTTTGCGAATTGGACTTTCAGTACATGCTCGAGAAATGCTCTGGCACTGGACAAAGACAGAGGATACGCTGCTGGTGGCAGTGGTGAAGCCGACAAGTCTACCTCTAACTTTTTCTCCCGCGCCTGGGAACGGTGTTCCAATTTTTGGTATATCATAGATACTTGGGCTGTCGTAGCCACAGGTTCTTGCGTAGTCTTTGCTCTCGCCGGAACCATCTTGGAAGGCTTGATACTGCGATTACACTACCTCAAAGATGTTGAGAAACCAAAGTTCGGTAAATACCCTGGTTTAGCTAAAGGTTTCACATCAGTGGATGGCATCTTCGTAGCGGGTGGACTACTTGGGATTGTTTCAACTATTTTCTACATAATCTGGAGACGTCGAAGAGGCTACACACAACAAACAAATCCACAAGAGTATGACCCTCCTCCTCCTCCATATCAAACAAATCCACAAGAGAATGGTCCTCCTCCTCCATATTCAGTCACCGCGAATCAAGCGGACCATGTGTCCGGCGCCGATTTACCAAAACCTCAACCCGCATATTCTCCAGATAAGTGAAAGTGTGCGAAGGTAACCGTGAAATGTATTAACCAGAAGCCATCCCTTCAGAATTCAGCTTTTCACACTAGCGAACGAGAACCTACATTAAGATCTTATGCTACCTCATTTCCTCCTAGACACTCACTCCGAGGAGGTGTACCCGAGATACTGAACAACTCTTTTCATTTTTGTTCGCCTTCCGAAGAAAAATATATCGCGATTTTATGTAAGTCTTATTCCCGAGCCTAGCGATAATGGCCACCTCCTAGAAGTGATCAGTTATTCTGATCCGGCAACTCAACTTATCGAACGATTACTCGATCCGTATCGTTAGTGGCACGTGCGATTGCAGTCATAAGAGATGACCATGTAGTTCGAAGTAAGTTATTGGCTTTTCATTAGCTTTAAAACCTGCCTCATGTACAATGCTAGACCAGTTTAGCTACGTGCTGAGTGCTGTGGTTTTATTAGCCTAGTGAGAATTAAGATTTCCATCATCCTTTTTATCAGCAGTCATTTTTCCTATTCTAGAATGCTATATAGACCGACTATTTACTGAATCATACTCGTATTTTTACTTTATAAATCAAATTACATGTCTTCTTCGTACTATCCAGCAGTAACTGATGTATGTCGCCGCATGTCTTACTCACGACTCCCGAAACAAATACCACAACGAGAATGGTTTCCCCACTGGCAAAAATCGCGAGCCCTGTCATGGTTCGGACTTAAAATTTCTTAGCCCGGAATTTTTCAGACTTTCCTAATGTTTACCCCGCACTGGACGAAGCCTCATGGCCCACGTCTCGAAACGCATGATGTTCGAAAGCAGAAGGTGTGGCAGTTCCCGCAAAGGAATCCCGTCCGCAGCGGGTCCTCCAGGATTTAGGATCGGTGGGAATGGGTTGGCCGTCCCCCGACCGGGGCCTTCTTCGGTTCAGTTCTTCTATCGAGACTGTTTCTCCGTCTTGATAGTTGAGTAAACACGATGATTTCCCCATCGACATAGAGGTGTAATGTCGCGTCGCAGTTCACAATGGCTTTGGACGATCGTACTGCTCGTCCTTGGTTTTGGTAAGTCTACCCACCGTGCTCCATCCTAGACAGCATCTGACAATAAATCAGGCCAAGCAGTCGTGGCTTCGAAAGACGGTAATGCTACGGCTTTGCAGACATCGCCGAACGACGCCGCTCCGGCCAAGACGTACAGGATATTACATCAAGTGGCGGGTTACTCTCTCTCGATTGTGACACCGGTTTTCCTCTTTCTCATGTTCGCGAAGGCCCCGCGCGTTGAAAGACATCAAAAAGCAGTTTCGCCGGTAGACAAATTCCGGAAATACTTGAGTCCTTGGGGTACCGGAATATGGATTTACGGCGTCCTTGTGACGTTGCTAGTTGTCGGCACTTTCTGTTCAGGTCTTGGATATAAAAATGCTCTCGGTGAGAGTATTGCTCAGGTTCGCTAGTGATTTCCATAACAAATTACGTATTCTCGCTAACGTGATTTATTAGTATAAATCTCAGAATTCCCGACTCAAGTTACATATGACGTGGTACGCGTGGGCGACCATTGGCGGAGCTCCATTAGTAGCCATTATCTGTGTAGTGACTTGGCTTTGCATAAAATCAGGATGCATATGCTGTGCACCGGAAGCCTCCGTATGGAAATTTGGGAAATTCGCTGCGGAAAAGATCGCTGAACGCCTTACAGCCACTGGTGAACCAAAGATCGTGCGTATAGCAAAGCGCGAGCGGAACTATCGAATCTTTGTAAGTTTCCTCGTACTAATCGTCTGTTGCGTTGACTTGAGCTTGCTATGGTCCAGCAAGATTTTCTCGTGGGACGACTACAAACATACTCCTTTCTTTTTCTTTGTAGTCTCGCTTGCGATATCTCTTCTTGCGTGGTTTGGCGGTTTGGCGATCACGATCTATGATTGGAAAAAACTTCGGGCACGCATTGTGCTCGAGCAAAAAGCAGGCAAGCAAGAAGCAGGCGAGGAAGAAGACACGACCTCGGGCGAGGAGGATCCTCAAATATGCGACGCAGAACATCCCTTAGCAGTGCCACTGGCCATGCCTCAGCCAGGGCTTGGTAAGGCATCGACCCCTAGCCCATCAACTCTCGAAGCTATTGCCAGTCAGCGACAATGTTATCTTAATACACTAAACGACTATTCAAATGTTGAAGGTTATTCCAAGGGTCCTGCCCTTTCAAAATATGGCAATACAATGAATTCTCAACCGCCTCCTGGTGGCACTGAAAGTCGTGATAACATGTTCGACCCAAGGGCTGGAGCGAAGGACGACACCATCGTATCGGCGGATGGAGCCCTACCTAATGGGACAAGCGTCAATGTCACGGGGTGTGGATCGAGTTTCGAAACAGGGAATTTATCCTTGAAATACGACTCAGGTGATCGTAGTATACAGCTAATGAGTGAAGGTAGTACTCTTACTTGTGACAAGGATCGGCTTACTCAATTCGGTAGGAACTGGAGAGCGAAATTTCTTACCAATAAGGGATCGACGGTTGATGTCGACGTACCACGTCCTATGGTCCCTGCCAACCCAGCCACTATCCTGTCTGGGCCTGTAAAGGCTGATGCGACTGGTACAAATCCAGACCCAACAACCACGTCGCATACGGTAGCGCAAGGCGTGGGAGTTCTTGGCAGTCAGCAGCAAAATGCCCAGATCCCTGGGCCGAAACAAGCACCACCACTACCACCACGTAGTGGAGCCTCCGATTCCCAGCATCTGGCTGCACTAGCCCCTATAGCTGATGGGCCTCTGGTTGCACCAAAGAGTACCGCTAATAAGGATTCGGTTGCACAAACGAGTACCGGACCCCTCGGTCATGCGGGGTCTCCGGGTGCATCAAAGACTGCCGGATATGACCATCCGGTAATACCACCGAGTACAGGAGCCTCCGCTCACGGAGCTCCGATTGCACCAAATAGTACCGGAGACCACGCTCATGGGCCCCCGGGTGGATCAACGGGAGCCAAAGGCCCGGCTCATGAAAATCCGATGACACAAAAGAGTAACGGAGTCCTCGCTCAATCGCCACCGGTCGCAGTGCCTGATAAGCCCATAGTCGCAGCACAATCAGCTAAAAACTCTTCGGGCGGAACATCCGATGTAGCCCCCACTAATGAGTCTTCGGGCGCACCGGGCTCACATAGGAGTGACCCCTCCGGTCATGGTCCTTCGGGCGTTACACAACCCGGAGCAGCACATACAGCCGGCACTCAACAGCTTCCAGCCGCAGCACATCCAGCTACTACGTTCACTCAAACGTATACCGGCGCAAAAGTACCTGCAGCCTCCACGCGTAATCCAGCTGGCGCAGCAGCGCCGTCCCGAAATCCAGCAGGCAAACCGTCCGGAACGACAAACGGAACAAGACGGAACAAAAAATTACAGAGTAGAAAAAGACGAAAGTGAAGTTCTGAGGCCTAGCTAGAAGAAAGGGGGGAACCAAAAAGACCCGCGCATAATCTACCTTAGCTTTACGATTCTTAGCATATCTTGGAAACTCCTTTGGCTTGATTCTTTTTGATGAGCATACGTAATCTCATCGCACACCGAACTTTTGGCGACAGTCACAATTCGCCTAGGGTACAACACATAATTGGTAAGTCTATAAATCATTTGATATTCGAATTACGAAGCAGATTCAGTACGTTTCGCAATCGTCGAATCCGAATACCTAGATGGAACAAGTAGGTAAGTTTCATTTTCACATGGCAAATTTATATCTGAGCCAATTTTAATAATTGCAAATTCTTCATCTCTTATTGTGATTAGCGCAGACAAGTTCCTAAGATAGCCTTTAAATACCAGTTCTTCGATCATTAATATGACTTTTCGCTCTCGGTTCTACCTTGCTCCAATTCACATTCACTCGTACAATCTATGACCTTTCCAAGATGAGCTTTTGTGAGATGCCTCGTTGCCTTGCTTATGAGCTATTCCTCAACTCCTCTGACATCAATAAGCATGTATCATGCACCACTTCCACTTCTATCCTGTCGTGTCTCTCGTCTCAATGTCAAAAGTCCCCTTGACCTCAACAAACCCTTCTGCTCTTCTGACATCTTCAGTTCTTCAAGTCTCAATGCCGTCAATTCGTCCAATCGCATGATATGATCAACCACTTTCGCATCTTTGGCTGCATAAACCCCACTCAGATCCAGTCTCTTTAACGCGGAACAATATGTACTACTTAAGAAACAGACCAGACCATCCGAGGTTACATTCGGACAATATGAAAGATCCAAGACTTTCAATCTAGCTCCTTGCTCCTCTTCCCTCCACGTACGCAGTGCATGTAACCTCCTTTCTTTCGTTGTTGATGACATGTGTGGAGGTCTCGTAGTTAATCGTTCGCTGCGTGTAATGCCCTGTATAACACTTTGAGAAAGAGATACCGTCTCGTTTCGCAGGTGTCCTCCAATCTCAGTATCAAAGGTAGAAGAGTGTATATCTTGACGTGATCGACTCGGGCGTGTGAATCGACTCGATAACGCTATGAGAGAGCTGTGATCTACGCTCTCGCACCCAGCTAAGTCCAATTCGACGAGGTTGGGGAGATAATCTACTATCATCCGCAACCAATGCGGGTCGAGATCGCGAGAGCTGAAAGAAGTGGTTGTTGTGAGGAGTGTGTTGCTATATTCCCCTTCTTCTGCTGCATACATCGAAGAAGCCTGTTTGGGGTATGAAGATGAGGGATGGAGAGATGGAGAATGGAGATTTGGGCGGGGATGAAGAGACGAGTACGTTGGTAATACGTCACAGCGAGTGGAGAGGTTTAGGGCATGGACTTTTCGACGAGTAGACAGGCGAGTGTGAGGTAGATAAGAGATAAAGGCCGTAAGAAAATCTAGGAGAAAAAGTATTAGTTATGATACTGCTTGTTGTAATGGGAAAGAGACAGAGTGTAGTGCAAAGATATGAAAGACGACATGGAGAGGCATGGTCAGGAAAAATACAATAGGTTGTGACAGTGGGTATGAAAAGGAGTATATTGCGTATAGGTAAGTATAGAGGCATGATATTGGAATCATTATGACACACATCAGCATAACTCGAGAAGATGGTAACTGGAGATGAACAGATAGATGACAAGGATGGAAAGGCACGAACAGATGATCAGTATCGAGATGTGCATATTCAGGTAGAATGGAGATGGTGAAATATATTTTCAATGATGAGTAGATTATATTCACTGCATCAGACCTGAGTGAAACACCCATTCAAAGATTTTTGAGAAGATATACTTATCAACCTCGAGTAGAAAGCCATTATTCTAAAGTCATGATCGACATGATGGGCAGACCAAAGTCATAGCAAATATACCGCGACATCATTCCTAGTGTAACACAATGAGACACCAATAGAGTTGTGTATAGACAGACTTACAAGAAAGACGAGAGGATAAAAGCAGAGGACTCGGTGTGGGCCTGTATTAGAAAATAGTGCCCAGAAATGATATATGTAAAAACAGCAGGTAACAAGAAAAGTCGACGACGAACGGTATGATACAAATACACAACAGACGGAACGATCCGAAGAATGCTATAAACCACGAATCGAGTCGTCAACGAGTTCTCGGAGTAACTTGAGAGCTTCGCAACCAGCCTCGGAAAGACTTTGTAGTGGCATCTAGTTGGACTCCTGGAGTCTGAGCAAAGTCCTATGGCATCCAGGGTATACAGACGAACAAACGGCGCAAAGAATGAGACAACTAGATGAACAACACACAACATTATTGAAACAAGAAACCAAAGCGGTGATACAAGAAAGAAAGACATCTCACCATTCACCCTCTCCCCCAGCTCATCACCATGCCAGTTCCGATCCGACACCGCGTCTCTCGCAATATCTGAGCGAATGTACCTCGTCGGTTCATCCCACAGTAGACCGGTCAACGCTTCGTTCCAATCTCTACATACTCGCAAGGCGTTTAGTAGATCCTCTAACGCGAGGTATGCACCGACGACAGCCACTGGGTGAGGAGACGAGGTAGATTCTTCGTACGTAGGTGGTGGATCGTCCATTTATAACCTCGGTCGTTTTATCACTCGCACAGTCGATTGGTGAAGTATATGAAGAGACAATGTTGTAGTGAGTCCCCGCGTTTAGAAATATATCACCCACGGTTCGGGAGGAGGTGTATTACAAAATCATCAACATTTCCATTGTCAGGCGTATATATATGTATACTAACCTTGGCTCGCACTGGTCTGTTACAACTATCGGAACTGCGTCAGCTTTTGTAGAAGTTTCTTGCACTGGAATGTACTTTTTTATAGACTGGTCTTCTCACTACACTAAATCTATACCTTATGCATCAACTATACATCATAAATCATTGTACTCATTATAATAATTACAATCTATTTTATCATATCAATACCCCTTTCTTCTACCAACAAATTCTCTTCCCTTTTCTTTCCTCCTCTCCGTTCGTCTTTCAACCTTTCGCTCCATTTTTCTTCTCTTTTGACCTAAATCGTTATTGTATCCATCTTGACCGGTAGTTGTAGCTACGCGATCTATCCGTCTCTTTACCCTCCTTTCTTCTCTCTTTTCTCTCATTCCACTTTGGACTTGGCGGACTATTTTACTCCATTCTTCTCCACCTACTTTTTCTCTAACTTTGTCGAGAGTTTCTTGAGCAAGGGCGATCAAAGCAGAAAAAGGTTCCGTGAATGCGGGATTGATTGATGTAGGTTTTGGTACTGACGGGTCAGTAAGAATCATAAGTGGATGTAATAAGCGTGGAAGTAGAGTTGAAAAGATTTCCAAGGGTAAGATATTTAGTAAAGTATGCATGACTTGTAAACATGACAATTTTGGCGGGATCGAGGCTGGATTGGCTGATGTGAGAGATGTAGAAGTACGGATTGGATTCAACAACATGATCAGGAGATGTTGAATTGCGGGAACTGATTTTGATGTTGAATCATCCTTGTCTTCGTCATCTTCATTGGAGGAAGCACCATCTTGATCATTAGACAAGACTTGTCCGTCAGTCGAGACGTTTGTGTCAGGAGTCCAACCTTTTGCTTTCCATTCCAAACCATTCTCGCTAAAACAACGACCTAGAAATACTAAATTTCTAGCCGTTTGTGCCAACAAGGCTTCACTCGAACCTTCATATCTTAGTACCCTTAGACTCATTGCACAGATTTGTCGCAAGTCATCACTTTCTAGACTAACAGAACCACTTGTTTTCAGAGGTACTGTTCCAAGACCAGAACCAGACTCTTTACTCGTCTTTCCAATCTCAGCAAACAAAACACCGATCAATCTCGCAGCTGACAACTTGATCCAAGCATGAGGAAAGCTCAAACAACGAAAGGTCCTTCGCCAAGTCTTTTCACATTTCGGTCCGAATGCCAGACTTGCATTCATTTGACCTATTTGTGCAAAAAGTTGTAAAGCATAGTACAACAGTTCCCAATCGTCCTGGTCAACTTGTATTTCTTCTGTAGGAAGTAAAGAGCTGATATTTTTGATAAGTAAATCAATATCTGATGTAGAAGCACGACCAGTCTCGACATGCATCTTCCATATCTGTAGACTTGCGCGACGAAGTAATATCTGGTCTTGTTGAGTAAGCCATTGTCGTAGAAGGTCAAGATAGTCTCGTAACGTTGTATCTTTGTCAGCTTTGTCAAGGACTTGTTTGAGTAAAACTCCTGCCATTTCTCTACATTCTGT
>Ga0160429_1001313_pt1 | contig 14059 bp, 14 predicted proteins | sample SolpanmetagenomR_FD_108199 | JGI IMG/M metagenome (GOLD analysis project Ga0160429, IMG submission 108199) | Solar panel surface microbial communities from Lawrence Berkeley National Laboratory, California, USA - R | ecosystem: Engineered > Built environment > Solar panel > Unclassified ...
CGACTTATAAATTTAGAAGTACTAGTTGATTTTAAGAAGTATACTAGTAAATATATCCAAGATTTACTAAACGATAATATAACTATAGCGGGTTTAATACGCTATATTAATAAAAACTAATAAGTTAAAGTATATATTTCTTACTAAAAGGCTAAGTTTAAATGAGCTTAGGCCTAAGCTTTCTTCTACTTTTAAGATATAGAAAAACTACTCTCTATAAGGGCTATAAGGGTCTAATTCTTGTCTCTTTCTATTAATCTTATAATTTACTTTTACTACTATAACTATCTAGAATAAAGTAGTCAATAAAGTAACGTATAGACTCTAAAACTAAGCTATCCTAGTACTAAGCTACAATACATATAGTAATCTCGATAGAACTACTTATCTTGCAATACAGATTAATTAACTACTAATAACTTAAATTGTTTTTATATAACCAGCTTTCTCGTTATAGCTAGTCGGGTTATAGTCTTTTATTTCTAAAGCTATAAAGTAAGCTATTTTACGCGTTAAAGCGTATATAGGAGCTTAGCCCCGATTATCCTTATTAATAATCTAGTTTAAAAGCGTTTTCTCTATTATAGGGCTAAGTCGCTAAGTATTTACGTAGGCGAACCGTTATAGTTTAATACTATTAAGTCATTGTTATAAAGTAGTTTGATTAATACTATAGCGTTTTATAATTAACTAGATTAAGGGGGTATTTAGTCGTTAAGCCTCCTCTATTACTTTCTATAGACTTAGTTCGTTTAGAGATATCTTAGTTACGTTATAGTTTATAAAATAGTAAGTTAAGTTTAAATGATTATAGAGGGAGAATTACGCTCGGATTTAGGGTCTCTACGTTAATTAGTAGAAGTTAACTTTAGAATAACTCTTAATTTAGATAATACTATCATTTAACTATTAAAGAACTCGTTAAGCGAAAAGACAATGAACTAAATACATCAAAGCTAGTAAGTGCTATGTCTGTGTAGAGCAAGAGGGTTTTAGGCCTTGTCCGGATCACTTATGCCACCGGTAGTGATGATGTAGGTCGCCTCGCCTTCTTGAACATCTACGTATCACCATTGTTAACAAGACAGGTTAGTAACCGGCGTTATATTGTATCGTCAAACCTGGTGAGTCCTGAACTCTCGCCACACGCTCTTCTCCACGGCCTTTTCGTAGTAAAATTCTTGTTGATGAAGCATGAGCGAGCACATGGCCACCAACAGGCTTGCGTCCATCCGCACTCGCAAAAAGGGCAGAAGCACCTGGATCAGACTGAACTTGGTTTGTCTTGTGGACTCTGATTAGCATTCTTGCCCGACAATAATTTGGACATCGCGATCAATGGAATACCATAAACACGCAGACATTGTACTCTGATTCAGAGTCAGTTATGTTTCCTACCCCAAATCCTTGTCATGAGGCAACCTACGTTCCGCAATTTCCACCAATCGATGCAGGTACACATTCAACTTCTGTTGTCGGTCGGCAAGTTCTCCTCGTCCGCAAAAGTCGACGCGAAAGCAGTTCATAATGCTGTCGATGATGAGGAGACGGTATAGGCCGCCTTTGAAATGTTCTCCAAGTACATTGAGGAGTTCACTCTGATGCTGTTCGTTATCAGCATGTGTATTCCAAGAGTCCAAATTCTTCGGCTTAATGACCTCACTGTTGACAGCGCGTGCGTACATGATGTTGTCCAGTATTGATTCAGGATCCACTAGGCAGCACTGTCAGGCTGTATCAGGCGCGAAAGAGGAGTAGCAACTTGCTTCCAAAACGTTCGGCGATGTGGGTGATCCTGTAAAGTATTAGATACTAAAACAAGACGCAAAGAAGGTGAAAACCTTTCAGGACGAAACGTCCCTTCCGTATCTCGGGGCATATTAGTATAGGAGTGCTGTCGATCGCGTGAACTGACCAATGAAAACGACCTTTCCATCCGCGCCGCCCACGTCCTGTAGCAGATGAGTTTTGACTCGCACAAGATTCTCATCCCTACCTTTGATAACTAGTTTCAAGTGTCAGTCAAGGGCCCATTTTGGGCACGCTCCATGAGACTGTACCTGAGCAACAACGGCCATAGTGAGGCATAGCTGAGTTTTACCACATCCTGCTTCGGGTAAGCATGCCGTGGCTTCATGGGCCAAGAAAACATACTGTACTCTCCATACACCTAGCACATCGGTGAGTCGGCGCGATTCGTTGAGGTTGGTTGGCAGTCATACCTCGCAAACACTCATACTTTGGAACCCGCTGTATCAAGTAAGCCTGGCTCATAACGTTCGATAAGGGAAAGTTCACCCTTCGAGCATCTTGTCAAACTGCCTACTGCCTGTGGAGAGTTTGAAAACCCTCTTCCTGTGTTGGGCCACCTCGGTCCCAGTAATAAACCCATTGGCCGTCGGCTAGAATCCGGTCAACCATAAGCAAAGACGAACAGCTGCTTCTCGCAGGCGATATTCTCAACCGATTGCACGTACTAAGCACTTGTTTATTGCGTCTTTGATCTTTTCAACCTTGACATCGCTGAAGCCCTTGATCCTCGACATAGCTTTCCGAGTCATCGCATGAGCAGACTGCCACAGGATAGGGTTAGCCATGCTGCGGCCCTGATGTCGTCCGAGAAATATCCCCAGTGACGAACGGCAACTGTGTGGACTCCGGCAGATCTCAACTTAACGATATCGGTTTGTCCGATTCCTGACTCGCGTAAGTATGTCGACGAGTGGAGGTCGCTTGAAGGATACCATGTGGTTGGATTGCATCTATGTCCAAGATGAAGCAATCCTTCATAGAGAGTTAGGACTGGGCAAGATTGGCCTCTGGATGAAAGGCTTGCCTCATCACCGCCCGAACTGGACACGGATGCGGGCATCGTGTTTTAAGTGTTTGATCAGGGAATGCTGCAGGATAAGGTCGTACTCAACACGCAGACAAGAAAACGGATAGAAGGGCACGGGAATGCGTGCGGCGTTGGAAAGGAAGCGTGTGACGGAGTACCAAGGACATCCCGCTGCCTAGGACGATACACGTGACGACAAGGCCAGGCTCAGCGAGGCAGCATCCAAAAGGCCAGCAGCGACACTTGCCTACGCCTTGACTACTCATTCAGAAGAAAGCAAAGCCTTTGAATCAGCCGCGGAGGTGAAAGTGGTCTTGAGATTTCAATATTGCTGTTTCCGTCGAACTACCGCTTCGTCTTGAAACCCACCATCTTGACTTCTTTCAGTTGTGCAAAAACGTCTCATTTTGTACAGAGAACAACGACTTTTTAGGGAAAGAGAAGTACAAGCAGACATTCAAAGGCTAGCCAAGCATTGCAACCCGTGCAAGAAACAATGAGCAAAGCGCTGTCCTTCTCTTCCAATCGAGTCTCGTTTAAGCCACGCTAGCAGTAGGGGCAATGGGAGAAACAATTGCAGACGTTGCGATGGGAACCATAGAGTCCGTGGCATTACCTATTGCATTTTGCGGGCAGTCGCGTATAATGTGTCCCGAATCTCCACACCTAGCCAAGTCATACGAGTTAGAGCAGAACAAGATAAAAGCCCTCAGTCCCACTCACTTGTAGCATGTCTTTCCAGCAACGTTCAAGGGCCCTCCATTCGGGGACGTGCATTCACGACTGAGATGTCCGGTCTTGCCGCACGCATAGCACTTTACGGCCTGCGATTGACAGTCACGAGCAAAATGGTTCGGCAGCCCGCACTTGTAGCTGAGGTTGCGTCAGCAAACGCTGAACGGTAGGATCGATCTTGCATACCACATAGCAGGACGAGCAGCCCCAGCAAAGCCACCTCGGCCAGGGCCAGCGAAAGCACCACGAGGAGTTGGAACCCCTCGAGGCGCGCCAGCGGTTCCAGAAGTAGGGCAGTTGCGCTGTAAGCCAATCAGCTGCAGCCTGCAGACAGGAGCATAGTGAAGTGAGAATTTACCGCCAAGTGTCCGGGATTGCCACAAGAATAACAGCGTCCACCGGCAGCCGCTCCACTTATTCGTAGCGTCGGACAGTCGGCTTGAACATGACCCAGCCCTTGACAGTGATAGCATTGCTTGGTCTCTGTGGTGCGTGGAAGAGGACAGCCGTTTGATTCATGACCTGGACCATGCCATGAGCAGCTAGTTCATGAGGTTGCGCAGGTAATCAACAGAAACGTACCAGGCTGTTTGCCTTTGCCGTATTAGCACTGAATATGAGGGACGCTTGGCTCCAAGAACTCACAATTGTAGCAAAGACGCTCAGAGGACGAGCAAACCTCTATGTTCACAAGTCAACGTCGAGAATTCTTTTCCACACCAGGGCGAGAACGGTCCTCACCGGCATAGTGACCGACATTGCCGCACTGTATGTCCATTAACACTCCCGTGACTTCCAATAATCCTTTGTGGCCAAGCGCGTACCTTGTAGCAGGCGCGACGAGAAAGAGAAGACATTTTGACCTTGCAGATATCCAAAACTTGAAGAACGTATTTGTCAATCCCTTGCTCCTACCGAGAGCTTACACTTGCGGTGCGTAAGACGTGGGTGTGTTGTCCATACCCTTCGATGTGAAGTTACAACCTTCTACTATGGCTTAGCTAAAGTACGCTCGTTTCGGATGGTGATTTGCTTGCCTCCTACCCTCACAACCAAACAGCCAGCCCTCCAAGCAACAGCTACACCGCGACAGGGAAGGTTCGGATAATCGAGAACGCGGGTTAAGCAATCGTAAGCACAAGGAAGAGATTTTGAGAAGCAGCTTGCCGCGGTTCGGGAAACTGCACTGCGGTCGCACCTTAATTCCGCACTCTGGAAAACTGAAAGTCACCACTCACCAGTCCCTGACCCACTACAGTACTATACTAACTAGATCTAGGTAACACATATTTTACAGCGGCCGATCACGACGGTGGGACTTTGAGAACCAAGACAATCGGAGCAGCACAAGAGCAGACGAATAGGATTATACTAGGATGTTAGAAACATAACCCCGCTGAGCCATTGCCTGCCTCTCTTTGCATCAACCACCATCACTTCTCGATAACAGCAGGAGCAATTATTTCTTTGCTTTTGAGATGATGCAAGTTCTCACCACCGTAGCTAATGAGAGGGGATATCTCGACTCCTGAGTCCGGTCCTTCACTGACGACAATGGCTCCCGCGGCTTCAAGCCATCGTCGACCCTGACTAAGTATATCTTTCTTGCTTGTATCCGGGTCATCCTCTCCCGTGCCGCTTGCATTTTTCAGAGGAGAGAACTCGTCTTCGCGTTTCACCTCCATGCATGCGAACTTATCCATGCGGAGCAGTGGAAAACAATCAAATACAAACTGCTCCAACTTGATGCCGTTTGGCTTCTCTGGCTTGACCATCTCGCCTGTCTCGATGCTCATATATGGTATCTTCTTACGCGCGATGTGGTGAGGGAGCTTGTGTGCCCACTGCGGAATACTCTCGAGGAAGGAGTATGAGTAGTAGTGGTTGACGATGTTTGCTGCGCGAAATCTGAGAAGCTCAGGGTTCTTGGGATCCCTGGCTTCTGCGGTGGACTGGTCAATCTCGGAATACTCGACAACGTCTGGCTTGCCGTTCTTCTGAAGTATAAGGCCTACGGACTCCTTCGCGTTGCGTTTGCGGACAACCTTTGTCGCAATGTCGACCTTTTTGGATGCTGAAAAGCCCAAAAACACTGGATCTGCAACCTTGACTAGGCAGTTGTCTACGCAGTAGGCATGGATGTGCTCTATTCCCCGCTTGCCCAAGTCGGATACTACAGAAGACAAGTACATCGCTTGGTAAAGGCCACCGTTTCCATCAGGTGCAACAGCAACCTAGGGTTTGTCATCAACAGAAAGCATGTGAAGGACAATATATGTAGACACGTACACTAGATTTGGATTCCAAGAGAATCTTGCCATCGTTGGAAACACAAGGCAGAATACCTTGTTCAAACACCACTACGTTTTCTTTCTTCAATCCAAAGTAACTGTGTTCTTCGAAAAACTTCTGGGTTGTATCCCGTGTAGGACCGCTCGTCATGACGTACCAAGGGACGATGACTTCTTCGGCGTTGTACGTCCGAGCAGCTAGTTCCTGGACTTTGATTATCCTTTCCGCCTGCAGCTGAAAGAGAGACTTCTTGCTGGGCAATCCAATATCATAGCAGCCTTTGGGTGCCGAACTTCCCAAGCGTGTTCCTTGCCCTCCGGCCATAAGGACAACGCCTACTTTGTTTTGAGATATCAGTTCCAGTCCATCTTGGTACCACGCGTCGAGGTCGTCCTGTTCAGAACCAATCACCGATGCCGTTGCAGATTGCGGTAAAGGCTCAAGGGTCACAGGCACGTCGAGTTCAGTGGACGCCTGAGGCTGCAGTGCTTTCTTGGTGATCTCGTTGATGTGTAAGGGGTCGAAAAGCGAGAGCTGCGCGAACAGAGAAGCTCGTTCAGGAAGATCAAGCGCATCGTAGAAGTGGAAAACATGGTCCTGCTTTGCCTCTTCGTATCTCGTCTTGAGCTGTTTCACTTCATCCGCAGTGGGTTCTGTGATGGCCGTGGTAGCGGATTTGGACGTGAGGTTGAGTTTGGCTAGCATGCCGTTCACTGTGTCCCTCATAGCGGCGGTCATGACCGCTTAGTTGCGTAAGCTGGACGGAAGCAGGGTGGTGCAGGAGAGTAGAGTGCAGTAGAGTTGAGAGCTGGGACGATAAAGAAAGACAATGTCTCAGTCCAGTCGCGACGAACAAGCCCCGCATTTCTACTCCATTCCTCCCTGAAACGCTCACACAACCACAACATGACGTCGGGCTGTTTCATGATGATGAAACACAGCAAGTTAGTTAACAATGGCGCATGCGTGTTCGTGTTATCCTCAAGCATAATGCAGCACTTCCCTTAAAACACAGCTCGAGGATTCCAACCACATCGTCGCACGCGGACGCACGCAAAAAGAACAAAACTCACGCAATAGCAGAGACCTGTAAACAAGATCACTCCCACATAGCTTCCACCAGCAGCGTTGATCAAAGCGCCCGCAATTGGAATACCTGTCAGGCTACTGAAACTCACCACCGTGTAGGCGGTTGCGTAGTAGCGACCGTATTCCTCAGTATCGCAGAGCTGACCTATGCAGATAGGTGTCAAGCTGATGTTTGAGCCGCTAGCAAACCCAAAAAGTACCGCGAACGCTATAACAAGCCCCACATTGCCTTGCGCAGGCAGCCACAGGGCGAATACCATGACGATGCAGGCCGCGTTTGCCACGAGCATTGTGTTGTATCGGCCGAACTTGTCGGCGAGGAAGCCCGGGGTAAAGCGGCCGAAACAGCTGGCACCGTTAAAGATTGCTAGGAGCTGGAAACTAAACGTCCGATCAATGCCATAAGCCAGGGCGTAGGGCGTGATGTAAGTTAACGGGACGAAGAGTCCAAACTCCATGAAAAACGTGCCAGCAGTGGCAAGAGCAAATGCGCCGGAGCCATCGAGGAATATCCGAAAATCTGGCCATACCGTTCCGCCGCGCTTCGGTGGCAGACGGCTCCGAGTGAAAGCGACAGCAAGAATGCATAGTAAGAGAAAGATGAAGCCAAGGATACGAGTACTCCAGGCCCAACCGATGCGAGGAAATAAACTCGTGAGCATCAAAGGGAAGATGACACCCCCAAAACTTCCGCCCAGGCAGGCAATTCCAGTAGCCGCTCCTCGGTTCTTGTTGAACCAGTGGGCGATGGCGCCAATGGCTGGTGTGAATAGAAGAGAGCAGCCGAAACCCCCAACAATTGAAAAGTCTAGGATGAAGTGCCAATATTCTGATGGAGATTTAGCATTTGTGAGTTGGAGTTTGGCTCGATCCATGTACCTGTACAAAATCCTAGAAACATCAGACTGAGAACCTCCAGGACCGTGCCGCCGATGAGAAGCAAACGCGGTCCTCTACTGTCAAAGATGGGACCAATTTGTAGACCGCAGAAGAACACCAGGAAGAAGTAGATGCTGAATATCCAGGATATACTGGATTGAGAGTAGTGTTTCAGTTGGTTCTCGGCCAGGTATGCTTGGAGGGTGCCAATCGAGTTGAGCAACCCAAATGCGCCGAACATGGCGCAGAAGGAACCAAACGTTACAAGCCATGCTTGAACGCCCCCTTCGGGATAATAAGCGTCTTCATCGTCAGGTGCGTTATCCCGGCTTTGGGATGTGTCGCGAGTGAGACTAGATTGAGGACCGCAGGCCTCTGTGAGTTTTTCGCTATTGGCGCTGGTATCCTCACGAGTTAACGGAGTACCAGCTGCCGAGAGACCTGGTTCAGGGTTTGCGTAGAAGCATGTGTGAAGTCCTGGCTTGCTGCCTTTTGTCGTCGTTCTCATTCGCGGAGAGATAGCTCCAAGTTGTACAGTACCGGAGCCTCCTCTGTCTCAGTCTTTGTAGCGACCAGAAGAAGAGGAAAGAGAAGGAGGAGAAGAAGAAGAAGAAGATGAGAAAGGAAAGAGGAATCAAACAACCCAAGGGGAGTCTTCGGGGTTTGGATAGCGCCGAAATGCAGGGTCTGAAGCAGGCAAGACATTATCTTTATCCGTTTAACCGTTCGACCATCAATCGCTTGGCCTGGTTCAATTTCACCACATACAGCAAATGGAGAACACTGCGACGACAGACTTGGCAGCATTCAACTCAACCCTGAAGAAGTATGAGTACAGCCCAACAAGTCCAGAGCAAAGCTCGCTGCGGAGGAGCTCCAGGATCAACACACTGGAGCGGCCGCCGAAACGTGCTACGTCACGGTCGTCGTTGGAAGCACATACGGATTGCAATGCATTGACAGCGTCATCGAGTATACCAACGGCGACGAAAAGAAAGCGGGCCTCTAGCAAATACGTTGCGCCGTCTCATTACGCTCATCTTCCACCGCTGGTTGACATCCTAGAGCCGAATCTCATCTGCGTATTCGTCGGAGTCAATCCAGGGATAACAACTTCGCAACGCGGCCATGCATACGCCCATCCGTCAAACCTCTTCTGGAAATTACTATATTCCGTGCGCTTCTCTCATACATCCGGCCTCTGACTTGTGAGCTGATGCGCCGTGATAGTCCGGTTGCACCGATCGTCGTTGCGCACCTGAGGAAGATCGCGACCTGCCAAGACTATATTCCATGGGTAACACAAACATCGTAAAACGGCCGACTAAAGACCAGGCAGAACTATCCAAGGAAGAGATGGTTGCAGGAGCTTCAGAACTTGAGGCAAAATTTCAAGAAGTAAGGCCAGAATCCGTGTGCATAGTAGGCAAGGGCATATGGGAGGCCATCTGGCGGTCTCGCTATAAACGTGCCATCGCAAAATCCGAATTCCACTACGGCTGGCAGGATGAGAAGGAGAACATGGGGAAATGCGACCAGGAAGTCGATGGAGGGTGGAAAGGGGCTCGGGTTTATGTTGCATGCAGTACAAGTGGACTCTCAGCCTCACTCAGACCTCCGGAGAAGGAGGTGTGTCTTCTTTCATCTTCGATGGCTCCTGAGATGGCGTGCTAACTGCTCGGCTCGCAGGCTATATGGAAGCCTTTTGGAGAGTGGGTCAAGAAGCGACGGGAGGAGAGGAAACACATTGACTCTACTCCGTCTCGACAACTTTAGTTATGCGCATCAGAACCCGTTTGGGGATATCACGAAGCATGTCATGCACTGCGAGAAGCGTCGATTGCGCATATTTACTGACATCGTGGCCTGGCTAAGACATAGCAGCACCACGTCTATGCACTTAAAATAACGCTACAATAGCAGCGCGATCTCCATTCAGCCCGGGGTTTCGTTGTGCCAACGCCTTTGGTGTCAAGCTCAGCGGAGAGACAACAAACTATTCCCGCGTGGTAGTGCTTAGACTTGATTTGGTCTCGCCTCCACTCTTGTTGCTACGAATGTACAATCGGAGAGTTTCGCGAGCTTGCCCGACTGCCGCTCAACCCTAGGAGCCTTTTTGACTCGCTTGGGAGAGAAAATCGTGCCGCACGTTGATTAGCGAACCAAGTCCGCCGTTTATGCTCAACTCATCAATCAGGACCTCTGCATGTTGGCACAGTCGCTCTAGTGCCGCACTCGAAGATCTCCCGAGAGACACTGGTCGTGGTTAGCAGTCATCAAGGTATATCAACAATGCCATTTCAGCACCACTGACCTAGGATAGCACCATTGAGTTCTTCAGCTACAGATATCCTCCCTTCGGCCTCCAACAAGGGTGCCAAGGAGGACTCTCTGGCATCTGGATATGCGATGAGCGCAAAAGTGTCTTTTAAGGCTTGCTTAACTTCGCGCCGCGAATCATCTTTGAACTCTGATTGTAGTTCCTGGCCATACTGTAGCGCGTCGTTGACCAGGTCCACCTGCTTGACCAGAAGATTTGGTTCCTCAAGGTCCATATGATCAACGAATTCGTTGTCAACTCCTGAAAGCTCGTCGCGCTCTCTATGTTTACTGGATGCCGAGTCGTTCTTCTGCAATCCTCGCAGTTGTTTGGATCCCGGTGGCGAGTCCGTAGTTTTAGCTATCATTTCAACGAACTTACGACAACGCAGTTTGAAGTATATGTTTTCGTTTTCTTGCAAGACCGAGGGATAGTACGTGTTCGTGTAACTAATTGCTTGGTCAATGTCACCGTTGAGTATAGCAGCTCTTATCCCTAGAGAATGTCAGTCAACACACGCGAGAAAAGTGTGATTTCACAAACTTTGACGATTCACTGCGTCTTGATCCTCCTTGTACTCTGGAACTCCTGATGCCGCGTCCATATTACCGTGAAGTAATTTCGAGGCAGTCTGTACTTCGTGGGTAAAAGTTTTTGCTGTGTCGATGTAGCCTTCGTGTGCAAGATACTGCAAGACGAGATTCTGTAAGAAAGACGTTTCATCAACTTGGCTGTAGAGGTTCTTCGGACTCTCCAAGCTGATCTCCTCTAACAGTGCTCCCTTCTCGGTCTGCGAACCATTAGTATGTGACTTGATGCTGGGCACGATGTAGCTACCGCAACCATCCTATCTATGTCGTATACAAACGGCGATTGACCAAAATTGACAGTAACGTGTTCGCCGTGTTTTTTCATGCCTACGGACGGATACAAGGCCTGGCTCTTGATCTCTCGAAATGCAGTACCTTATGATGCTGTCAGCCGTTCGAAGGCACAATCGTAAGCAGCCTTGCAACTCACCTAGATTGATCCCATTCTTGGTGAAGAAAGCGGAATTGGTTCGGAAGTTCACCCCGCATCCAATCACATCAGAGGAGCCAAACTTCTGTCCATATGATTTTCCCGAGGGTGTATGGCAAAAGCTGAAACCGTCATCGCCGTGATATGCCCAAGAATCAAGCTCCCAGCCTGGCGGTTTGCTGAGGGACACCTTGGCACCCGAAAAGCCAATCATGAGCCTCAACAGAGAATTAGTGACAGAAACGAAACTAGAGGCAGGCTGAAATACCCTTCCTTGCCCTTCCCTAGAACAGTTACTTCGAAGTAGTATAACCCACACTCTCGAGGCATCGGATGATCCGATCTAATTGCTGCTGCTTCATCTTGCAATTTCGTTGTACCCACAAATTTGATCTCCAAGCCAGTATTGCCTTGTAACTCAAGCCCTCCGCCTTTGTCTGCATGGTTCCATCGAGAAGGTAGAGGGGATGGTTGTTCTTCAACAGCCACGTGTGGTCTCTCCACGATCTCATGCGTCATTCCTCTGTGAGAGGGGACCATCTTGTGCAGGCTGGCGCTGCTAGTGCTAGTCGATAGAGAGCCTATGGCCCCAGAGCGGCTTGGTCGGCCCTCCCTTTGCGCAGCCATCCTAGCTTTGTACTTTTGCTCGAGTCTATCGATATATTTTGAGCCATAAAGATAAGACGGGACGAAGAACTCCTGCAGCTGGCGATCCCCATTTAGATTTGCGGCGTCTAGCGCAGACCCCTGCGTACCCAAGTACTGCTCCATCGGACCTCTTTTCCACGGGCCTAGGACGCGATGGGGCTCACGCGAATGTGAAGCAGCCATTTGCCGGGAAGAACTGTTAGGGGATTCGAAGTAAATGTGCGCGGGTGGAAGACTGGTACGGTTCGCGCTGTTCAAAGAGGAACCTGGCCGATATGAGCTGTAGTTCGAGAGTGCAGGTGTGCCAGAAACGACAGATGCATAGGACAGCCGCCGATACGTCGATGGAGGATTCGTCGGAGGTCTGCCTCCAGAGGTTCCTTGCGGCAGAAGCGACATCGAGCTTGGGGACCAGTCCACGTAAGGGCAAGCAGAGACGAAGCCACGCACTGCGGCTCTTGAGCGCTTCGTACGGATGCTGTCTTATGCGAGTAGAGGTTTGTTGTCGTTGCGGTCGATTATCGATGGGAGGTGATAAGCTCGCACTCAAGGACCTAGAAGCGAACTTCTAGGCTCAGTCGTGCTCAAAGTGATCAGCAAAGAGTAGTACATGCTCGCCAGTTGGCTGGAGTACGCTTAAGGCAGGAATGGCATCTCGACGCTGGAATGGTTATATAGTTGGTCTTGTTTGAAGAAGACGGTTGGCAACAGGCGGGCGGGGTGGACTGGGGCTGCGGTTGGTCACGCATCACATATATACTGCCACATTGATGGTAGACACGTGAAGACAAGACAACTATTCGAGTTCAAACACTTGAGAACTACACAAGCTGCCCGTCCCCGAGTACGACTGGGTTGACGATCGTTCGACTGGATAGGCCGCTGCCTGGACTCACATGATGAGTTAAGTTGTGATGGGGACCGCAGTTCATTAGTTTGCATCATGCAACAAAGATGACTGTCGAAGCCTCCAAGGCCGGTGAGTAACTTTCTTTTGGCCTTCTTTCTCTTTCCCGCCCTCCCTCTCTCTCTCTAGGCGTCCACCGGAGTATGGGGCATGATCTCGGCAGCCGGTGAACTGACCAGATCATGAAGCGGTTGACCACCATTTGCTTCTCCACCGCCGACGCTTTTCTCACTCTGTTCACCTTTCGCGTGTACTGAACCAGACGAATCGCTTTTCACATCCCCACCGAAGCTGGTAGTCGCGTTACGGGGTGTGCGCCATGAAGGCAAGCCCCAACTGATGCCGGTGAAACTCTTCACCTCGAAAGCTTTGCGAACCCAACGTCGACAAGGCTTTCCACTACGGTCAAGCGCACGTAGACCAGCATTTATTGCGCCCTGGTTGGCCTTTGGACCTAACTTATGCGTTGAGATGGGGGTGGCGCCGCCGGTAGGGCCTTTCGTGCCGTTATGTATTTCACCCTCCCTAACATGGTATCAGTGATCGATCTGAGGAAACATTAAATAACATAACATGGTCGAACTAAACAAACTCCTGAAATGCCGCAATGAAGTGTTGTAAACACAACGTGGATTGCTTGGGGGTCTACGTACAACTTGGCTTTCTTTTTTGGGCCTGGCTTTCCTCTTTGTTTGGGACCCCCTTCGACATCACCAGTGACTGATGCGGGCCGCTTTGTGCCAACCTTCGAGCCAGAAGCTGTCTTCCGCTTCGAGCTGGGGGCGGCGGGTGCTGTGCTGTCTCCGTTCTGCTCCTGCTTCGCAAGGGAAGCGTCTGCTTCCGCAGATGGTGAACCCTTTTCGTCGCCTTCGATTGAGTCTGTGGCGGGCGCAGGCGCAGGTACAAGAACGTGTTTGGCTCGGGAAACCTTGCGTTGAGGAGTTTCGACAAACGAAATCTTCGAAAGACTGGAAGGGGAGAGACGGAGGACAACTATGAGCTTCTTGTTCGTTGCTCTCGCCTTGTTTGCTGCCTTTGCAGGTGCTGACGAAGGCGAAGGCGTTGACTGATTCAACGTCGCCATACTGGAATTGACTCGTTGAGAGGCTCCAGTGTTTGGTGTAAGCGTTCGCAGCGGCGACGCGCCAGAACCGACACGCAATGAAGCGTAATGGCTCGCCGGGATTGATATTGTTGTCTGCGGCTTGAGAATTGCGTTGGCGGGAGATGGTTGCGACGAGAGGCGATGCTGGTATTTGTGTCTGGTCAGGTCAGGCGTCGAATGCAAGGTGTTGGTGGAAAAGGATGAGCAGATGCGAGCGAGGATGGA
>Ga0160429_1001314_pt1 | contig 14057 bp, 13 predicted proteins | sample SolpanmetagenomR_FD_108199 | JGI IMG/M metagenome (GOLD analysis project Ga0160429, IMG submission 108199) | Solar panel surface microbial communities from Lawrence Berkeley National Laboratory, California, USA - R | ecosystem: Engineered > Built environment > Solar panel > Unclassified ...
TCATGCCAACTGAACTCATCATCCCCATCGGTACATCGTCGTGAGCATGGCAAAGACGGTCATCGACCGCATCGAACGCCTCGCCCAGGTCAGCGCCTACCCGTGGAACCTGACGCGGCGCGTCTTCAGCCCCCAGCAGGCTGAGGCCGAGGCGCTCGTCCTCGGTTGGATGGAGGAGGCCGGGCTGTCGGCCCGGCACGATCCCGCCGGCAATCTCATCGGCCGACTTGAGGGGGCGGTGCCCGGAGGCCAGGCCGTCGTCATCGGAGGTCACGTCGACACCGCTTCGGACGCCGGCCGCTATGTCGGAACGCTCGGTGTGCTCATGGGCATCGCGGCCGTCGAACGTATCGTCCGGCGTGGCTCCCCGCAGGGACACGCGGTCGAGGTCGTCGCCTTCGTCGCGGACGCGGCAGGCCGGTTCGGCATACCCAGGCTCGGCAGCAGGGCCGTCACGGGCTGGTTCGATGAACACATGCTGGACATCGATGACGACTACGGCGTCACGCTGCGGCAAGCCATGGAGGCGCACGGCCTGGATCCCGAGGGACCCGCGGCCGCGAGGCGCGTCGCGGGCGATGTGCTCGCCTATCTCGAAGTCGCGGCCGAAGCCGGTCCGGTACTTGAACAGTCGGAATCGCCGGTCGGGGTCGTGCCGGCCCTGTCGGGGTCGATGATGCTGCGGGTCACGCTGAGGGGACACGCCGTCGGCTCGGCGACGGTCCCGACGAGGAACCGGCGCGACGCCCTCGCCGGGACGGCGGATTGCATCCTCGAAGCGGAGCGCATCGGGTTGGAGCGCGAGGATGTCGCGGTGACCGTTGTGCGCATGGACGTCGAGCCCGTGCCGACGTTCGTGGTCACGGGCTCGGTGACGTTCGGGGTCCTTGTAGAGTCATCCGACGATGCCGGGCGACGCGCGGCCACGGCGGAACTCGCCGCGGCGTTCGAAGGGGTCGCCGCGCGCCGCGGACTGGAGATCGACATCGAGCGGAGCGTCGATCCGGACGCCACCCGGTGCGAGCCGGGGATCGTCCACCTCTTCGAGCGCGCCGTCGAGGCTTCCGGCCACCCCGTCACGCGGCTGGCGCAGGGCATGGCGACCGATGCGTCCAATATGGCCCTCATCGCACCGATTGGCTTGGTGCTGGTCCGGTGCCGTGACGGCGTGGGCTGGGGGCCGGCGGGGACCGTTGACCCCGCCGACATCGAGGCCGGCCTGGACGTGCTGACCTTCGTCATCGGGGATCTGGCCAATGGTTCGGACCCGCCGGCAGACGGCGGTAGCCGTGTCGATGTCCGCCTCGATGCCTCCGCCGCTCGGAAGCTGGCAGGTGGAGGTCCATCCTGAGCGGTCCTTCCGGCTTCGTCACGCGCCTGTTACCGGCGGGGTCGGCCAGGAGCTCTGGGCAAGGCCCGCCTTGAATACCCCGCCTAAGGCCTGTGCTGCAGCCTCGACGTCCTCCTCGACGGGCCGGGCCGGTTCTCGTCGCGACACTGATGGAAGCCGTAGTGACAGGCTCGGGCATGGCCCGTACCCTCACGGTCAGGCCCTTCCCCGTGGAACTCATCCCGGTGGAGTTTTAACTGCTCTGGCACAGGCGGTCGGACGGGCGACTTATCAGCATATCGTGGCCCATGAAGCGGTCCGCAGTCCGTGTCGTTCGACCCATCCCAGATGGCCGGCGAACCGCTCCGCCAGACGATCCGACCGGCCCGCAGGTTCCTAAAAATCGGGCGGCAGTTACAAAACGATACGTCCGAGCCACCGTCTGTCACGCGGGGGACGCCCAGGTGCGCGAACCTCGCCCCATTGGCTTGCGGGCGAACGAGGCGGCCGCGTGAAGACAGAGACCGGCACCCGACGCCATGACGTCGCCCGTCGCACACTGCTATTGGGCGCAATGCTCAGCCCGGCGTTCGCGTCCGGCTCCGCGAGGGCGGCCCCTGTCGACGACCCGGCGATGGCGGGGCCGCTGGGCGACATCTGGATCGGCTCGCCCGATGCCAAAGTGAGGTTCATCGAGTATGCCGCCGTGACCTGCACCCATTGCGCGGCCTTCCACGGCGAGGTCTGGCCGAGCATCAAGGCGCGCTGGATCGACAGCGGGCGGATGCGCTTCGCGCTGCGCGGATACCCGCTGAACCCCCTCGACACCGCCGCCTTCATGCTGGCCCGTGCCGACGGGGGGCGAAACTACTATCCCCTCACGGACCTGCTGTTCGAGAGGCAGAGGTCCTGGGCCTTCGTCGAAAAGCCGCTCGACGCGATGCGCGACCTCCTCCGGCAGGCCGGCTTCGACAGAGCCAAGTTCGATGCCGTGCTGTCCGACCAAGCCCTGTACGACCAGGTCAACCGCGTGCAGGCCGGGGCGATGAAGGTCCTGGGCGTCCATTCGACGCCGACCCTGTTCATCAACGGCGACCGGTACGAGGGCGCGCTGCCGGCCGACGCATTCGACGAGATCGTCCGGAAACTGCCGGGCTAGTGTCGGACCCCGCTCCATCCGCCGACGCATCATCGATTCCCCCAGGGCGAAGGATGCTGCGCCGTCGTCCCGTCCGACCCAGGGGCACACCGCAAGGAGACCGAGATGGGGAGAACGGACAGGCTGCTCCCGGTCGCGGCTGCGATGGTCAGCGGCATGGTGCCGGCCATGGCCGGCAATCCGGTCTCCGACTTCACCGGCCATTGGCGCGTCGCGAGGGTCGCGGTCCCCGACAACGGCGTGCAGGCGCTCGTGGACGACGATCCGAGCCTGATGGGCAAGCGCCTGACCTTCACGTCGACGCGGCTGGCGTGGGACAGGACACCATCGACCGGCGACGTGTGCACGGGACCGAGTTTCGAGCCGCCCGAACGAGTGCCCCGGGACGTGCAGCCCGAACTCCGCAAGCTCGGCATGCGCCGGCCCGTCGCCTACGCGGTCCGTTGCCCGTCGGGCACTTGGGGGCCAGGACGCGACCACGTCATCTATCGCGGTGCGGCGGGGGCGCTCGCCATCCCCTGGTATGACGGCGCGGTGATGATGCTCGTCCGAGCCGCCGTTTAAGGCGGGCCCATCGACGGGAGTTGCCAGGAGCCGAGTTGCGGGCGCCCCTTCGCTCCGCGCACGGAGCGGACATGACTGTCGGCCATCGAGCCCGTCCATCCTGTCGCCGCCAGCGGTTGCGACGTCACAGTCAGGAGTTCGCACGCCGCTTGTTCGGCTGTGCGCCATGAGCCGACATTGGGCCGGCTCGCGCCGAACCGCCGCTCTCGACTCTTTGCCGACCCTGGGAAGGTCCGCTTCAGGGCGGCTACGTGGATGCCAGCCTACGACCGAAGCGGGTGCGGAAAGCCACCGCGCGCAGGTGTGTTGTGGCCGATGCCATCCTCACAGGCATCGGCCATGGTCAAAATGGACTTGGGGTCACGGCGCTCGCGAACGAGGGTCTCAGGGCGATGTGTTTACGCCGGCACCATATCGATGCTCGCGGTATCCTCGGACGCCACGCCGTTCTCGCGATGGCGAAAATCGCTCAGCGCCCGGTAGACCTGAAGCCGCGCGCGCATGACCGAACCTAGTGGCCGGTGGGCCGCGAGGCTGTGCGCCGGACGGAAGGTCATCACCTCGTCGAAGTAGCGAACACGGTCCGGGGCATAGGCATCCTGCCGGGGCAGGCGCAGCGTCGCAACCGTGCGGTACGGGCTGATGGACACCGGCCAATCGACCGAGGCGTCCTCGATGGGCTGCCTCTCGGCATCCGCCCAGAGCTGCGCCTTCAACTCGAACACCACCTCGTGGTCCCTGAAGAAGGCGACTGTGGCATGGCGGAAGCCATCCTCGTCCTGATGCGGATCGAGCCGCCACTCGGACAAGGCACTCTGGCTCTCGGTCGACGGCACGGCCCCCAGCTTGGCGACGTAATCGCCAAAGCGGACCGGCGCCTGGCTGAAGTAGCTGTCGGCGAGGGGATGGCTGTAGGGATGGCCGAAGAAGTCGGCGAGCGCGCTCCCCGTCCCGAATGCGTGCAGCGCGCGGTTGAGGTTGCGCATCGTCGACGAGACCGCGCTTTTGACTCCTTCCGGCAATCCCGTGGACTTGCCGATGACGGTGCCGTCCCGCAGGAAGCCGGTCGCCGTTCCCGAGGGAAATGTGGTGCCAGTCGCCAGGACAAAGTCCTGGGTGTCGACGGCATGGCCGGGCAGCTTCTCGCCGGGCACATCGAACACCTTGATGGACAAGCCGCGGTGGGTCGAGACCCGGTCGCCCAGGGTCTCGCCTGGCCCTTGCGCGAAACGGACCGCCACCGGGTGGGTGCCGGGCGTGGCGAACAACCCTTGGGCCAGTTCGGGCGGCAGGCTTGCAGCAATCGTCAACTCGCCGGTGACGCAAGCCGAGCTCTTCGCGTGACTGGCGCGCACGGCATGGTGCTCGCGTACCTCGACAGTCTCCGATTGCTGCGTCATGCCCTTGATGATGCCGTCAATCGTCTTCTGCTCGTCCGGATCGGGCTTCTCGACGTCGGGTGCGTATCGAAGGTAGGTCATGATCGTCCTCGCTGTGATTGGGGAACTGAAGCGGACCGCGGCGGATAAGAGCGCTGCGGATTCGGGGTGAGACGTATCGAGTAGGAAACGGGATCCCGTTCCGAACAACGAGGCGACCGGGGGCCGTTCCCGGCCCAGGACAATTCCGCGTCCGTCGAAAGTCTGCCTAAGTTCGGCTGCGCTGTAATTTGGCTTCGAAGCGCTGCTTCGTTTTCGTGGCGATAGAAGACCGGACCATGGACCGGCTCTAGAGCGGAGGCGGGAAGCTCGGCCGATTTGCTTGACGACCCGTGGATGACCGCGGGCTCGGGTGTGCGACAAGCCATTTCAAGGCGCGTCCTCCCCAATCGTTTCAAGGATCACGCGCGCCGTCTCGGCAGGCTGATCCCAATGCGGGAAGTGGCCGCAGCGCTCGAACCAGTGCAGATGGGCTGACGGGAAGGCTGCCAGCGCGCGTGCAGCCTGGCGCGGCAGCAGCAGGTGGTCTTGGCGGCCCCAGCCTATGGTGACAAGGCCGGGAGTCTTTGCCGAACCCTGCTGCAACGGCCCGCGTGCCAGCTCACGCAGCATCGCGTCTAACACCGGTGTGTCCGCCAGGCTTTGAAGTTCCCCTACGACAAGCTGTGGCTGCAGCTCCCACGGACGCGCAGAAAGTTGGGCCAGCAGCAGCGTACGGGTGACGGCATGGCGCGACAGGCCGGGATGCAAGGGCCGCAGCATCCGCACCAGGCGTATCGATGCCGCGAGCGTCCAGTGCAACCAACGCGTTTCCCACCCGCGCCAGAAACCGCCGGGATCGAGCGCCACGCAGTGCCGACCGATGCCCCGCCGCGCCATCTCCAGCACAAGCCGGCCTCCCACCGAACTGCCGACGAGGTCCGCTGTCGTCAGGCGTTGCGAGTGCACGAAGCCGGCGAGGGCGTCCGCGTAGGCTTCCACCGTCTGCCGGCCCGCAAGCGGGGCCGATCTGCCATGTCCCGGCAGGTCGACCAAGATCAGTTCGCGCGAGCCGCGCAATGCGGTCAGGAGCGGATCCCAGGTGCGGAGATTGGCCCCCAGCCCATGGACCATCAGTAGCGGCCGGCCCATGCCGAGGCGTTCAAAGTGTAGGTTCATGACGGCATTGTCCTTCAATGTTCGCGCTGCAGTCCGAACATTGGTCCGTCGCAGATTTCGTCAGGCCGGAGTGCCAATCAGGTCCGCGGACCGCTCGCGTCGAACGCGCTGAGGACCAGTCTCCGGCCAGATAGCCAGCTACGCGGCGCGGGGCCGGCCCTACTCCGCAGTATTGCAAGCGCTGGATGTCGCAGCGAAGGCCCTACCGGCGTGCGTCACGAAAGAGCTGCGCGTCCAATGCTCGTAGATGCGTAGACGTCACATCCGCGCCAACTCAGATGCCGGCGTACCAGGCGTAGCCCTGGTCCTCCCAATAGCCGCCCTTTCCCCCGCCGATGTGGGCGAAGCCCTCGACCACCTCGATGCGCATCACGTATTTCGCCTGCTTGTAGCCGAGGTTGCGCTCGACCCGTAGACGCAGAGGCGCACCGTTCGACACGGGAAGCGCCTCCCCGTTCATCTCGTAGGCGAGGATGGTCTGCGGGTGGAACGCGTCCACGAGGTCGATGCTCTCGTAATACCGAACTGGCGTTCCGCCGCTGGCCGCATCGTCCCCCGTCGCCTGTTGGCCGCCGGAGTCCTTCCTGCTCTCGTCGCCGCCCGACTGCTTCGTCATGCTCGGGTTGGCGTTGCCGGTGGGGGCTTCGTCGGTCTCCTCACCGTCACCCCCGCCTTCGAGTGTATTGCCTTGGTCCATGGTGTCGGCGCAGTGGAAAACCACGTAGCGCCCCTCGGGCTTGAGCTTGGCTCGGGACAGGAGGTCCGCGAGTGGCACCCCCGTCCACTTACCGATGGCGCTCCAGCCCTCGACGCAATCGTGTCGGGTGATCTGGGTGCGGACCGGAAGCTTGCGAAGTTCGGCCAGGGACAGCTTGTAGGGCGCCTCCACGAGGCCGCCGACTTCCAAATGGTATTTGGCGAACTTGCCCTTCGCCAGGGCCTTATAGTCCCTATCCGGCGGGTCCTCGGTGCCGTTCGGTTTGAACCACGGCGAGATGTCGGCCTCGGCGTATTCCGGGGCCAACGTCCGGTCGGTGAGCAGCAGGCGCTGGACGAACATGTTGGCGTCCTCACCCGTCCTGAGGATGCGCTGGAACCACTCCACGTTGCCGAGGCGGTCACACCCGCCAAGCATGGCGGCCGCGGCCGTGGCGGAAGCCCCCGTCAGGAGGGCACGCCGGCTCGAAGGGCGGATCATGCCTGGGACTCCCCGGTGACGGGTGCCGGCTCGACCTTGCGCTCGATCACGAACCAGCCGGTGAGCATGCCGCGCATGTTGTTCCAGAAGCCCGAGAGCAGGACCAGGGCGACGTGCACGACAACGAACAGGACCAGCAGGGCCGCCACAACGAAGTGGACCGTGCGGGCCGACTGGCGTCCGTCGAACAGCGTCAGCAGGAAGGGGAAAGCCGCGTTCATCGCCGGCGACATCGCCAGGCCGGCCAGCACCTGCACCGGAAGAAGTACGAACAGCACGACGAGATAGGTCAGCTTCTGGATGGCGTTGTAGCGCTTGGCCTCGTCGCCTTGCGGAAAGCGCAGCGTCAGGTGCTCCCGGATCGACGCGCCGAAGTGCCGGATCTGGTCGCGGGACGGGATCACGCGGAACCGAAGCTGCCCGCTGACCAACCCGTAGATCAGGTAGGCGACGCCGTTCAGGACGAAGGCCCAGGCGAAGAAGAAGTGCCAGGAACGGCCTCCTGTGAGGTCCTGGTCGCTCGGCAAGGTCGCCCAGGCCGGGAATCCGCGGTCGGCCGCCTCGCCGTTGGAGCCGCCCGAGGAGCCGAGCCACCCCGTCGTGTCGAAGGCATGACCGAACACCGTGGTCATACCCTTAGACGGATCGTTCTCCGTCGACGACATCGCCATCAGCGGCGTATCGAAGGTCGAGACATTGCCCCAGTACAGGGCCGGGTGGGCGTTGAAGATCTGCAGGCCGCTCATCAGCAGGACCAGCAAGCAGATCGCGTTGAGCCAGTGGGTTACCCGGATGACGAGCGGGTGGCGAAACATCCAGCGGCGGCGTTCGACCTCGCCAGTCTCTGGAGCGGAGCGGATGAGGTAAGTTTGAGCCAAACAGTCTCCCTCGCGCGCGTCATGCCCAGGGTGGAGGCCCCTGGATCGGGACCTCCGGAGGCGCATTGCGCCTCGAAATCACATGCCGCGATTCATCATCATCCGCTTCTTCATCATGCGGCGCTTCATCATTTGCTTCCGCATCATACGCTTCTTCATCATCATTCGCTCACTGCGATCCATACGGACTTCGGTGACCGTCGAGGAGCCGGCCTGAAGACCGTTCGGGCCCATCGGGGCCGCGATGGCGGCGCCGGCTCCGAGAGCGATGGTGCCGAAGACCGAAGCGGCGAGGGCGAGGGTGGTGATCTTCATTCAATGTCTCCAATACGGGGAAGGAATCCCCTTTCGCACATTGATAGAAGAGAAGGGACGACCAGCAAGTTCCTGAAATCTATAAGAATAATCCGCTTCCGATGGCGTTGGGACGCAACAAATCGGGCGTCGAGGCAGGGCCTCGCGCCGCGCCCAGGCCGGGCGTATGCCGACCTGTACGGAGGCTTGCCCTAAGAAGTTTCAGGCTGGACCACGAACGCCACTCAGGTGACCGTCGCTACGCCGAAGCGATCAGTTCCCGGATCTTGCCCAGGCGGTCTTCGGGAATGCCTGCGCCGGTAGGGGAGCAATCCATCGTTCGAGAATGGCAGAGGCGCCGTACAGCGCTCCAACCAATTGGCCGGTGACGGCGCCGACCGTGTCGGCGTCCTCCCCGCGGTTGACGGCCGCCATCAGCGCCGCCTCGAACGAAGTCGTGGTGCCGACTGCCCACAGTCTGCTTCCGGGCATCCAGCCAACTTCCGCTCTCCACTCCACCCCATCCGGTCCTTCAGCGGCCGTCACCCCAGAGTCCGCTTGGAGTCATGAGTTCGTGCTTCTCTTGTTCAGCAACGCGCCATGAGCGGACCTCCGACCGAAGACACTGGAATGGCCGGTTGAAGGCCAACTGCTGCCATTGAGATCGAATGGTTGGTCCGGCGGCCATATCGTCCTCAAGTATCCACCTCGCATCGCGCCGGCACCCTCCCGTGCGCCGAGCGTCTCGCAGACCTTGGAAGCCGGGACGACCGCCCTCACCTTCGACGCATGCAAAGCGAGTACGACGTCATCATCGTGGGGGGAGGCGCCGCCGGTATCGGCGCGGCACGGCGGCTCGCGGCCAACGATGCATCGGCCTTGCTGCTGGAGGCGTCTTCACGTCTCGGAGGCCGCGCCTTCACGGAGGACCTCGGTGGGTATCCGCTCGACCTGGGCTGCGAATGGCTGCACTCGGGCGACCGCAACGCATGGGTCAGCATCGCCGAGGCATCAGGCTTTCCGGTCGACCGCGGCGATCCGCCGTGGGCTCAGGCGCATCCCGGCATCGCCCGGAACGAGGACGAAGAGCAGGCGGCCCAGAGGGCGTTCGGCGGTTGGGAGGAGCGGCTCCGCCCGGTCGCGCGTGGCAGCGACCGGGCAAGCGATGCCCTGGAGCCCGGCGGCGCCTGGAACGCTTATGTGCGGGCCATCGCCGGCTTCATGAGCGGGGTCGCACCCGAGCGCATCTCCGCCTCCGACTACCTGGCCTACGACGATGCCTCGACGGGCAAGAACTGGAACCTGCCGTTGGGCTACGGCACGCTTGTCGCCGCCAGCCTGCCTTCCTCGACCGCGCTGCGGCTGGCCACGCCCGCTGAGCGGATCGACCTGATGGCGGACGGCGTCGCCGTCGCCACGCGCGCTGGCACCCTTCGCGCCAAGGCCGTCATCCTCACGGTCTCGACCGCGATCCTGTCAGGCGAGACCATCCGCTTGCCCCCCGGGACCGAACCGTGGCGCGAGGCGGCGGCCGCCCTGCCGCTCGGGCGCAACGAGAAGGTGTTCCTTGAGATCACGCGCAAGTCCGCATTCGAGCCGGACTCCCATGCCTATGGCAACCTGCGCGACGCGCGGTCCGCCGCCTACTCCATCCGGCCCAACGGCTGGCCGGTCATCGAGGCGTTCCTCGGTGGCGACGGAGCCGGCATCCTGGAAGGGGAAGGCCCCGCCGCCGGGTTCGCTTTCGTGTCGGCCGAGCTGACCGGCCTGTTCGGCGCCGACGTAGCGTCGGCCGTCCGCCCGCTCGCGGCCACGTCGTGGAGCCGGATGGCGTCCATCGGCGGCGCCTATAGTTGCGCCTTGCCGGGGCAATCGAACGCGAGGGCACGGCTGGCCCGACCCTTTGAGGACCGACTGTTCTTCGCAGGCGAGGCGACACATCCCTTCGACTTCACGACCGCCCACGGGGCACACGACAGCGGGCAGCGGGCCGCCGACGAGGTTTTGGCGGCGCTGCGGGACAGGGCCCGCCAGAGACGGCGCGTCGCCATCGCCGAGTCGACGCGGGCGGCCGGGTATGGACCTCAGCCGCGGTAGCGCAGCGCATCGACCAGCACGGCCAGCGCCGGCTCCGGCTCACGCCGGCTCGGGTAGTAGAGGTGATAGCCCTGGAACGGGTCGCACCAGTCCTCCAGCACCCGGACGAGGGTCCCCGCTTCCAGGTGCGCCCGCACCCCGTCCTCGAACAGGTAGGCGATCCCGAACCCGTCCAACGCGGCCTGGAGGAGTAGCGGCTCGGTGTTGAACACCAACTGTCCCTCGACCCAGACCCTCAACTCTCGCCCGTCCTTCTCGAACTCCCAGGCGTAGAGGCCGCCATGCGTCGGCAGGCGCAGGTTGATGCAGGCGTGCGCGGTAAGGTCCTCCGGGCGCTGCGGCTTCGGTCGGCGTGACGCTGCGCGTCGAACGGTTCAGCAGGCGCAACCCGACCCGCGCCTCCAATCCGTTCATGGCGTGGCTTAGCGCCGACTGCGTGACCCCGAGGCGCTTGGCGGCCCGGGTGAAACTGCCCTCGTTCGCCACGGTGGCGAAGGAGAGCAGGTCGGTCATGTCCTGTCTCGCCATCGCCCATCCCCGGCCGAGCCCGTCGTCCCTGGTCCCGTACCACGAAGGCGCAAGGATCCATAAGCCTGGCTCATGAGCCTATGTGCAAACAGGGGCCTAATCGTTGCGGCCAAGCGTCGTACCTTGGAGCCTATCCAAGCTGTCGGGGTTGCCCGGGCATCCCCTGAACGATGCACGGCCTTCGGTCGGTCATCCCCCGCAAGCTCGGAGGCCGCGATGGGTCGTCCCAGAGACATCTCATTGAATCGGAGAGACCTGATGGTCGGAGCATCCGCCGCGGCGGCCCTGGCCGCCACGCCAGCCGGCGCCCGCACCGACGCGGCCCTCGGCGGCACCGACAAGCCCGTCATGGCGAAGGTATCGCTCACCGTGAACGGGCAGCGCCGGGAGCTTGAGCTCGATACCCGCACCAGCCTGCTCGACGCCGCGCGGGAACACCTGCTTCTGACCGGCTCCAAGAAGGGCTGCGACCACGGCCAATGCGGCGCCTGCACCATGATCGTCGACGGGCGGCGCATCAACGCCTGCCTGACGCTCGCCGTGATGCACCAGGGCAGCGAGATCACCACCATCGAGGGCCTGGGGCAGCCCGAGAACCTGCACCCGATGCAGGCGGCCTTCGTGAAGCACGACGGCTACCAGTGCGGCTACTGCACGCCGGGCCAGATCTGCTCCGGCGTGGCGGTACTCGCCGAGATCAAGGCTGGTATCCCGAGCCACGTCACCGCCGACCTCACCGCGCCGACGCAGGTCACCGAAGCCGAGATCCGCGAGCGCATGAGCGGCAACATCTGCCGCTGCGGCGCCTACTCCAACATCGTCGAGGCGATGACCGAGGTCGCCGGGAGGCCCGCATGAAGTCCTTCACCTATGAGCGCCCGTCGAGCCCGGCCGAGGCGGCTGCCGCGGTCGCGCGCACGCCGAACGCCAAGTTCATCGCCGGCGGCACCAACCTCCTCGACCTGATGAAGTTGCAGATCGAAACGCCGACGCACCTCGTCGACGTGAACGGCCTGAACCTGGACAAGGTCGAGGCGACGCCGGAGGGTGGCCTGCGCATCGGGGCGCTGGTGCGCAACACCGACCTCGCCGCCGACGCGCGGGTGCGCAAGGATTACGGCGTCCTCAGCCGGGCTCTGCTCGCGGGGGCCTCGGGCCAGCTCCGCAACAAGGCGACCACCGCCGGCAACCTGCTGCAGCGGACCCGCTGCCCGTACTTCTACGACACGGCGCAGCCCTGCAACAAACGCCAGCCCGGCAGCGGCTGCTCGGCGCTCGACGGGGTGAGCCGGTCGCTCGCCGTCATCGGATCGAGCGAGGCCTGCATCGCCACGCATCCGGGCGACATGGCGGTGGCCATGCGGGTCCTCGACGCAACCGTCGAGACCGTCGACGCCAAGGGGGCCGAGCGGAAGATCGCCATCGCCGATTTCCATCGCCTTCCCGGTGACAGGCCCGAGGTCGACACGACCCTGAAGCCCGACGAGCTCATCACGGCGGTGACGCTGCCGAAGCCGGTCACCGGCACGCACATCTATCGCAAGGTCCGTGACCGGGCCTCCTACGCCTACGCCCTGGTCTCGGTGGCGGCCATCCTCGGCAAGGACGGCGGCGGCCACGTCGCCTTCGGCGGCGTCGCCCACAAGCCCTGGCGGGTCGAGGCTGCGGAAGCCGATCTGCCGCGAGGCGCCAAGGTGGTGACCGACAAGGTCTTCGCCGGCGCCAAACCGACCGAGGACAATGCCTACAAATTGAAGCTCGCCGAGCGCACGCTTGCGGCGGCGCTCAACCAAGCGAGGGCCTGAGCCATGAAGTTCGATACCCCCGCCGGCCAGAACCCCATCGACCAACTCAAGGTCGTGGGCAAGCCGACCGACCGCATCGACGGCAAGTACAAGACCACCGGCACGGCGCCCTACGCCTACGAGCGCCACGACGTGGCGGCGAACCAGGCCTACGGCTACGTCCTCGGCGCCGGCATCGCCAAGGGGCGCGTGCGCCGCATCGACACCGCGGCGGCAAAGAGGGCGCCCGGCGTGCTCGCCATCGTGACGACCCTTGAGCATCCCCGCATGGAGCGGGGCATGATGAACGCTGCCTACCTGTTCGGCGGCGACGAGGTGCAGCACTACCACCAGGCCATCGCGGTCGTGGTGGCCGAGACATTCGAGCAGGCCCGGGCCGCCGCCTTCCTCGTGGAGGTCGACTACGCCCCCACGGCGGGTAAATTCGATTTGGCGGCCGAAGCGAAGGGCGCCAAGCCCGTGCCGGGCGACAGCGGCGAGGGCAGCGGCGGCAACGGAGAGGAGCGGGTCGGCGACTTCGAGGGGGCCTTCGCGCAGGCGCCTGTCCGGTTCGACGAGACTTACTCCACCGCCGACGAGAGCCACGCGATGATGGAGCCGCACGCGACCATCGCGGCGTGGGACGGCGACAAGGTCACCCTCTGGACCTCGAACCAGATGATCGCCTGGGGCCATGGCAGCCTCGCCAAGATCCTCGGCGTCCCGAAGGAGAACGTCCGCCTCGATTCCCCCTATGTCGGCGGCGGGTTCGGCGGGAAGCTGTTCGTGCGCGCCGACGCGGTCCTGGCGGCGCTCGGGGCCAAGGCGGCCAAGCGCCCCGTGAAGGTGGCGCTGACCCGGCCGCTCGTCATGAACAACACCACGCACCGGCCCGCCACGATCCAGCGGGTACGGATCGGCGCGACGAAGGACGGCACCATCACGGCCATCGCGCACGAGAGCACCTCGGGAAACCTGCCCGACGGCGACCCCGAGACGGCGGTGAGCCAGACCAAGCTGCTCTATGCCGGCGCCAATCGCCTGACCGCGATGAAGCTCGCACATCTCGACCTGCCCGAGGGCAACGCCATGCGCGCGCCCGGCGAGGCGCCGGGCCTGATGGTCCTGGAGGTCGCCATGGACGAGATGGCGGAGAAGCTCGGGATCGACCCGGTCGAGTTCCGCATCCGCAACGACACCCAGGTCGACCCGCAGGACCCGAAGCGCCCATTCTCGCACCGTGATCTGGTCGGTTGCCTGAAGCTCGGGGCCGAGAAGTTTGGCTGGTCGAAGCGCAACGTGAAGCCGGGCCAGGTTCGCGACGGGCAATGGCTCGTCGGCATCGGCATGGCGGCGGCGTTCCGCAACAACATGGTGATGAAGTCCGGCGCGCGGGTGCGGCTGGCCGCCGACGGTACGGTCACGGTCGAGACCGACATGACCGACATCGGCACGGGCAGCTACACCATCATCGCCCAGACCGCGGCGGAGATGATGGGCGTGCCGCTGGAGAGGGTGACGGTGCGCCTGGGCGACTCCGACTTCCAGGTTCCGGCGGGGTCGGGCGGGCAGTTCGGCGCCAACGACTCCACCGCCGGCGTTTATGCCGCCTGCGTCAAGCTGCGCGA
>Ga0160429_1001315_pt1 | contig 14053 bp, 13 predicted proteins | sample SolpanmetagenomR_FD_108199 | JGI IMG/M metagenome (GOLD analysis project Ga0160429, IMG submission 108199) | Solar panel surface microbial communities from Lawrence Berkeley National Laboratory, California, USA - R | ecosystem: Engineered > Built environment > Solar panel > Unclassified ...
TCTGGCTGGAACAGCAGCTTGGGTGCTGCCATTCCACCCGCTATTACTGATTCAGACATTCCTCCTACAGTGACCTGTAAAGACTGTAAGTTGCAGCTCGTGCATCTATGGCGCCAACCGTACCAGGAAAGTTTGAGGACCAGTGGCATTAGTACCGCTGGCGGGCATAGGGAGTGCTCCCATGCCGACCGCCGAAGTTCCCGCTGCAGGTGCTGATGAAGTCGGCGATGGTTCTTGTGCCGCTGCAAGCACAGCGAAGAGAGCGGCGATAGCGTAGCAGTGCATCGTCGCGAGTCTAGAGTTGAAGACGAAGTGTGTCAGATAGGCTAGTCAAAGTGCCGCGCTGCGGTATTGTTGTCCGATCAAGGGAGTGTAGACGCAGAGGCGAAGGTCCGCTCGTTGAGAAAAGGTAGAGAATAGATAGCAAAGGAGCTCAGCAATTATTTTTACTGGAAGCGAGGGAGTGAGATGACGGCCAAGTTACGGGATTGATACAACTCAAGAATTCGCACTGTTAAATGATCTGTTTGTGGCAGGTTAACTGTCAAGGGTTGTTCAGACAACTCCACTCTTCGGTTTGGCTACAACCCGAGTGAAAGACGTGATGTTTCGTTCCGGCGAGGACAGATTGGACGCTCGCCAGTTTTGTGCGAACCGCATAACGAAGTTGCCGGACATCTGGTGTGTGGGAGTAGTTTTAAGTGCTGTCGCGGGTTCGTCTCACAATGGGTAGCATCGCCACGCACAGCAACCAGACCGAACGCCACATGAGTACGCAAAGCAACCAAAGAAAGCAGATGGGGCTTCGCAACGATATGAAGATATCTAGGAAACTCTTTAAATAAAAACAAGCATAGTAGGCAGCGGCACCGAGTGAATCTCCCCAATCTGGTGACTTGCCGTGTAATCCTAGTTCGAGAAGGTCCGCTCTCTCTACAACAGGTATCATCAGCGCTTGTTTTGCTGTCGAATACGCTTTGGCTTCTGGCCTCCATACACGCGTACGTGCATAGAGGCCGAGGATGGGCTTCCACAGCTCGATGCTTGTGGCGGGAGTAAACCGGACTGCCGTCCCTTCCGTTGGAAGCCCGCGGTCTCTCCCATGCTGTTGACGTATCTACCAAAACCTGTCACCGTTGCTATTAGGATTTCCTCAAGTGGGCCGGGAGGGATCCGTGAGAGTTTCGTTTCCCTTCTGCTGGCCCTCATACAACCCCGTGTAATATCCAGCGTAGTACCAAGACATCATCAAGTTCCTCAAGGCTTCGTCCTGAGCTATCGCCCGATCAGTATGTCGTCACGAATATAACGTAAATGTGTAAAGGTGAGATTCTCACCAGAGCCATGCACAACTTGGTATGGAAGGCCTGATATCGCACTTGATGGTGTCCGGTTAGCATTACTTCCGTCGTCGGCCCCGAGAATGCCATTAAGCTGTGTTGGTAGGTTAGTATTTTATGATACTCATACTGTTGGTGGTCAAATTACCTCTGAAGTGGAAGTGCCGTTCGGTTTGGCGGCGGGCTCCTTGAGCTTGTCTGGCTCACTCACATGTTGGCCGGCTATGGTATTGTCAATGTCCATGGAAACAGACCTCAAGTCGCCATGGACGTTTTGCGCGATGGCTTGCTCGCTATCTCAGTCAGACTCAAACCGGTCAATCAGAAGCTTGAAGACATACCTTTGCTGCGTTGCGTGTTCATGTTGGATAATCGCTTCTTCTACATTTTCGCCACGAGCGTGGATGCTATGATATTTCTTGAAGCAGTTAATGGTCGGTTTCCTCGTTGCTCGATAGGGAGAGACACACTTTGTATTCTTGAAGAGCCTCGTCCCATGACCGAAGCAACGCAGAATCATCCCAGACATTGGCGTCACCCAATGAGACGCTGGCCATGCTCTTCGCAAATGAGCGCAGAAGTTTGATAGTTCCTCATATACTTGTTTCGAACCTGGTACAGAATTCGCGTGTTGCACGCACGGTCCGTACGGGCCTGAGGTTCGGCAACCGGCTTGACTATCGGCCGGGTAGGTTGACCTCACTGACCCAGGTGGAGACAATCGGCATGCCGACGGGAAACGGATATCAAATCTCGTATGTTTTTTCCGTCTGTCTAAAAATCGGACATCTAGTTCGGTCTCAACGTTAGGACGATCAATGCCACCAGACAGTCGATGACTCGACCGAGCTGGAAACCTACGGAATTTATACGCTGCCAATGTGCATATCTGTCAGGCTGCTAGGGAGCGTCGTCCGCTCTTCAACTCAGTAGTCGCCGTCACGGAAGCAGCGCCGCGAAACCGCAAGACCTTCGCGGTCTCTGTAGAAGCGTCCTCTGCTCACTACCTTGGGCATGCAATTTTATTACATCTGGGTTACGGACAACGACTTGCTGAAAAGCGCCTGCAGAGAGGGGGCACGCAAGCAGCTTCCTCTCTTTGCCTATCCCGCTCAGGATGCACGCAATCGATCTCAACTACTTCCTTTTGCGCCTCGCTTTGCATCTTGCGTCAATTGTTCACATCGGGTCAATCCTGGGAGATCACGTTACAAATATTCCTGCATTCAACAATCATGTTCAACAGTCTTTCATCGTTGCTTAATTCTAAGGACACAAGAACTCGATGATAAGGCATCCGTATGATGTTAGTCGGGAGCACATCGAATGAACGACAAGATCGTCTATCTGTTCCTCAGTACTACAAACTCATTAGCATAATGATGCAACCCATTGCCCCGGTAGATCGACAGCAGGCTAAAAAGTCCCGATAATCGCATTGAGGGGTTGGATCTGCAGTGATTGCCAAACAACGGTTTCTACTCCACATCCCACGGCTCATGGCCCACTTGCAGCGGGCGCAATACTGTAACTTATTGTAGTTGCAATAGGTTCGGCCTTCTCAAGCGAATTGGAAGACTTAAGGATGGTGCCTGAAGATCATGGACAGAGTTGCGTCAGACGTGTCATCTCAGCCAATCGCAGAATTCTTCGTAAGACGGCGAGCCTCCACAAGGAAGACGGACGTACAAATTGAAATTGCAGAATTCACACGATGTGCACCTCTGAGGGTTATACGTCGGCATAGGCTTTGCCTTGTTCACCGTAGAAATGGGCGACTGTATTTTCTTAGTGATGAGAATCAAAGCGAGACAGTCTCTCAGGATGATCGCGGCCAATTCCTCCACCACGCTGACTTGTCGCGGAAGCGAATCCTCCAACACCTAAAAGTCGTCCCAGCGAGTCAGCCGGGAGAGATGCTGCCCACTCCCAGAGTTCCAATGAAGGTTCATCGTGCCTTGGCCGGCCCACATGCGCTGAGAAGCGCGGAAACAAAGGGCACGTGCTGTTGTTAGCCACCTGCATTGTCGAATTCTCCACGTCGTTGATCAGTCCAAACCTGGAAGCCCGGCACTCGAGCGGCCGCTATTATAGCTCCAGTGCAGGTGGCCATTTCACTTCAGCCGGGCCAACCTGATTGCGAGAATCGTTCCTTGTAAGACGTAACTCACTCTATCCCCGGTCGCTGTCACGCTTGTTTCCTCCCTTATCGGCAGCCTTTCCTCACACTTTCGGCCCACCGCGCTACACGTCCCGACGTTACACAGCTACGGTATATAGTCTTGAAAGTGGTCGCGTGCCCTATTGCCTGAAGAAGCCGTCACTTACACATTCGCACGACTCAGCCCAGCGCGTCTGCCAAGCAAATCTGACATCGGTCAGAGCTCCAACTTCCTCAAGCTCCTTCACCGTGTCAATCGTCCTGACGTTTGGTCATGAAATACGGCCAGACGCTTCGTCAAAGATCAATTCCTGAATGGGGACATCGTGGGTCTCCGATGAACGTCGTCGAACGACTTTGCGCATCGCTTACAGGTGCTACTAGACAATCTCGAATATGATGAGATTAAGCATCAGATAAAATCCAACACCACTCCAGGTCCCGGAAAGGCGGTATCCGTACCGGGACAGGGAGACGCTACAAAATCTAAGTTTGAGAGCGAGCTGTACGATGTGTTCTGCGACCAGCACGGTCGGATTTTGGATTTCGTCAAGTTCAAGGCTGGAGAAATTGAGCGGCGTCTCGGTGGGTGGGAAGGATCAACAAGTACGGATGCATGCTAACAGCTCGATAGAACATCTCAACCGTCAGCTGCGAAATCGGTTAGAACTGGACAATGAGGTCTCCACCCAGGCCATCTCCTCGAAACGGCTGGGCGCATACGGGAGGATCGAGTCCAGTGTCCTCAGGTGGGTGTGCAAAACAAACACTTCACGCACCATGATGCTAATCCAAGTGCTCACAGAGCTGGTAACGATATCAAATCCCTTTCAAGGTACATTGGCGCGCAGCAGCTCGGCTTTGTCAAGCTCTTGAAAAAGTACAAGAAGTGGACGAATTCGACCGGGCTCGAACAACGCTTCAAGGACCAAGTGATCAGCAAGCCGAATAGCCTGTGGAAGGCAGACCTCACCCATCTCCTTGAGATATGGACTGACGTACTGACCGTGGTTCGTGCATCGACGCTTGATGCTCAGCACCGCACATCACGACCAGCCTCACCAGTCCCACGGCGCAATCCAGTCAGTTTCTCACAAAGGCAACGCTCCGATTTAGTCGCTTCCAGCGTGTCGCAGGTCGTGGCGAGCAATTCACATGTGAAATTTGACACAGTCTTCGCTGTCACCCCACGAGGCGACCGGGGGAGTAGGGCAATCTATTGGGTGCATTCTGATTACGTGCTGCAACTCCAGGTTCTACTTTTCCAGCATTTCCGCCCGCTTCTGCCCAAGACCCGGTCTATCAGAAGCCAAAGCACTGCTTCCTCCATCGCGTCTTCAAGAAAGTCGTCCCTTGGCCAACTTGACAGTATTTCCCCGCATGATAGAGAGGCTTACGCAGGGTTCTGCGTGATAGACGATCTCGAAAGGTTCGTCCGCAGTCACAACAGCGCGCCTGTAGCCGATACCGAGGATCCCCTGGAGATGCGGAAACGTGGGATGGGAAGTTCGCGGTGGACCTACCAAAGTGAAGCGAACATCTTCCTTGACCCCGCCCCTGAAGACAGGGAGTCTAGGGCAGGGGATGCTATGATGGTGAGAGTGAAACGGAAACGACTCCAGTCCTTCTTCAACCTGGACCAACCCTTTGCATCGCGACGAAACTCCTCGAATGATCACGAAAGCAGCCCGTCTTCTCCATCACTCAACACCAACACTGAGAAATTGGACAACACGCGGAGTTGGCTCATGAAGCATCGCAATGTCAAACCCTTGGCAGGCGCCTGCAGCAGGAGAGCGCGTTATGTTGGCACCCAGAATGATGCCGCTAGTGGACACTGGGCTGTGCTGGATCAAGACATTACGATGGCGCAATCGCTGCACAACGAGATCGTAGAAGCGGACTGGCCGTCCAATATGCAGAGACATGCTGAACGATTCCCGCACGCATTACTCGAAGTCCGGCAAGAGGGTGAATGCCCGGTAGACATCATTGGCATTCTCGATGCTAGCCATCTGGTGAGTCTGGTTTGCCAGTACACGCTCAAAACCTTGCTGACTTCTGCTAGACTGAGCGTGTCAGAGGATTCTCGATCGAGGCGCACGCTGTATGGTCTTGTTGCCAGCCAGGGGCGATGACCCAACCACTTTGGGTACTCTTAACCGCTGCGATCTACGTACAGTCTTTTTGCTAACACCGAATCAGGTACCAGCTTTGAAGAGAGATATCCGCAAAGTACCCGAGACCGACTCCACCGGGAGGAGACGGCTACCTAGTGGTCCTGCATCTCCCGCCGCCACCACTCCTCCGGCGACGGCTGGTTCGTCAAGCTCCTACATGGAAGGCAGCAGCAGTACTCTGGTAGGACCAAACGAGACTGGCGTACGAACTGACTTGAGCCGGGTTAACGCCATAGCGCTCGAGGCGGCCAAGAATAAACGGAAGCGAACGAGATTCGTAAAACCTGAGACACAGGCTGTCATTGACTCCTATCAACTGCCAAACCAGCCGCGCTATTATAGCGAGTACGACCATCCCGAGGACGCCTCGGATTACGAGGAACCGTACACCATTTCCATCGACCCTAACGCCAAGCTCCCCGGGCAATACACGATGGAGAAGTGGTGGTCCAAAGTCAAACCCTTCATCGTCTTCTGGCGCCGCGAGTCCACCGACGGAGAGAGCTCGCCCATCTTACAACAGCACGATGAAACATGGAGCGACGAAGACGAAGGCCAGAGCTCCTCCGACGAAGCCGACACTCGAAGAACAACCACCCGCTACGGCACTACTTCCGTCCCTATACGTCAACGCCCCAGCACCAGAGAACAGACCAAATCCATCTTCGACATCTTCAAGCCCGAACAGCCCTCGGAATTCCACCAGATGTCCCTAGCCGCACAGCTCGAGTTCCGACACCGCGAGCGCGAGCGCTCCAAGTTCCGCGCCTACGTCGGCTGTCTCGCCGCCGCCCTCGTCATCCTCTCCCTCGGTGGCTTCCTGCCGCTCGTCGGGCGCAAGAAGCTTCGTCACGAGACTGACGCTGGTATCGTGATTTCCATTGTGTTTAATTTGGCATTTGCTTTTGTTGCTGTGGCGTGCATGCTTAGTCGGCGGGATGTTTTGGGTTGGTTGCATAGGATTGCCATCTATGTCATCTTTATGGGTATTTGCGTCGCGGATGGGGTGTTGGTTGCTTGGCTTGTTCAGGCTTGAAAAGGAATTCTCTATGTGTTGACGCGGTCCGTTGGATGTTAAAAACGAATTGGTGCGGTTTGTAGAAATAGAGGTAAGCTGCCGGGAAGACACATGCACATAACTCTCTCAGCGTATATCGTCGCTGCTTGCAATACAGCAGAAACTGAACACAAAAACGTCGCTCAGGGGGCCTGCGCAACGTCATTCGAGATCATCGACCATTACTGCTTGTGCTATGTACGTGCTATGTACGCGAGGTTCAGAAAAAATCCCGGAAATTCGATCGTGGGGGCCGGGGTGCAGTCCGGAAACACGTTTCGCTCGCGCAAACAGGCCAAAAAAGGGGGAGGAAAATTGCACATTTGGGGTATCGCTATTGAAAGGTAAGATATACTGCTGCACCTGCTCGTAGGAGAGCGGCATGACCACGTGAAAGTTTCAATTGAGAGAGACGTATCAGCGGCGCACGACAGCAGCCGCAGGTCCAAGAGCGGCGCTGAGAGGCGTAGGCGTCGCAGTCCTCTCATAAAGGTCCTTCCAGCGAGGGTCCTTGCACAGGGTATCCGCGCGCTTGACTTTCTCGTGGCAGACCTTCATGCTGTGCTTGATCTCGGGCGGGGTGCCGACGGCGAAGCGCTTGGCGCTGGCGCGAGAGTCGACCATGTACAGAGTCCAGGCGCGCGTGGCGTTGAAGGCGGTGCGCCAGAAGTCGGCGTTCTTGCGGATCGCCGGGTCATTTAGCTTGACTTCCTTGAGCCGGTTGCTGAGGATCTCGGTGGCTTGGTTGAAGGCCTCGGCGCGCCTCGCGAGGTTCTCGAAGATTTGGACTTGCAGTGAGCCTGGGCCGTAGGACTCGGCCAGGTACTTGGTGGAGGTTTCGTACCAGTTGCCACAGGCTGAGTTGCGCGTAGAGTTGGCGTCGCAGACTTGGCGAAGTGCGAGATACGTTTCTTCAAACATCTTGTCTTCATCATAATGCCAGTAGAAGAACGGCTCGCCTTCGCGGAGAGCGCTCAATGTGGTCGTCGAGGCGGAAGTCGACAATGTGCCCACGGTCTCACCGGAACGTGGCACGGGGGCAAATTGAAGTGAGTAGTCACCAAGTGGTACTGCCGGAGGCGAGTTGAGGCCGGCCAGGCCAGGCGACATGCTCTGACCGGGTTTGCGGAAGCCCGTAAGACGTCGTGGAGCCGCAGACGTGACGGGCGATTCTGGAGCAGAGTCCATTGTGAACCTATGTTCGGCATCGGCCTCCGCGTCAGTTTCAGAATCGGTGTTGATCTTGAGTCGAGGTAGGCTCTGTGCCAATTCGTGGGCTCCATCAAAGGCTCCTCGTTTTGGACGCATTTCTATGTATTGAGCTTCCTTTTCAGCTAGCTCCTGACTTGGTCTCTTTGCCGGATCCGGAGCTTGCTGAGATGAGAAATGATGGTTCTCTGACGAAAGTTTCACCTGCAACGACGGATGTCGAGCTTGTTTTGGTGTCAACGAATTGCGTGGAGCACCGTCTACCTGTTTTCGTTCCTGTTCTTGCTGTTTGTTCGTGAATCGATGCTTCACCATTTTGAGGCTGTATCCGAAAACTCGGAGTGTGTTCTGAAATTCCTGGTTTGTCCCATAGAGCTGCATGAGCCACCCATTGAACTCGAACAGGTCCGCGTCTTCGCAAATATCCCAGCAAAGTTCAAGCATGAGGTCCACGAAGCCCAGATAGTCGGTTCCAAGCTCAATGACACCGCGTCGGGCGGCCTCAAGCTCCTCTAGGTGCTCTTCGCCTCTAGCCCACTCATTGTGGACGAGCTCGACTAATTTTCGTATTCGCACGACCCGGATAGTCACCTTTTGTCCGGCAGACAAGAGCTTGTTTGCAGACGCTTCTCGTACGTGCATACTGCATGCTACATCTTTGACAGCTTGCAACGGCTTTTCGCAGGCTCGAACAAAATAGCTAGCAGCATAACGTCAGCTGTCATTCACAGCAGGCATACTGAATGTGTCAAGGTTTACCGCATCGCGTCGATCAATGGGATCGTAGGCGTCCTGTCGCGACGTAACTCGAGTGCGAAATCCATGGAACCTGAAGGGTACCTGTCAAGTATCTCGACCGGAGATGATTCTATGTCTTGTCAGCCACCACCTTGTATCCTGATAGAGAGAGAGGGAGCAAGCATGTGGCATGCAGGGGACTACGCACGATGCGAGTAATGCCGTTGTGACGTGAGCGAAGGTGCTGCAGTGAGAGGAATCTTGAGGTCAGCAGGTCGCTTCGGCTTGGCAGAAATAATGGCCGATCCGTGACTGAGGCCCCGAAGATGAGCGCTCGAGCGTCTGCCGGAGTCGTCTTCCTCCAATGTTGGTAAATCGCTACGTTGCCTCTTGAACACGTCGTTGCGTTGCGCGACGCTCTCACTGTGGCTGCGATAGCGCTCGCCAGAGAGGAGTTGATTGCGTAAGTTGGACCGTGCGGGTATTGGCGGCGCGGGCTTGCCGATGACTTGTTGACCGGCTGTCACGGGCTGTGGACGGGCGAATTCCTCAATCCCGCTGACACTTGGCTTAACAGGGAATCGGCCAGTATTTGGAGTACGCTTTTGCGGAGGACGTGGGGTCTCCATATTGTCGACGTTACTAGAGGGACACATATCAGCATAGTAATATGCCATGAGTGATGGAGCAAGGTCTACCTGGACTCTTCATCCGAGTCGATATGGAGAAGTTTTCGACTATTTTTCGATCTGAGGTATCTCTTGATCTGGGTAGTGATGAACACAACCCTGTCGTTCTCATTGGAAGGCGCGTCTATATCAGGACGGATAGTACATATCTCTGGCGGAGGAAATACTAATGGATTCCCATCGATCTTCAGAGAGCGCAGCGTAGTGAGCGAACCTAAGGAAAGAGGTAGCCTCTCTATCTTGTTCTTTGACACTGCAAGGACTTTGAGTGAGGTAAGGTTGGATATCTCCTCCGGTAGGGTCCGTATTCGATTCTTGCTTATATCCAGAATATCGAGCCAGGAGAGCTGGAGAATCTTTTGAGGGATCAGCATATGCTGCTCTTTTTAAATCTGTTTGCATGCAATGTACAGAGTAGCTGTACAAACTTCCTGTAGACTTCAAGCTTGCTTTGTGCATGAGAGCCTCAAGCTAGAGAAGACAGTGTGGGTGTGATCGATAACATACCGAGGGAGACAGCTCTTTCAATGCATTATATCTCGCGTTGAGATAGCGCAGCCGCTTGCACTCAATGAGGCGTGTGGGGAAGTTGGTGAGCTGGTTGTGTGATACTGCGAGCCTGAGCGCTGTTAGTGCCTGTGAGAAGTAGGGCAGGTTGGGGAAGCAAATGTCCCGCCATATCACGGGATAGCGAGAAGAACAGCACGCTGCTGGCTCGACCCTGTCTCTCTGCGAATCCATAACCTGACTGCAAGTCATGAAAGAGTAGCCTCACCTCTCAATCTCATCTTTGATAACGTCAATGACCTCCTCTGGCAGATGGTGTATGTTTTTGGAGGCCAGGTCGATTGTGATACCGGGCTGCAACTCAGAGGACGGTAGCTGCTGAAGTTCCTCGCGTGAATTTTTGATTGCGGCCTTTGCAAGTGCAATGACCTCGGCGTCCGTGGCATTCGGAGTCGTGTCATTGGTAGTGGTTGGAGGATCCTCCATGATGACGGCGACGAGAGGGTGGAAAGGTAGAGCTACAGCTTGCAGCACGGCAGTGGGCCTCTAGTCATGGCGATATACGTGCGACCAAGGAGTCGTGCAGCTGAGAAGGAGAGGACTGGAGGGTAGGGAGTCAGTGGTGGTGATGGGTGACGTTTTGAGGCTCTTTTGGGGCCAGCTCGGCCGCTTGATGCAAGCCGCAGCTTGATGCACTCTCAGGGCTGGGTGGGACCCCTTGGACGAGGCTACTGCAAGGCACCCGGGCCCAGACATTCCGGGTCGTTGCGCCACCTGCACCTGCACCTGCAGAAACTGCCACGAGATCGTCTTGTGCCCCACCAACCTTGAGGACAAGACCTGCACACTTCCTACACCCGGGCACACCTTTCTTCCAACGTCAACCCATCCTGCCCGACATTCTACAACGCTGACAGCTCCATGAACACCACGAGGCGGATCTTGATGTTTTTGCGAATCCAGCCTGTGCGCTCAGAGCCACTCTCTTTCTCCACTCGACTTCGGTCAACCCCCCCTTTGACCCGTCTCTTGACACCGACAACACTTGGAAGCAGCTTGATGCCTTCACAGAAGCTGTTACCCTCTATCCTAGAGCTTCCAGTAGCGTGAAGACTGTCGCTCTTAGACATCATACCCTTTGAGGACCCAATCTACCATCAAGCGCCCCTGCAAGTTGCCCAAGCGTTGAGCTCCCGAGGACAGACTTGCAGCACCAACAAGGGAACGATCACGGACACTGCGTGCGTTCCAGACGAGAAAGCACACGCGAACACCATTGCCCTATACACCTCTTGAAGATTGTCATAATGAACCCATTCGCACTCGGCATCGTCGCAGTCTCGCTCCGCATACAGGCCGTACTTCGACAGTGCGAAGGAAATGACCTTCCAGAGATTTGCTCGAGTGCGTTGAAGCTCCGACTGACGTGTTACTGACTAGCCAGGACAGCGATGTCGAGATCAAGATACACCACGCGTCAACCCTACTCCGACGACAGCATACCTCTTGAGTCCGCACGGATTAAGTCAGTCGGATAATTTGTCCTCGAAGCAGGCTCGAAGCACTCTGCTCCCACGATGTGAACTTCGAAGCAATAACTCCAGCCCTGGAAAGGCATACCTGAAATATTGGGCTCTGTGCAACACAGTGACAGGCCCAGCGCGTGGCTATTCGACCCAAAAAGTAAAGATACACAAGCGAGTATTTTCTCAAGAGCTACATCCAGTTATAGGTAAAGCTTGTGTCTTAACGAGAGCAAGAAGATACTGGAACACCCACCTCTACCTGCTCCTGATTTGCCAAAGAGTTTTGGAGAATGTATTGGGCTGTATCCACAGAGCTCCGAGCTGCAGAGACAGAATGACAAGCACAAATCTATACCACTTATAAAGATAGTCAATGCGACGAGCTTACCATCTCTCGGCCCACTACGAATGGACCCAAATATTCTCGAGACAATTCACTATCAGGCTTGCTGACGAGACAAGTCCATCTGCGTGGAGGTATTATCGGCTTCGAGCACAGTAGTCTAACAGCCCGACTGTATGTGAGGTAGGGACCATGTAAACCTCCCACTGGTTCACACGCTATTTCAACTGTCGCGCTTCTTAAGGTTTCTTGCAACTTTCGGTCTTCACCCGAATTATTCCTTCCTAAGTCTTCTCTTCCGATCGCATACAAGAGGAGGACAACAAGTTATGTCCATGGTCGCCTTTGAAACGGCCTCTACTTATTGACGACCTGGTTGATCTGGCTTGCTTTGATGCGAAGCATGTTCACAGCTTAGGTCGAAGCAATAGGTTCTTGCTTGTGTCGTACGGACAGGCCTGTACATGACCAAGTATCCGCCCCAGCACCTGAGCACACACGCTTGGGCAGCGGCGCACTACCGCTGCAAGCCTGAGTGACGAAATCGTTGCCCTTCTAGGCCCTATCTCCGCTATGAATGTGTGGTTCTACTCGAAGTTTTCCCTACAACTTTGTGAACAACTTGAAGCCAGAGCGGGAAGAAGAGGGGAAATTGCGACTTCAGCACGGAAACAGTGAAAATGGCTGCTTGACAGGACAGACACAGTCCCCTCAGACGACAACAGTCTGGACGAGAATGAAAGTACTTAATGGGTGCCTTGCTTCCTGCTGGTACCCTGGGTTACGTTATGTCCTGCCTGCATCCGTTGTCAAAACCTTTGGGCCGTGTCGAGGCATGGAGGAACGCTGTAGCAGCCCTGAGAGACTGCTTTCAATGGGATTTGAGGTAGGGCACTCTACGTGCTGCAGGGCTTAAGCGTGCGCCCTCGTTCTACACACATTTTTATTGTCATGTTCCTCTGCTCTGTTTATGTTGCATTTACGCTGTGCATTGGTTGTTTGCAGCGCTCATGTACGTTGGCCACATCATAATAAAGCTGACGCTCGACCTCATCTTCCATGCTGCATTTCGTTTCTCCGCGCTTCCTTTGTTCCTGTTTCGAATAGTTGCGTCAGGATCCGATGTGTTGTTGCTTTGTTCGCGTCACGTCGGTAATGCTCCGGTAGGTGCTCGCTGCCTGGGATATGATATGGAGACTCAGGTCGTGGCAATTGCTTCGGTCTAAAGGCATTACTCTTAGTGGAGCAGGAGCCTGTCCGTAGAGCAAAGCTCAAGGTTGGTGGAGGTGAGTTCGGCTGTGCCGGCGAGTAACCAAAACATGCTCGTTTCAAGCTCCCCCCGGCTTCCTATAGAGCCTTCGGATTTGGGCGCTCAAGATGCGTAACGGGCTTTCCAGACTGATCAACCTGCTGCGATTAGAGTGGCAAGACCGCTTTAACTACTCCGGCGTCCTCGGCGCGGCTACTGGTACCACATGGATCTCTTGGCATGCACTGACTATGGCACATCCGGCGTAGACCCGACGACAGACTTCCCCTAACTAGCAGCCTTATAACATCGCAAACAAGCTCCGCAGGGTGAAGCAGCAAGCACTAAGCTTTCAGCGCCTTTGACAAGCCTTTGATAGCCCTGCTAAAAAACGGTCAGTGTGATGGATCCCACCGTCTCCCTGAGGCAAGCGAACAAATTGTCGCAGATGGCAGGCCTCAAAAGACAGCAAGTGGGCTGTCCACGAGCCAGACGACCATAGAGCGCTGTTCAGCAAAGCTCGCCGCAGTCTCTATGCACCTAGCGAGGTTGGCGCGAGAGTGGTGGGCGGTTATCGAAAGAATAGGCGCTTCAGTGAGCGTGCCCAGGTTGAGCTGGGTCAGGAGACCGGTGGGCAATGGTAGGACGGCGAAGGCGTCAGACAGGGAAGTAGGAAGCAACAAGCGGCAGCCAGCCGCCAAAGAAGGTGGTTGAAAGGTATCACAAACGGTGATCCAACTGGGCCAGTATTCCGATGAGAGCTTTGAGCAGATGGTATTCCATTTGGCTATGCAACTTCTTTGGGAGTTTTTCCGGGCACGAGCTGGACGTTGATCTACTAACTCGCATACGCATGGATCTCGCGCAATAAAAGCTGGTCCCATATGCGCTCGTTCGACATGCAGTGGTAACTATAATTTGCGAACCTTCAAAGCCGGCAATCATTTCACATGCCATCCTATTGCTGGCTCAAAGGAACCAAAAAAAGCCAAAAACAATCAACAGCTGGAATTCCCACGTGGTCACCCACCGTAGTACTACTCAGTCACTAGAA
>Ga0160429_1001316_pt1 | contig 14053 bp, 10 predicted proteins | sample SolpanmetagenomR_FD_108199 | JGI IMG/M metagenome (GOLD analysis project Ga0160429, IMG submission 108199) | Solar panel surface microbial communities from Lawrence Berkeley National Laboratory, California, USA - R | ecosystem: Engineered > Built environment > Solar panel > Unclassified ...
CCTCCGACCGGGCGATGCGCGAATACGCCGAGGAGATCTGGCGGGTGCGGCTGAGCTGAGCCCTCGACCCGCTCCCGCGCGGGAGCGGGTCGCCGGTGCGCATGCGGAGGCCGCCTGAGGGCGGCCGCGGCTCTCAGGCGGCGCGAACGCCGACCAGGAAGCGGCCCACCTCCGCCGAGAGCCGCTCGGACTGGCGCGACAGGGCGGTGGCGGCCGCGAGCACGTGATCGGCCGCCACCCCCGTCCGCCCTGAGGCCTCGGCCACCCCGGCGATGGTGCCGGTCACCTCCGTGGCGCCCCGCGTCGCCTGGGCGATGGTGCGCGCGATCTCCTGCGTCGCCGCGCCCTGCTCCTCCACGGCCGACGCGATCGCGACCGCGACCCCGTTGATCTCGCGGATCCGCGCGGTGATCGTGCCGATCGCGCCGACCGCGGCACCGGTCACGCCCTGAATCCGGCCGATCTGCGCGGCGATCCCGTCGGTCGCCCGGGCGGTCTTCTCGGCGAGGTCCTTCACCTCGCCCGCCACGACCGCGAAGCCGCGGCCGGCCTCGCCGGCGCGCGCCGCCTCGATGGCGGCGTTCAGCGCCAGCAGGTTGGTCTGGCCGGCGATGGACGAGATCAGCCGCACCACGTCGCCGATCTCGGAGGCCGCATTCTGCAATTCCGAGACGAGGCCGGCGGTCTGGTCGGCCTCGCCGACCGCCTGCTGGGCGAGGTCGGATGAGCCGCTCGCCTGGCGGCCGATCGCCCGGATGGCGCTGCCGAGCCGCTCGGTCGAGGCCGCGACGGCGTTGATGTCGGCGGAGGCCGCCTCCGCGGCCGACGCCACCGCGCCGGACTGGCTGGCCGTCTCCTGGGCGGTCTCGGTCATCTGGTGGGCGGTGCCCTCGAGTTCGTTCGCCGAGGACGAGACGCGGTCCACGATCTTGGCCACCGCCTCCTCGAAGGTCCGGGCCAGGTCCATCATGGCGCCCTTGCGCGCGGCGGCGGCCGCGGCCTCCGCGAGGTGCTTGCGCGCGGCTTCCGCCTCGGCGTTGCGGGCCACCATGGACTTGATCGCCTCCACCGCCCGGCCGACCATCCCGATCTCGTCGCCCCGTCGCGCCTCCGCGATCGTGGCCTCGGTATCGCCCCGCGCCATGCGCTGCAGCACGGCGACGAGACGGTGGAGGGGTCGCGTGACGCCGAGCACCACGATCGCGGCGGAAAGGCCCAGGGCGGCGAGCAGGCCCGCCAGGGCGGAGCCGATCAGCACCATCCGGGCCTGCCCGGTCTCCCGCCGCGTCGCGATCTTCGCCTCGCCGAGACGGGCCGCCGCCAGCGCCTCGTAATCCTGGGCCGCCCTGTCGAACCGGGCCCGGATGTCGCGCGCCTCGACGAGGCCGACCTGGATCGCCGCGGGCCGATCGTTCCGGAGGGCGAGGTCGTTGGAACGGTCGAGCCGATCGAAATAGTCCCGGGCTATCTTGCCGATGGTGCGCTGGATGTCCTGAACCTCCTGTCGCCGGGAGCCCGCAGCCAGCGTCTCGATGCTGTCGGCCACCGCCTTCACGGATTCGTCGTAGCGCCTGCGATAGAGGGGGAGATCGCTCTCCGGCCGGCCGATGAGGAGGTTGCGGTTCATGAGGGCCGCGTTGAGGAAATGCTCGCGGACCTGCGCAAATGTTTCCAGGCGAACGAAGTAATAATCGACCAGATAATCATTTCTCCGCTCTATCAGATCGAGCGCAGATATCGAGTATTATATCAGCATCGCGCTGACCAGCACCATGATCGAGATCGGCGCCGACATCTTCACCGACAACCTCATGTTTCTGAGAAAGTCCATCAGCGATTGTCCCCGATTGGAATCGAATGACGGTTTAACACATCGCTTTTGCTTGGATCCAGTCTCGATCGAATGAATTTTTACTCAGAACATCTCGAATGATCTTCGCCTGAGCCGGGTTCCCGATCGACACGGCGCGTCCGGCAGGCATATGTCGAGACGATCCCGGGCGCCCGGATCCGCAGGGCAGGGGCAGGGGCAGGCCGCGGCCCGAGGCGCGCGCCGACGGGGTCCCCGCCTCCGGATCGGATCGCGGCCCGTCCCGTGCGACTGCCGAACCCGGACTTTCCGGCTCCGGCGCCGCCGGGATCCCGGAGGGCCGCCGGAAGGCTGCGGAGGACGGCGGAGGACGGCGGTCCGGCGCGCGCCGTCGTCCGCCCCATCACCCGCCCCGTCATCCCCGCCCCGTGAGGACCGGATTCACGCCCCCCCGATACGCCTGAGCCGCAGCGCGACGCGGCGCAGGTCGCGCCGGAGCCGGTGGCGCAGGCGCGCGGCGCGCGCGGCGAGGCCCAGGGGGCGCCGGCAGAAGAGATGCGACACGCGCCCCAGCCGCGGCCCCGGATCCGGCACGCCCTTGCGCAGGGCGATGTCGGGCCGCTCCGCCGATTGGGCGAGGCGCACCGCGCGCGCGGCCCGGAGGGTGACGCTGCGGAACATCGCGCGCGTGTAGTAGGAGAAGGCATCGTAGGCGACGAGGTCGTGCGCCCGCCCGGTCGCCGGGTCCTGGACCGTCAGCGTGCCCGCCCGCGGCCCGTAGGTCACGAGGATCCCGATCACGTCGCGGGGGCGGTCGAGGGGGATGTCGACGCGCGCGCCCTCGGGAATCTCCAGGAAATCCAGCGGGATGCCGTTACGCTGCACGGCGAACCCGCAGGTCAGGCCGGGGAGGGTCCGCAGCGGCAGGGACTCGAACCGGCCCGGCAGCCCCCGGAACTGGGCGACGTAGGCGCGGCCCGGCTGCGGCGCGCGCAGGAAGCTGTAGACCAGGGTGCCGTAGAGGTCGGCGCCGGCCGGTGTGACGTGGGTCCCGTCGGTCAGGAGGTAGGTGATGTCGCCGGCACCCGCCGCCGCCACCGGGGCGGCGATGTCGAGATACGGGATGCCGTAGAGGGCGCGGTACTCCGCCAGCAGGCCGGCGACGGGCTCGGCCGCGTAGTCGACCCCGCCCTGGTGGAGATTCAGGAAGGCGACGGGCAGGTTCCGCCGGGCGGTCGCCGCGAGGATGTCGTCGAGATAGGCCCGCATGGTCGCGCCGTCGAAGTAGCGGACGTTGCCGGTGAACAGCTCCAGGAGGACGAAGTCGCAGGGGTGTGCGTCCAGGATCTCGTCGATCAGGCAGGCGATGGAGGGCAGGGAATGGCCGCCCCAGCCGCTCCGCAGGACGGTGAGGGGGCGCCCCTCGGCCTCGGCCAGGGCATTGGCCCGCTCGACGTAGCCCGGCAGCTCCGTGACGCTGTAGCCGAGACAGAGGACGCGGACCATCGGGACTCGGGCTCGGGGCCGGCCATGCGCGCCGACCCGGCGCGGGTATCAGCCGATCGCCGCCGCGTCGAGGCGGCCACCGTCAGTCGAGCACGATCGGGTAGCAGCGGGCGCCCACCGAGGCGGCGAGCACCTGGACGGCGCCCACGGTCGAGACGTCGCCCGCCACGTGGACCACGTCGGTGGCGCGCAGGCTCGGCAGATGGGCGGTGAGCGGGCCGGAGCGCACGTCCGGCGGGCGCTGGCGGCCGCGGTCGGCGCAGAGCACGATCCGGGCGACGCCGGTGCGGCGCAGCCAATCCAGGCTCTCGCGCATGTAGAGGTCCAGCGCGTCCCGGGCCCCGACGGCGAGCGCCATCTCGCGGGCGGGCTCGACGTAGCGGGCCGCCCGGGCGATCGCCCAGATCGCGCCGAATCCGGCACCGGCCGCCACCAGCACGAGGCGCCCGCCCCCGGGTCGGTAGTGACCCCGGCCGACGGGCCCCTTCAGGCGCACCGGCTGGTCGAGCCGGAGGGCGTCGAGGGGGTCGCCCTCGGGGTCGCGGGCGACGTGGAACACGGCCTCGTTGATCTCGGTCGCGCCGTCGACCCGCTGGGTCGGGGACAGCGTCATCGTGGGCAGCCCCGCGAAGGTCACCAGCGCCTGAGGGCCGGGCTCGCAGGTCGGGCGCCGGGTCAGGGTCGCCACGACCTCGACGATACCGGGGCTGAGCCGGCGGATCTCCGTGACCGTGCCCTTGCGGACGGCCACGGGCGGCGGCGGCGCCTCCTCGTGAGCCTGGATCGGGGCGCCCGGAAGGGGCGGCCGCAGGATCTCGGCCCGGGCCCGGCGGGCCGGGTGGCGGCGGCCGGACGGCGCCGCGCTCCCTTGCGCGACGCCCTGGCCGGCGATCAGGTTGCCCGACTGGGCTTGCAGCGGCGCGATCATGCCCTCGGCGAGCGCCGCCTCCAGCGGCGTGTCGCCGGTCGAGACGCGCACCGACCGGCCGTTGACGACGAGCGAGCAGCGCGCGCCCATAGTCTGCCCCCCCATAGTCTGCCCCCCCACGGCCTGACCCCGCATGACTTCGGCGGATCAGCGGGGCCGAACCAGGAGCGTGTCGACGAGGGCCGCCCAGCGCTCCCGGGTCGCGCGGACATCGTCGGTCGGGGCGGATTCCGTGAGGAGCTGGCGCTGCGCCCGCAGCGACTCGACCTCCCGACGCTGGGCCCGGAGCACCGCCTTGACCACCTGGAGCTCGGTCTCGAGCCGGGCGATCTCCTCGGCCTCGTCCGGGTCCTCCGCGAGATCCTCGGCCGCCGCGTCGGCGCGGAGCGGATCGCGGCCCGACAGGGGCAGGCGGGTGCGGGCCTGCTGCTCCATCCGGACCGGCCGGGCCATCAGGCGGCGCACGAGATCGGAGCTGCCTGACTGCTGGTTACGCCTCGCCGCCTCGGCCATCCGACCATCCCCATCGCGGGCGAAGCGCCCGTCCATCAACAGGAGCTTGATCGGACATGGTTAAGGGCGGCTTAAGCCGCCTCCGTGGCCGCCCGCTTCGTGACCCCGGCGACGAGCCCGCAGGTCTCGATCCGGGCCGCCCGCACCTCCGGGGGGAGATCCGGGCCCAGCCCCTGCTCCAGGGTCCACAGCGGGGCGTCGCCCACCGGCGCGCCATGGGCGGCCTGCGTGCCGTAGGCGCAGTGCTTGCGCCCGAGATCCTGGAGCGCCGGGACCATCGTCTCCGGCTGGTTCAGGTTGGCCACCGCGAGGCCGAGCATGGCCATCAGCTTCTGCTTCTGCGCGGTCATGTCGTCGGGGAAGAGGCCCCGCACCTGAGGGGCGATCTCGAACAGCCGGCCGTCGAACAGGTCGGCCGCCGTCCCGGCGATCGGCCGCACCGTCGCGAACTGTCCCGGACGGGCTTGACCTGTTCGGGCGTCCTCGCACCACCGGCCGGAGGAATCCCGCCCCGGCCCATACACCAGGTCGAAGCCTTCAAAATCACCAGACCCGACGATCAGGCCGCTTCCGGCGCCGCTCCGACGATCTGGCGGGCCTGCAGCAGGGTCATCGGCTCGCCGAAGGCCGGTCCGAGGGCGTATTCGCAGCCGAGCCCGGCGAGCGCCTGGGCGTCGGCCTCGGACTCGCAGCCCTCCGCCACGATGGCGAGCTTCAGCTCGCTGGCCATCCGGACGATGGAGCGCAGGATCGCGGTCTGGCCGGTGCCGATCTGGCGCACGAAGGTCGCGTCGACCTTGATCGTGTCGAAGGGGAAGCGCTGGAGGTAGGACAGGGCCGAGTAGCCGGTGCCGAAATCCGACAGGCACAGGCCCGCCCCGAGATCGTGGATCCGCGCCAGCATCTGGGCGGCGTATTCCGGGTTCTCCATCACGAGGCTCTCGCTGAATTCCAGCTTGAGCGAGCCGGGGAGCGCCCCGGAGCGGGCCAGGACGGTCTTCACGTCGTGCAGCAGGTCGTGGCGCAGGAGCTGGCGCGAGGACAGGTTGCAGGCCGCGAAGATCGGCGGCTCGACCTCCAGGGAGCGCTGCCACGCCGCGAGTTCGAGGGCGGTGCGCTCCAGGGCGAAGATGCCGAGATTGACGATGAAGCCGCTCTCCTCGGCGAGCGGCAGGAAGGTCGAGGCGGGCACGCGCCCGAGCTTCGGGTGGTCCCAGCGCAGCACGGTCTCGAACCCCGCCACCGTGCGGTCCTCGAGCCGCACCACCGGCAGGAACAGCACCCGCATCTCGTTGCGCTCGATCGCCTTGCGCAGGTCGCCCTCCAGCATCAGCCGGTCCGAGCGGTCGGTGCGCATGTGGGCGCGGAACACCTCGATCCGGTCGCCGCCGTTGCGCTTGGCCTGGATCATGGCGATCTCGGCGCTCTTGAACACCTCGTCGCGCTTCAGGTTGGCGCCGGCCTCGTAGAGGGCGAGCCCGATCGAGACGGTGAGGAAGATCTCCCGGTCGGCGTAGGTGATGGGGGTGGCGATCGCCCGGCGGATCATTTCGGCGAAGGCCAGGATCCGGTCGGGGTCGCGCTCGGAGAGGAGGATCACCGCGAACTCGTCGCCCGCGACCCGGGCGAGGGTGTCCTGCGGGCGCAGCAGGCGTCCGAGCCGGCGCGACAGGGTCAGCAGGATCGAATCGCCCGCCGAGAGGCCGATGGCGTCGTTGATGCCCTTGAACCGGTCGACGTCCAGCACGATCACGGTGGGCTTGAGGCGCGGGTCCTGGCCGGCGAAGGCGAGCGCGGCGTCGAGGCGGTCGCCGAACAATTCGCGGTTCGGCAGGCCGGTCAGGCTGTCGTGCACGGCGTCGTGGAGCAGGCGCTCCTCGGCGGTCTTCACCTCGGTGACGTCCGCGATGGTGCCGACCACGCGGATCACCTCGCCGTCGGCGCCGATCACGGGCCGCGCCTTCAGCCGGTACCAGAAGAACGTGCCGGCGGCCGAGCGCAGGCGGAAATCGTGGACGATGCGGCCGCGCCGCTCCTCGATCACCGTGTCGAGGGCCGCCGAGTAGCGCTCCACGTCGAACGGGTGGAGCGCGCCGAGCCAGTTGGTCGCCGGTCCCTCCAGGGTGCCCCGGGCGAGGCCGAGCTGGCCCTCGATCTCCGGGCCGACGAAGACTCGGTCGGCCGGCACGTCCCAGTCGAACACCACGTCGCCGGCCCCGGTGAGCGCCAGCGCCCGCCGCTCCGTGTCGGACACGAGGGCGTGGCTGAGGCCGCCGCCCGCGAAGGCGTGCTGGAGCACCGTGAAGCCGATCAGCATCACGATCAGCACGAGGCCGCCGATGAGGGCCGGCTGCACGAGGTCGCTGCCGATCTGGCCGGTGACCGCGAAGCCCGCCGCCGTCACCCAGACGACGAGCAGCAGCCAGGTCGGCACCAGCAGGATCGCCCGGTCGTAGCCGTTATGGGCGGCGAGGTAGACGATCAGCAGCAAGCCGATGCCGGCCACCGCCGCGATGGAGATGCGCGCCACGCCGGCCGCCACCGGCGGGTCGAACACCGCGAGCCCGACGAGGCCCGCCAGGAAGGCGAGCCAGAAGAACGCCACGTGGCTGTAGCGCACGTGCCAGCGGGCGAGGTTGAGATAGGCGAACAGGAAGACCAGCAGGGTCGCCCCGAGCACCGCCTCTGCGGAGGCCCGGTAGACCCGCTCGGCGAGTTCGGTGACCGGGAAGACCCGCTGCAGGAAGCCGAAATCGATGCAGGCATAGGCCAGCACCGACCACGCGAGCGCGGCGGCGGCCGGGAAGATGATCGCGCCCTTGACCACGAACACGATGGTCAGGAACAGCGCCAGCAGCCCGCTGATGCCGATGATGATGCCCTTGTAGAGGGTGAGGCCCGCGGCCTTCCGGCGATAGGCGTCCTGATCCCAGAGATGGAGCTGGGGGACGTTGGGGCCGCGCAGCTCGGCCACGTAGGTGATGGTGGTGCCGGGATCGAGGGTGATGGTGAACTGGTCGGCCTCGGGGTTCTCGTCGCGCTCCGGGCGGATGCCCTGGCTCGCCGTGATGGCGGCGATGCGCGAGCCGCCGAGATCGGGCCAGATCACCCCGGAATCGACCAGCCGGAAATGGGGCGCGACCAGGATGCGGTCGATCTGCTCGTCGGTGTCGTTCGTGAGCGCGAACACGATCCAGTCGGGCCGGGCGCCGGCGTCGCGGGCCTTCACGACGATGCGGCGGACGATCCCGTCCTTGCCGGGTGCGGTCGAGATCTGGATCAGGTCGCCGTCCGAGCGGTAGCGCTCGATCGCGGTGGTCAGGTCGATCACCGGCGCGTCGAGGGTGACGCGGACCGCCTCGACGGCCCGGGCCGGCCCGCTGAGCGCGAGGGCACCGACGAGACCGCCGACCAGGGTCAGGAGGAGGGCGAGGATGCGCAAGGGTGTCTTGGTGTCCGGCCGTGCGAGAAGCGGCGTCGGCCGCCCGGGCGGCCTCGATCGATAGGTGCGGGCCTGACCGGGGGCAAGATCCCCCGGGATCGGTCCACATGCCGCGGATCGCGCCCTTTTGCGGCCAAATCAAGTTGGGCGGGGCGGGGGCGGACGTTCCGGGACGTCTCAGGGCCGGTCCGGCCCGGATTTTCCCGCCCGCGCCTTCAGCCCCCGAGGCTGACGGATGCCCGCACCGCCGCTTGCGCGGGGACGAGCGTCCCCCCGGCTGATCCCCGCCTCCGCGGGGGACGGAGGGGGCGCCACGCAGGTCCGGGCGATCGAATCGGGACTCAGGACGCCCGGAGCGCGGCCGCGATCTTGTCGAGGGTCGGCAGCTTGCGGATCGGGCCGATCGCCGCCAGCGTCGGCGTGCCCCGCAGCATCGCGGCGGCGGCGGCGCGCACGTCCGCGACCGTGACGGCGTCGACCTTGTCGATCACCTCCCCGGCGGGGATCACCCGGCCCCAGGCCAGGATCTGGCGGGCGTTGCGCTCGATGCGGCCGCCCGGCGTCTCCAGGGCCGAGAGCAGCGACACCTTCAGCTGCGCCTTGGCGCGGGCGATCTCGGTGGCGTCGAGGTCGCGGGCGGCCCGGGCGGTGGCGGCGAGCGTCACGTCGACGAGTTCGGGCAGGTCCGCCCCGGCGGTGCCGGCCCCGATGCCGAACAGGCCGCAATCCGAGAAGGGCCAGTGGAAGGCCTGGATCTCGTAGGCGAGGCCGCGGGTCTCGCGCACCTCCTGCCAGAGCCGCGAGGTCAGGCCGCCGCCCAGCACCTGCGCGAACATGTGCAGCGCGTAGTAACCCTCGTCCCGGAAGGAGAGGCCCGGCAGGCCGATCACCACGTTGGCCTGCTCGAGCTTGCGCGGCATCCGCCGCTCGCCGCCGCGGTAGAGGCCCGGCACCGCCTCGGGCGCGGCCTTCGCCGGCAGGGCGCCGAAATGGCGCTCGGCCGCGTCCACGATCGCCTCGTGGGTCACGGCGCCGGCGCCGGCCACGACGATCCGGTCCGGGGTGTATTCCCGGTCGAGATACGCGCGGATCCCGGCCTCGTCGAAGCTCCGGATCGTCTCCGGCCGCCCGAGGATCGGCCGGCCGACCGGCTGGTCCGGGAAGGCGGCCTCCGTGAAGGCGTCGTAGACCACGTCGTCGGGGGTGTCCTCGACGGCGGCGTATTCCTGCAGGATGACGCCCTTCTCCCGGGCGAGTTCGCCCGCGTCGAACACCGAATCGGTGAGGATGTCGCCGATCACGCCGAGGGCGAGGCCGGCATCCTCGCCGAGCACCCGGGCGGTGTAGCTCGTCCCCTCGGTCGAGGTGGCGGCGTTGATCTCGCCGCCGACATTCTCGATCTCCTCGGCGATGTCCTTCGCGGACCGGGTGCGGGTGCCCTTGAACGCCATGTGCTCGATGAGGTGCGACAGGCCGGCCTCGTCGGCGCGCTCGTTGCGCGAGCCGGCCCCGACCCAGACGCCGAGGCTGGCGGTGGCGACCCCCGGCATCGGCTCGGTGACCACCGTGACGCCGTTCGCGAGCCGCGTGGTGCGTAAGGACGGGGAGGCGGCGTGGGTGGAGAAATGCTGGTTCATCGACGGCTCGTCGCGCGGGGGGCCGGATCGGACGCGGAGGCCCTCCCCGCTCTGCGGGGGCGGGTGGACCCGGACGGGGATCGGGTCGGGACGGGGTCCGGCGCGGGGCGAACCCGGCTTCCGGACGGGGCGACAGCCGTCACGAGGGTCGAGCGATGTCCTGCACCGCCGCCCCCCGCTCCCGGCCGTGCTGCCGATTGCCCCACGCTCACGCCCCCCTCGCGATGCGGGCGCGCTCGCGGATCAGCGCCTCCACGGCGGCCTGGTCGTTCCCCACCCGGGTCAGGCGCTCGGGCCGGTCCATCAGGTCGGCGAGGTGCGGGGGCAGGGGCGGGCGCAGGCCGCCCGTGGCCTTGGCGACCGCGTCCGGGAACTTCGCCGGATGGGCGGTGGCGAGCGCCACCACCGGGGTCGCCGGGTCCTTCTCCAGCAGCCGCCGCCCGGCATGCACGCCGATGGCGCTGTGGGGGTCGAGCACCACGCCGGTGGCGGCCTGGGTCAGGGCGATCTCCGCCATGACCTCGGCCTCCGGGACCGCGACGGCGTCGAACTCCGAGCGGATGGTGGCCAGCACCTCCGGGCTCAGCGAGAAGCCGCCGGACTGCCTCAGCCCGGCCATCAGCCGCGACAGGGACGACGCGTCCCGCCCGAGGGCCTCGAACAGCAGCCGCTCGAAGTTCGAGGAGATCTGGATGTCCATGGAGGGCGAGGTGGTGGGCACCACGCCGCGCAGGTCGTAGGCGCCGTGCTCCAGGGTCCGGACCAGGATGTCGTTGGCGTTGGTGCCGATCATCAGCCGCTCGATCGGCAGGCCCATCTGCTTGGCGACCCAGCCGGCGAGGACGTCGCCGAAATTGCCGGTCGGCACCGCGAAGGAGACCGGCCGGCGGGGGCTCCCCAGCGCCACCGCGCTGGTGAAGTAGTACACGGCCTGCGCGGCCACCCGGGCCCAGTTGATCGAATTGACCCCCGACAGCCGCACCGAATCGGCGAAATCGGCGTGCTGGAACAGGGCTTTGACGAGATTCTGGCAATCGTCGAAGGTGCCGTCGACCGCGAGCGCGTGGACGTTGTCGGCCGGCACCGAGGTCATCTGCCGCCGCTGCACCTCCGAGACCCGCCCGTGCGGATAGAGGATGAACACGTCCACCCGGTCGAGGCCGCCGAAGGCCTCGACCGCCGCCGAGCCGGTATCCCCCGAGGTCGCGCCCACGATGGTGGCGCGGGCGCCGCGCTGGGCGAGCACGTGGTCCATCAGCCGCCCGAGCAGTTGCATCGCCACGTCCTTGAAGGCGAGCGTCGGGCCGTGGAAGAGTTCCAGCAGGAACAGGTTGTCGTCGAGTTGGGTCAGCGGGCAGACCGCCGGATGGCGGAACGTCGCGTAGGACGCGTCGATCATCCGGTCGAGGTCCGGGCCGGCGACGTCGCCGTCGATCAGCGGGCGCAGCACCCGCTTGGCGGCTTCCGCGTAGGGCCGGCCGGCGAGCGCGGCGATCTCCGAGTGGCCGATCTGCGGCCAGGTCTGCGGCACGTAGAGCCCGCCGTCGCGGGCCAAGCCCGCGAGGAGCGCATCCGAGAACGAGAGCGGCGCGGCCTCGCCGCGGGTCGAGACGTGGAGCACAGGGGCCTCCGAGGGGAAGGCGCTCCCTCTACACGATGCGGACGGCCCTGTCGAAAGCCCTGGCGGCGCGTCGAGCCCTGGCGGCGCGCCGGCCCACCCCTCGGCGGGGCCGGCGGTCTTTACCGGGGCCGAACCGCCCGGTTCTGGGCCGGTTTCGCGGCCGCGCCGGTGAGCCGGACCGGCCCCGCGGCCTCCGTGCCGGCGGGGCGGAGCGCGTCTCGGAGCGCGTCGACGGGATCCGAATCCGCGCCCGCGCCAGCGACGCGGCGCTGCTGTCCGGCACCGCCTCCCCCGCCACCGCCGGCACCGCAGACGACGGGCGCGCACGTCACCTTCGGGCGCGAGGATGCCCGCATCGACGTGAAATGCGACGACGAACCGGTGCGGGCCTGCGCCGACATCACCCTGCAGAGGCGCGACAAGCCGGCGACGCCGCGGCCCGAAGCCCGATAGGCCGCCCCCGCCCCGGACCGGATCCGTCGCATCCGGCACCGGTCCCGGTCGATCGCTGCGGAAGCCCCGTCGCCCCGGGCGGTGCCGGTCGGGGCGGCGCCGCGCTCGGCGACGTCGGCCCCGTCCTGGGCCGCTCGGCCGCGCCCGCGGTGAGGCACACTGCGCCTCCGCCGAGCCCTCCGAAGGCCTCCAGCCGGGGACCGCACGGATCCGCGACCGATCCGCGGAAGCCGCAGGCCCGCGCGGGGCTTGCGCTGCGACGCGCGCGCCTGCGCCGAGGGCGCTCCGCCGGCGGACGCCCTCAGGCGCTGGTGCCCGGCGCCTTGGTCAGGCGGCAGCCGGTGATGCGCCATTGCCCGTCCGCCTCCTGGGCGAGGCTGTACTCGGCGGTCCAGTCGACGCCGTACTCGTCCTGGATCGCCACCGACTGGATCACGCCCGCCTCCTCGGTGTCCCGCGCCTCGCCGAACACGAAGCTGCGGTGGCGGTAGACCGGCCGGTACTGGTTCCGGACCATGCCGATGAACAGGTCGGCGTTCGGGAAGAGCGCCCGAATCCCCGGGCCGGCCTGCGCGTAGGCGGTCTGCGCGTCGTCGCGGCCGAGGGCCTGCTCCTGCTTGGCGATCACCGCCCGGGCCGCCATGCGCCCGGCCTCGTCGGCCGCCGCCGGTCCCGCGGGGCCGAGGCCGAGGACGAAGCCGAGGAGGAGGGCGGGCCACGCGCGCATCGACGGTCACTCCGGCTGGACGGATCCAAGATCTATCATCGCCCTACGGACATGGTCTTCGGTTCGGCGACGACAATCGCCACGCGACGTTCCTGGCAGATTAGCGGAACGGAAATCCGTGTTCACCGCGGCGCGCGCGATCCCGCGGGGCGCGCACGGGTTGAGCATCCATCGCGTTCCGGTTGTGCAAGCCGCTGGAAAGATGGGCATTTCCCCTCCGCGGCGGCGCCGCGGGTTTGACCCCCCGCCGTGCTTTTGCGAGCCTTTGCGCGCCGAGTCGGTTCGGGGGGACCGGCCGGGCGGAGCCAGGACGATGATGCAGAGCCACGCGGACGACGATGCTGCCGCCCGGGCAGTTCCCGCTCCGGACCTCGCCGCCGGCCGGGTATCCGCCGACGGCGCGCCGGCCATGAGCGTCGGGGTGTTCATCCCGATCGGCAACAACGGCTGGCTCCTGTCGGAGAACGCCCCGCAGTACCGCCCGAGCTTCGCGCTCAACAAGGCGATCACCCTGAAGGCGGAGGGCTACGGGCTCGATTTCGCCCTGTCGATGATCAAGCTGCGCGGCTTCGGCGGCAAGACCGAGTTCTGGGACCACAACCTCGAATCGTTCACCCTGATGGCCGGGCTCGCGGCCGTCACCACCCGGATCAGGCTGTTCGCCACCGCGGCGACCCTGTGCCTGCCGCCCGCCATCGTCGCCCGCATGGCCGCGACCATCGACTCGATCTCCGACGGGCGCTTCGGCGTGAACCTCGTCACCGGCTGGCAGAAGCCGGAATACGACCAGATGGGCCTATGGCCCGGCGACGCGTATTTCGCGAAGCGATACGACTACTTGGCGGAGTATGCTCAGATCCTGCGCGAGCTGTGGGAAACCGGGGTGAGCGACCGGAAGGGCACGTTCTTCCAGATGAACGACTGCCGGTTGAGCCCCCGGCCGCAGGTGCCCGTGAAGATCATCTGCGCCGGCCAGAGCGGGGCGGGCCTCGCCTTCACGGCCCGCTACGCCGACTACAATTTCTGCCTCGGCAAGGGCCTCAACACGCCCACCGCCTTCGCGCCCGTGGTGGAGAAGCTCGCCGAGGCCCGCGCGCAGACCGGACGGCGTGTGACCGCGTTCGCCCTGTTCATGATCATCGCCGACGAGACCGACGGCGCCGCGCTGGCGACCTGGGAGCACTACCGGGCGGGGGCCGACGCCGAGGCGATCGCGTGGCTCGGCCTCCAGGGCGCGGCCGACACCCAGTCCGGCGGCGATACCAACGTGCGCCAGCTCGCCGACCCGACCTCGGCGGTGAACCTCAACATGGGCACCCTCGTGGGCAGCTACGCCAGCGTCGCCGCGATGCTCGACGCCGTCATGACCATCGACGGGGTGGAGGGCGTGCTCCTGGTGTTCGACGACTTCCTGAA
>Ga0160429_1001317_pt1 | contig 14046 bp, 12 predicted proteins | sample SolpanmetagenomR_FD_108199 | JGI IMG/M metagenome (GOLD analysis project Ga0160429, IMG submission 108199) | Solar panel surface microbial communities from Lawrence Berkeley National Laboratory, California, USA - R | ecosystem: Engineered > Built environment > Solar panel > Unclassified ...
TCCGGCTGCTGACAGACGGGGCACAAAACGGGAAGTTGAACCATCCCCAAAATTACGCTGCTCTACACGCTCAACACACGACCAGCTGTTTAAATAGGACTTATGCACTTGAAATTCAGGAACCGCCTTCATCGGCTGGAAACAGCGTTTCTGTGCGGTCAAAAAAACATTTGCATTTTAGTCAAATTATTGATTATCAAGCACTTAAATTTTGAGCGCGTAAGTCCTATTAAAAATATATTGGCCCGTCATGCTGAGTGAAGCGAAGCATCTCTACCGCTTCGTCCAAGCCGTTCAACGAAGCGATAGAGATGCTTCGGCAAGCGGACGCCAGATGAGCATGACGGTTTTTATTCAAACGACTTTCGGAACTGCACCAGCGTTATTACTGCCTCGAAAGGGTGGCATCGTAGCTTCGCCCACCGCCGCAATGCCGCGCCGCCCCAGCACCCGCCCCAGCGTGCGGGCCAGGATGCGCAAGTCGAGCAGCAGGCTTTGGTGGGCTACGTACCAGCAGTCGAGCGCAAACTTTTCTTCCCAGCTAATCGCGTTGCGCCCGTTTACCTGCGCCCAGCCCGTGAGGCCCGGCCGCACCAGGTGGCGGCGCGCCTGTTCGGGTGAGTAAAGCGGCAGGTATTCGGGCAGCAGCGGGCGCGGGCCCACGAGGCTCATCTCGCCACGCACAATATTCCAGAGCTGGGGCAGCTCATCAAGCGAACTACCGCGCAGCCAACGCCCTATCGGGGACAAGCGCGCTGCATCGGGTAGCAGCTGGCCGGTGGCTGGGTCGCGGCGGGCGGTCATGGTTTGCAGCTTGTAGAGCGTAAATAACTGGCCATTGAGCCCCGGCCGCCGCTGCCGAAACAGCCAAGCACCGCCATTTTGCCCGGCGGCTAGCCCGGCGGCCAGCGCTAGCAGCGGCAGCGCGAGCACGGCGAGCGGCACCGCCACGGTGAGGTCGAGCAAGCGCTGGCCAGGATACATGCGGCAGTGAGTAGTGAATAATGAGCAGTGAGTAATGGGCCGGCCACCCGGCGTTTCTTTGCACGAAGTAAGCCACCAGCCAGCCGACCGTTGCCTGGCGGCCTGTTCATCGCCCACTATTTTCTCCCGCCCCTTGCTTTCTTTCCCCAACGCCAAGCTCAACCTCGGCCTGCACATCGTAGCGAAGCGGGCCGATGGCTACCACAACCTCGAAACTTCCTTCGTGCCCCTGCCCTGGACGGACGTCCTGGAAGTGCTGCCGGCTCCCGATGCCACACCGGCCACTACGCTCGCGCTCACGGGCCGCCCCGTACCCGGTAACCCAGCTACCAATCTCTGTCTCAAGGCTTACGAACTATTAAAAGCTAACTTCCCACAGCTGCCCGCAGCCCAGCTACACCTACACAAAGTGGTGCCCATTGGCGCCGGCCTGGGCGGCGGCTCGGCCGATGCGGCTTTTGCGTTGCGCAGCTTCAATGAGCTATTTGGCCTGGGGCTCGCCCCGGCGCAGCTCATGGCCTACGCCAGCCGCCTGGGGGCCGACTGCGCCTTTTTCCTAGAAAACCAGCCGGTGCTGGCTTCGGGCAAGGGTGATGCTTTTGAGCCGCTAGCCCTCGATTTGCGCGGCACACCCTGCGTGGTGGTGTGGCCCGGCATCGGCATCAGCACGGCCGAAGCCTATGCCCGCGTACGCCCCCAGCCGCCGCAGCACAGCCTGCGCCAGGCCCTGGCCGAGCCACTCGCCACTTGGCCCGGCCGCGTCGTCAACGACTTTGAGACGGCGCTGGCCCCTGCTTACCCGATTTTAGCCGAAGTAAAAGCACAGCTTTACGCGGCTGGGGCAGCTTACGCCAGCCTTTCGGGGTCGGGGTCCGCCGTATTTGGGCTCTGGGAGCGCGGTACCACGATTGCACCCCATCGCTGGCCACCCCACTTCGCCGTGTGGCAAGGGGAGCTGTAATACGTACTTATTAAGCGTATTACTGGCAGGTGCGAACGGTATTCGGGCCGCTATATGCCAGCTTACTTAACCCGATATAATGAAAAAGGCCACCCAGTTGGGTGGCCTTTTCGATGGCTAAACAAGCTGCGTACCTCACGCAACTCGGGCGTATTAGAGCTGGCCTCTTTTAGCGGCCTTCTGCATCTTCGCGTTGGCAAAAATGGCTACCTCCACGCGGCGGTTAGCGGCTTTGCCAGCGGCGGTAGCGTTGTCGCCTACCGGCTGGCTCGAACCGTAGCCTGTAGCTGTGATACGGCTGGTATCCACGCCTTTAGCAGTCAGCTCATTGGCTACGGCCTGGGCTCTGCGCTGACTGAGGGGCTGGTTGATGGCATCGGAGCCCGATGAGTCGGTGTGGCCGTCGATAGTAACGTTGGTGTCGGCGTATTTCTGGAGCGTGGTAGCTAGCTCGTCGATGTTGCCAGCCGCCGCCGAAGTCAGGCTAGAAGAGTTGGTGGCAAACAAAATGCCCGAAGCAAACGTGATCTTAATACCCTCGCCCACGCGCTCTACTTTGGCACCTTCGAGGTCGCGACGCAGCTCGGCGGCCTGCTTATCCATGCGCCGGCCGATGAGTGCTCCACCCGCACCGCCCACGGCCGCGCCCAGAATGGCTCCCTTAGCCGTACCCGACTTACCACCAATAACGCGGCCCAGAATGGCCCCGCCGGCCGCCCCGCCCAGGCCCCCCAGGATGCCACCTTTCAAGGTTTTGGTCATGCCCGCGGGCTTGTCGGTGGTGACGGTAGTAGACTGCGCCTGGGCAAAGTGCCCTAGCAGCAATAGCAGCGATAATAACGAGGAAAAAGAAAAACGTAGTGCTTTCATAAACTACTGAAATTAAAAAAAGGTAACTACCGGCTGCCCACCTGGGCAGCAATAGGCCGGCAAGTACGGCATAGTACAACCACCTTGCCAAACCTGGCTAGCCCAAGCAGCTTTTTTAGCTGGTCACTTGCCTAGGCGGTTAGCCAAAAAAGCCTGCCGCCCGGCCAAGCTGTTGCCCAAAGAAAGTCTGAAAAAGCTAGCGGCTACTTGTTATAGCAGCGGTTATAGCGGGCCGGATGCTGCTTTTTATTCTGGTTGCGGTTCACAAGGTTACCACTACGCAATAATTACCTGTTTACTGCAAAAAAGCCCAAAGCATCTGAATGCTTTGGGCTTTTTTGCAGCTAATGAGTTAGCTAGTTTTTAAAGAGTACCCGCCTCGGCAGCCTTCTTCATTTTTTCGTTGGCAAAAATGGCTACCTCTACGCGGCGATTGGCCTGCCGGCCTTCGGCGGTGCTATTATCGGCCACGGGCTCGGTCGAGCCAAAGCCGCGGGTAGTAATGCGGCTGCTAGCTACCCCGTTCGTAGTCAGACTATTGGCTACCGACTGCGCCCGGTTTTCGCTCAGCGGCTGGTTGATGGCATCGGTACCGGTATTATCGGTGTGGCCTTGCACGAGCACGTTGGTATCGGGGTATTTCTGCAACGTAGCGGCCAGCTTCGAGATGTCGGCCTGCGAGGCAGGGCGCAGAGCACTGCTATTGGTGTCAAATAAAATACCCGCATCAAAGGTGATTTTGATGCCTTCGCCCACGCGCTCTACTTTGGCATTAGCCATGTCGCGCTGAAGCTCGGCGGCTTGCTTGTCCATCTTGCGGCCGATGAGGGCCCCAGCGCCGCCACCCACAGCAGCCCCCAGAATGGCGCCAGCCGCTGTGCCACGGCCGCCCCCCAAGAGACCTCCTATCACGCCGCCTACCACGGCGCCACCACCCGCGCCAAACAGGCCGCCCTTAGTGGTTTTGTTCATGCCGTCTTTGCGCACCCCAGTGCCATTATTGCTCGATAAGTCGGGCTGCGTAGTGGCCTGGCGCGACGAGGCGCACGAGCCTAATAGTAGTACGAAGGCTAGCAATACAGCCAAGAAAGATTTAGGAGTAGTTGTCATTTTAAGCTCAAGAAGTAATGAAAATCGGCAGAACCAATCGGGCCTTATACGCAAAAGCCCGCTCTGGTTGCCAGAGCGGGCTTTTCTGAAGTCGTGCCAAGGGCCCGTAAGCTGGCCGGAGTTGCTAGCCACTACTTGCTTGGCAACCGGTATGGCTAGCTTTTTTTCACGATACCCAACAGGTCGGCTAGCCGCTGCTTGAGCTCGCGGCGGTCGACGATAAAGTCGAGGAAGCCGTGCTCCAGCACAAACTCCGCGCTTTGGAAGCCTTTCGGCAAGTCTTTACCAATAGTTTCTTTGATGACGCGCGGGCCGGCAAAACCGATGAGCGCACCGGGCTCGGCAATGTTAAAATCGCCAAGCATGGCGAAGGAGGCCGTGACGCCGCCCGTGGTAGGGTCGGTGAGCAGGCTCACGTAGGGTACACCGGCCTCGGCCAGCAGGGCTAGCTTGGCTGAGGTCTTGGCCATCTGCATCAGCGAGTAGCCGGCCTCCATCATGCGGGCACCGCCCGAGCGCGAAATCATGAGGAACGGCACCCGGTTTTGGCGGGCGTAGTCGATAGCGCGGGCTATTTTTTCGCCCACCACTGAGCCCATCGAGCCGCCAATAAACTTGAAGTCCATGGCCGCCACCACCAGCGGCTGGCCGGCACTCAGGCCGTGTGCGGTGCGCACGGCGTCTTTCAGGCCCGTACTTCTTTCGGTGGCCTGTAAGCGCTGCGGATAGGCTTTGGTATCGGTAAAGCGCAGCGGATCGGCCGAGGTGAGATCGGGGTTCAACTCCTCAAACTTACCGTCATCAAACAAAAGATCGAAGTACGTAGCCGCATCGATGCGGTCGTGGTAGCTACAGTTGCCGCACACGTAGCGAAGGCGCTTGTGTTCGGCCATCGTCACCACCGTTTTACACTCGGGGCACTTGTACCAGAGGCCGTCGGGAGTCTCTTTTTTTTGTTCGGTAGGCGTGTTAATGCCCTTTTCTTCGCGCCGGAACCAAGCCATTTTGGAGAAGCTATAAGCGGCTGGCTGCAAGCCACCAACTTTATTTTAGGTAGAATTTGGAAAGCAAAAATACGCGCCGCGCCGCCACTTGCCACCGGGCTCGGTAATTGTGACGGCCCGGCGGGTGCCGCGCTTCCTTGGGCACGGTGGGGCACTGGTGCCGGAGCATGGTGTAAGTTTGGGCAGTTTGGGGTAAGTAACCCAACAAAAAGACGCACGGTGGGCCCTGGATACCAGTGGCCCGGGCTGTTTGGTGGCCGGAACCTGGGCCGTAACTTGGCCTCTTCATTTGCTCTCTGAGTTGTTGGTTTATGTTCTCGAAACGTCTTTTTCACCCCACTTCTACGCTGCAGCGCTTGGCGCTGCTGGCCGCCCCGCTGGCCCTCACCAGCTGCGTGACGGCCAAGCGCTACGATGAGCTGCAAGCCCGCCAGCAGAGCGAGGCCCAGTCGCTGGCTACTACCCAAAACCAGCTGCGCCAAACCAAAGCCGACCTGCAAAAAACCACCGACGCGCTCGCCGAGCTGCGCCTCGACCAAAAGCGCCTCGTGGCCGACTCGACCCAGACCGGCACCGCCCTGCGCCATACCCGCACCCTGTATAGCCAGCTCACGGATAACTACGATAAGCTGCGCAAAAACAGCGACCGGGCCCTCGCCGACCGCAACGCCGACTATGGCAAGCTCGCCAAGGACCTCGCTACCCGCGAAAGCGAGCTAGGCCAGCTCGACGTGAACCTGCGCAAAACCAAGTCGGACAACGATCGGCTGGCCGCCGACCTTGCCACCCGCGAGGCCAAGCTCACCGAGCTCACCCAGGCGCTGGCCGACAAGGATAAGGCTGTGAACGACCTCAAAGCCCGCGTGAGCAAGGCCCTGCTCAGCTTCAATTCCTCCGACCTGCAAGTGAAGCTCAAGGATGGAAAAGTGTACGTGTCGCTTTCCGAGCAGCTACTTTTCAAATCGGGCTCGACCAAAGTCGATCCCAAGGGCCAGGAAGCCCTCAAGAAGCTGGCCACCGTGCTGCAAGAGCAGAAAGACGTAAACGTGGTGGTGGAAGGCCACACCGACAACGTGCCCATGCGCGGCACCGGCCCCATCACCGACAACTGGGACCTGAGCGCCCTGCGCGCCACCGACATTGCGCGCTTGCTCACCACGGCCGGCGTCGAGCCCAGCCGCATCACGGCGTCGGGCCGCTCGCAGTACGTGCCCGTGGCCGCCAACGACACGCCCCAGAACAAGGCCATCAACCGCCGCACCGAGATTATTCTCACGCCCAAGCTCGACGAGCTCTTTCAGATTTTGGATAGCAACAGCGGGGCTAGCGGCAAGTAGCTGCCTGGTAGCCAATTGATCAGTAGCATACCATTAAAAAAGCCCGCCCCGATTAATTCGGCGCGGGCTTTTTTGACGAAAAGGCTTGGGTTTATGGTGGTGCTTACAGCGTGATGTTCAAGCGGGTGAAGTAATACGCCCCATTAAAGCCAAACTGGTTGGCATTGTAGAGAAAGCGGCCGCGATTCGAGTTGTCGAGACTGGAGGAGTAGCTCAGGTTAGGGTCGGCCGAGGTATTGGTGGAGAAGTTGCGCGGGTTCACGTAAATCTTGTCGGGATATACGTTAAACAAGTTATTGACGCCCACCGTCAAGCCTACTTGCTTCGTAATCTGCGCATTCAGGGTTACATCGGTAATCCATTTAGCCGAGAAAGTCTGGTCGAGGCTAGAGCGCGTCGGGTCAGCATCTTTGGTTTGCACTTCGCCAAAGCGCACCGAACGAGCTTCAATGCCAAACTTGCCGATGGTGTAGGCCGCCGACAGGTTGATTTTGCTGCGGGGGTTACCAGCTTCGAGGCGCGTACGCTGCTGGCGGTCAAACAGGGTATTTTGCAGGTTGGTGGTGCCTACCGTCTGGTCGTTGTTGATGGTGCTCGACGAGCTATTCAAGCTCCGCACGGTCGTCTGGTTGAAGTTGGCCGAGGCCGTCAGCAGCAGGCGGCTATTTTCGCCGAGCGGAATGCGCTCGTTGGCCACAATATCAACACCCTGCGTACGCGTATTCACGGCATTGGCAAAGAACTGCACCCGGCCAATGTCCGGCCGGTTGGCCAGAATGGTTTTTACGATAGCATTGGCCGTCGTAAACTGCGAGGAGAGCACAATCCGGTCGCGGATATCGATCTGATACGCATCCACAGTTAGCGTGAAGCCACCCGCCCGCGAAGTCAGACCCACGCTGTAGTTGGCCGATTTTTCCTGTTTCAGTGGCTCAACTCCGAAGCCCGGCTGCGTGGTGTTCGAGAAGTCGTTGCGCACAAGGGGGCTGTCATTATTCAGCGTTAGCACCTGGCTTTGCACGCCGCTCACCGTCTGGGTGCTGGTATTGGTAAAGTAGCGCTGCTGCAACGACGGAGCCCGGAAGCCATTGCCGATCGAGCCGCGCAGGGCCAGCGCGTCGATAATGCTGAAGCGGGCCGCCGCCTGGCCGCTCACGTTGCCCCCAAAGTCGCTGTAGTTTTCGGCCCGGCCGGCCAGGTGCACCAGCAGACGGTCGGTAATGTCGCTTTCCAGGTCGAGGTAGCCCGCCACGTTGGTACGCGACTTGTTGAGCTCATCGGCGGGCTGATAGCCCGGAAACACCTGCGATCCCGGCGCGGTAGGGCTCAGGATGGGTGCACCCGCAGCCGTAGTGCCAGTTTGGGCCTGCCGGCCAAAATTCGCATAAGAGGCGTATTCGCCTTTACCAATCAAGAAGTTATCAATTCGAAATTCGCCACCAAACGCCACGTTGAGGTTGGCGAGCGGCCCTACGTCGGTAAACCGGCGCGACAGGCCCAGATTGGTGGTGTTTTGCAGGAAAGCCAGCCGCCCGGCGTAGAAGTCGCGCGGGCTGGTGCCCACCGGCAGCGAGGCATTCAGCGAGCCGCTCACGTTGTAATCCAGCTCATTGCGCCCAAACGTGTTGCTCAGGTCGGCCGCGAAGCCGCCAAACGACTTACGCAGGCCCACGATGGCCGACTGGTCGTAGATGGTGGTATTGATGAAGGGCAAAAAGCCGTTCGGATAGATAGTTGCGTCGATCTGAATGGGCTGGTTGGGCAGGCGATTGAAGCCCGGCCCCCGGCCCGTGCGGTACGAAGCGCCGCCCGTGAAGTACACCTCGTAGCCGGCGCCCAAGCGATAACCCGCGTTGATAAAGCCACCAAAATTGCGCGAGGCCGACTGGCCCACCCGTATGTCGTTGCGATCAAAGCCATTCTTGGCCACTAGCGCGTCGTCGGCGGCCTTCAGGGCAATACGCTGCTGCTCAGTCGAGCCAGCGGGAAAGTTGCCCGTATTAGCCCCGAGGTAAATCAGCGGCGCGTTATCCGCAAACGCACGGTTGGTGTAACCCCGGTTAATGAACTGGCCACTCAAGTCCAGAAACCCGCGCTTATTCAGGCCAATGCCAATGTTGATATCCGCCTGCTCGGTTTTGCCGTCGCTCTGCGTGGTTTGGCCGTAGTAGCCGCTGCTCGTGACGCCGGTCGAGTCGTCTTTGAGCTGAATGTTGATAACGCCCGCAATGGCATCGGAGCCGTAGAGCGCCGCCGCGCCATCGCGCAGCACCTCGATACGCTTGATACTCGCCGTCGGGATCACGTTCAGGTCGGTACCCACCGATCCCCGGCCCACCGTACCATTGATGTTGACCAGCGACGAGGTGTGCCGACGCTTGCCGTTTACCAGCACCAGCACCTGGTCGGGGCCGAGGCCGCGCAGGCTAGCCGGGTCTACGAAGTCGGTACCATCCGAAATGGACTGGCGCGACGACTGAAACGACGGGGCCGCGTACGTCAACGCCTGGCTCACGTCGGTTTGGGCAAAGGCTTTGATTTCGCGGGCTGAAATAACGTCGACTGGTGCGGTGGTCAACACGTTGGAGCGACCCACGGCTGCCCGCGAGCCGGTTACTACCACATCGCCCAGGTCGGTGGCCGATGCCACCAGGCGCACGTCGATGTTCGTGCGGCCATTTACCGGCACTTGCTGCGTAGCAAAGCCAATGGCCGATATAGTAAGCGTAGCGCCCGGCGTCACGGCCAGGGTAAAATTGCCATCGGCGGAGGTAGCGGTGCCGTTGGTGGTGCCGCGTTCCAGCACGGTGGCGCCGGGCTGGACCTCGCCGGTGGTGCTGAGTACCCGGCCAGTTACTGTCACTTTTTGCGCGTGCGCCGCCAGGGCCGCTACTGCAAATAATGGCGTAAGTAAGAATTTTTGCATGGAAGAAAGATTAACTTAAAAGAATTCGTTTCGGGCGGCAAATTACACACCTATAGTGTTTGCACAAGGATTTTTGTAAAATAATTACCACAACAAACAGTAGTTAGTTATGACCGATTTAGCAGGTGGTTCCCCAAAGCGAGGCAGCATAATTGCCCCAGGCGTTACGCTCGGAGTCAACCCAGCTTCTCTTAATTGGCAGACAGCTGACAACTCCAGAGCCACTGCCAAAGCGGCGCTGCTGTTACACGAAACCACTGCCAGAGGCAAGTGGACAAGGAGCTCGACTGGCTTGTCCAGGGCGCGGTTAAAGCTGGGCGCACGTTTTACCCAAAACCATTGCCCCTACTTAAGTAGCTAAAAAATAAATCTTTATTAGCCTTTCCGAAACGTATTTTACTACATTTCCTAACCCGCAATTAGCGAAGCCACCAGCCCGAGTCGAGGGCGCCGGCGGCCACGTCTACGCGCTGGCCTGGGGCGGGCAGCAGCAAGGGCACGGTGGGGCCAGCAGCGGCAAGCAGGCGCTGCACCGGCTGGCGCCAAGCGTGAAAGGCCAGGTTGAACGTGGCCCAGTGCAGCGGCAGCAGTGGGCCGCCCCCGAGCAGTTGGTGGGCTGCCAGGGCATTATCGGGGCCCAGGTGAATATCGGCCCATTCGGGGTCGGCCGCCCCGATTTCGAGCATCACCAAATCGAAGGGCCCGTAGGCAGCACCAATCTGCCGAAAGGCCTCGTCAAACGGCCCCGAGTCGCCCCCAAAGAATACCCGGTGCTGCGGCCCGCGCAGCACCCACGAAGCCCATAAGGTACTGTCGCGATTGAGCAGCCCACGCCCCGAGAAGTGTCGGGCCGGCGTGGCAACCAGCTCAAAATCGGGGGCTAGCGGAATGACGTCCCACCAAGTGGCTTCGGTGATGCGGTCGGCGGCCACGCCCCAGCGGCGCAGGTGCGCGCCCACGCCCAGCGGACAAAAAAACCGCTCGCCCCGCCGGGCCAGCGCGCGGATGGCCGCTTGGTCGAGATGGTCGTAGTGGTCGTGCGAGAGGATGATGCCATCGAGCGGCGGCACGTCGGCCAGGGCGAGCGGCGGGGCAAAAAACCGCTTGGGGCCCACCAGCTGCGAGGGCGAGGCGCGCTCGGCCCACACCGGGTCGGTGAGGAAGCGCCGGCCATCGACTTCGAGCAGCACGGTGCTGTGGCCCAGCCAGGTAGCGCGCAGGGCCGTGGCCGGCACGGGCGCCGCCAGCGCCGCCGCCTCGGCCCGAAAGGGGCCGAGGGGTTGGCTAGGCTCACGCTCGGCTTTCTCAAACAGGTAGCGGCGCAGCAGCGCGGCGTAGCCCGAGGGCGGGCTCACGCTGGTGGGCAGTGCATTATAGTATTTCTGGCCTTGGCGGCGGGGCTGAAGCTGCATCGGGGGGCGCCGGCCACAAAAGGCCGGGCTGCGTAAGACGCTCAGCTAGCCCTAATGCTTTACAAGGGTGCTATTTGAAGCGGTAGGCTAGCCCCACGCGCACCAGGCGGGCGTAGGCCTGGGGGTCAGTGGTGTTGGTGATGCCGGTGGCGTAGTTGGTGAAGCCCCACGAGTAGCTGGCGACCAGGCCCACCTTGCCGCGCCATACCGTGACGTCGCCGCGCAGCCGGAAATCGAGCGAGTTGGCCGTGCTGCGCTTCACGCTGGTTTGCCAGTCGCCGGTGCTGGTAGTGCCGCTACCCGTTTCGCGAGCCGTGACGATGTAGGCTAGCTCGGGGCCAACCAAGGCGTCGAGTTGCAGCTTTTTATCCTGGCCCAGGCGCCAGCCCACTCCCGCAAAGGCCGTGGCGGCCTGCGTGTAGAGGTGCGTGATGCCGGTGGCAGTGCGGCCATAGTTTACAACCGTGCTGCTGTAGTTGAGGTAGTTGACGGTAGTGCGGGCCTGCATCAGGTCGTAGCCCAGGTCGAAAGCCGTGAGCAGGCCGATTTTACCCACGCGCTGCGCTCGCAGGCTCAGGCCCCCACCCGCCCCCAGCTGCTTGCCAAACGGGTTGACGGCCCGGCTGTTCTCGGCATTGGCCGTGGTGTAGTTGACGGTAGTAGTGGTAACGGCATTGCTACCCCGAAACTCGGAGAAGCCAGCAGTAGCCCGGCCCGAAAACTCTACTTGCTGCCCAAAGGCCTGAGTAGCAAATAAGGTGGCGGGCAGCGCGAGCAGTAAATATTTCATAAGGTGCGGCGTAAGTAGGTGCAGCTGCCCCAGGCCAAGCCAGGAGTTCGGAAAACCCAGCCGCGAGCAGAGGTTGCTACACCGCAAAGTTGGGCATTACTGCATGAGCTTTTGCAGAACTGGCCAGGCTTGCTCGGCCCAGTGGCGCATCTGCGCACCCGTATAGTGCAGGCCATCAGGCGTAAACTGATTTTCCTCGCCGGCGGCGGCCCGGGTGAGCGGCGTAATATTCACAAACGATACGTCGGCATGCTGGCACTCCTCGTGCGCCACTACGTTGAACTGGTCGATTTCTTGGCTAATCTGGGCCCGGTCGCGGCCTTCGGCGAAGGGTGTCTGGCCCCAGTCGGGAATACTGAGCACCACTACCCGGTTTTGGGCCCCGCCCGCGAAGGCAATGGCAGTGGCGAGCAGCTGCCGAAACTCGGCCCGGTACGTAGCCAGGCTCTGGCCCCGGTACTGGTTATTGACGCCAATGAGCAGCGACACCAGCCCATAGTCGGTGCGGTGGTTGCCACTCGCCGCGATGGCGTGCTGAAGCTCGGCGGTCGTCCAGCCGGTACGAGCAATAATGTCGGGGGCAGCTAGCTGAGTACCGTGCTGGCTAGCCAGCGCGGCCAGCTGCACCGGCCAGCGGTCGGCGGCCGCCGCGCCTTCGCCGATGGTGTAAGAGTCGCCGAGGGCGAGGTACGGAATGGGGCTAGTACGCAGGATAGAAGTAGTAGGCACTGGCGGTAATGTGGGCGCGGCAGACCGGCAGCCCGCCACGAGGAACAATAGCAGCAAAAACAAACGCATCGACCAGGAGAATTGCGGAAAATACCGCACCTACGAGGCTGCCGGGGTGGGTGGGTTGAGGGTAGCTATTCGTCACCCAACCACCCCACTTCGCCCCGCACTCCTATCCTATTGCCTGGGCCAGGTCGTCAATCAAATCTTCGGCGTCCTCAATGCCCACGCTCAAACGGATGAGCGAGTCGCTGAGGCCGGCTTTGCGGCGCTGCTCGGCCGGAATGCTGGCGTGCGTCATGGTAGCGGGGTGGCCGCTCAGGCTTTCGACGCCGCCCAGGCTTTCGGCCAGGGTAAAGAGCTGGAATTTTTCGAGTACTGCGATGGCATCTTCCTGCTTATCACCTTTGAGCACGAAGGAAATCATGCCCCCAAAGTCGCGCATTTGCCGGGCCGCCACGGCGTGGTTGGGGTGGCTTTCGAAGCCCGGCCAGTACACTTTCTCTACCTTGGGGTGCTGACGCAGGTACTCGGCCACGGCACGGCCGTTTTCGCAGTGGCGCTGCATGCGCAGGTGCAGGGTTTTGAGGCCGCGCAGCACCAGAAAGCAGTCTTGGGGGCCGGGCGTGCCGCCGCACGAGTTTTGATAAAAGCTGAGGTCTTTCAGCAGCTGGTCGTCGTTGAACACCAGCGCGCCCATCACTACGTCGGAATGGCCGCCCATGTACTTGGTGAGCGAATACACCACAATGTCGGCGCCCAACGCCAGCGGCTCCTGCAAGTAAGGCGTCGAGAAGGTGTTATCGACGGCCAGCAGCGCGCCGGCTTCTTTGGCCACGGCAGCGGCCGCCGCAATGTCGATGATGTTGAGCAGCGGGTTAGTCGGCGTTTCTACCCAAATGAGCTTAGTATTGGGCGTCACGCTGGCGCGCACGGCGGCCATGTCACCCATCGGCACAAACCGGAATTTAATACCCAGCGGCTCGTACACCTTGGTCATGATGCGGTAGCTGCCACCATAGAGGTCGTCGGTCGAGATGACCTCGTCGCCGGGCTTGAGCAGCCGCAGCACGCAGTCGATGGCCGCCATACCCGAGGCAAAGGCCAGCCCGTGCCGGCCGTTGTCGAGGGCGGCGAGGGCGTCTTGCAGCTGGGTGCGGGTGGGGTTGTGGGTGCGCGAGTACTCGTAGCCTTTGTTGTCGCCCGGCGAGCGCTGGGCGTAGGTCGACGTCTGGTAGATCGGCGTCATAATGGCGCCGGTCGTGGGGTCGGGATGCACACCGGCATGAATGGCTTTCGTTGCAAATTTCATAGGGGCGCAAAGGTAGTAGCAGGCCGTAGCTGCCGGGGCCGAACGCTATTTCCTGGCCCGTTAGCGACCCAACTACAACGCGCACTATATTCGTGGCTCCCAATGCCATAAACCCTTGACCTTATGCAGAAAACAATATTCCACTTGCTTTTGGCCGTAATGACTGCGGCCAGCGCCTGGGCCGGCCCAAAGCCACTGCCCAAGCCCGTACCCAAACCCGCAGTAGTTGACTCAGCGGCGCTCTACCAGGCGGCAGTCGATTCGGTAAATGGCACCTTCCACTACCAGCAAGGGCACATCGTGCTGCCCGGCGGCGTGGGCGAGCTCACCGTGCCGCGCGGCTTTCGCTACCTCGACTCGACCCAGAGCGGCTACGTGCTGCACAAGCTGTGGCACAACCCGCCGCAGCCCAACCTGGGCATGCTTTTTCCCGACAGCGTGGGCCCGCTTAGCAAGAATAACTGGGGCTATATCATCGAGTATAACCCGATTAGGGCCATTGCACCAAACGCATAGTTAGCGTTTTCTGGTTGAGCTTAGAATAATCAGGTGTCACTTTCTAGCTTGCAGGGCCACTTTTTGGATTAGAATTCTTCAAAATCATTTGTGAA
>Ga0160429_1001318_pt1 | contig 14045 bp, 11 predicted proteins | sample SolpanmetagenomR_FD_108199 | JGI IMG/M metagenome (GOLD analysis project Ga0160429, IMG submission 108199) | Solar panel surface microbial communities from Lawrence Berkeley National Laboratory, California, USA - R | ecosystem: Engineered > Built environment > Solar panel > Unclassified ...
CTGGCCCTCCCCACATTCTCAATCGTCGTACCCATCAATGATACAACAGGTGGAATGGCGTACCTGGTCCACTTCGTAGCGTCAGGACGTTGTGCACTTGAAAAGGCTGGTGCTTTGAACATATCAAGATTATCCTCCTCTGACAAGTATCCTCTTTTATATCGAATTGCTTCCGCTTCTCCAGAAAGAATCAGCATTGTGATATGGACGTGTGTTGAGATTGTGTCTAGACCAGAGGTACGCGGTATCACGTTTCCTTTCCGCGTTGGCGTCACCAAGATCAATTCACTGAAACACGCACCTCAAGGTTGATAGCAGCTCAACACTCAAGAATTCTTTAACAGCTTCACAAACGCTTTTAGCCTGAGTGTCTGACACTTGTTCAGTGTGAACACCTCTGTAGAACAAACTCCTCTCCCTCTTCGTACTTGTTTACTGACCTCCAGACATACTGACAACCGACGCCGGCTCTCAACGCGAATCTGCAGTACTCGCGCCTTATCCACCCGGTTCACAGCGAGGTTTGGACCTTCTCGTGCCTTTTCACAAGATGTCAAATACACCGCAGAAATCGACTGCCGCCACGAACGGCGCGAACCAGATACCGAATGCATTCGGCTTCGCTAGTGGCGTATCGGTCATAGTTGGCGGGAAGCAGGTAGACCCCATGGACATTCTCATACTACCTGATCTGGAGCTCCCTCCGTTCCCAAATGTCGACATAGCAATTATTCAGCTGGGGTTCCCAAAGAAATTCGAAGTCGACACGCTAGCTGCCATGCTACACAACGGCTGGACAACTGCGCAGGTTAAAATGTACCTTGACACCTATGCTGGCACTGGCGCTGAACCTTCGATGCTGAACAAGCGCGTACGGGGTAAGTGATGAGCTCCTCCTAACGCACCATCATCCTCGTGGCGCGGGTCCGACCTTTTGCTGAAGCAGCTAACGTGTGAAACAGGCCACCATCCAGTGTTGTTCTTCGCCTTTCAGAGGAACGAGGTCGAGCTTGTGCGTCTACTGCTCGATTATGGAGCCGATTTCCATAGCCGGACTCAGCCCTGTGGAGTCCCCTGCCTGGCTTTCGCCGTCATGTGCGCGTATCATACTTTGAGCAACACTAGGTAGGTCCTATTTGTGTGCAACGTTCGGACAAGTGCTGCACCATATCTCATCTACGCTACTCACGACACGCTTCTATTTCAGCTATATGACATCACTGGCTCAGGGACTGACAGTGAACAGTGAGATAGTGAAAGAGCTATTGGCCTTCGGAGCGGACCCCTACTATCTGCCACCCGACATGTGGAAGAACTACCTACAATCTCCGGACCTTAACCAGAAGAACAAAGCCGACGGCGGTCCACCGTCAGCCTGGTGGTGCACTGAGCACAGCTTCCGCGAGCGCCTGGCTGAGACCCTTCACCTCACACATCGATATTCCCTCCACCGCGCTAGCAAGCTAATTAAGACCGGCACGCGTGAGATCCAGATTGCAAAAGCGCACAACATGAGTGACATCCTCAAGATGCCGTACTTTATCATCGGCCAAGTTCAAGCCGCTCAGCTCGTCAAGCGCAAGCTCATGTCCCATGTGGCGTTTCAGACAAAAGCGCCCTTCACGATGGCTTTCTGCGGTCCTTCGGGTCACGGTAAGACAGAGCTTGCTAAGCAGCTTGGCGCTCTCCTCTCAATAAGGGCGACAATAGTAGATTGCGGTCAGATGAAGCACGACTGGGACATGTTCGGTGCTAGGAATGGCTACGTGGACAGCGAGAAGGGTTCGCAAGTCAACAACTTCCTCGCCGAGCACGACGGGAAGCGCTGTCTGGTCTTCCTGGACGAATTCGACAAGTGCACGCAGGAGATCCGGAACTCGCTCCTGTTGCTGCTCGACGAAGGAGCGTACTGGGACCGCCGCAAGAACATGAAGATCGACGCCTCGCGGGCGATCTTTATCATCTGCACTAACCTCGGAGACAAGGCGATCGAAGCCTTCTATGAAAAAGAAATGGCTGACAAGATAGAGGAATCCCGCGACGATGTCCCCATCGGCACCCTCCAAGCCGAGCTGCGCGGCGTCTACACGGCCAAGTTCGGCGCTCCTTTCACCGGCCGCATCAACCTCATCGCTCCCTTCTTCCCATTCACCACCAACGAGCAGGCAGTCGTCGCACACAAATTCATGCTCCAGCTCTCGGACAACGTGCGCCAGCCAATCGACCTCGCAGCCAAACGCCTCATCGGACACTGCCAGCTCGCTATGCGCAACGACGGCAAGATATGCACAGAGATCGCAAAGAGCGCGTACCACGCGGAGACTGGCGCTCGCAGCTTGTATCACGCCGTCAACAATACGGTTCGCGATCTGCTGTTCGAGGAGTATTGCAACGACGAGACGCCCATCTCTGAGAAGATCAATGAGGGTGGCCTGCAGCGCTTCGTTATGCAGATTGCGCCTGTTACTGGGAAGAAGGGGTTGCATGAGGTCAAGGTGGTCAGGGATGGCCTTACGGTGTTGCCGAAGAGGGAGGAGCAGAAAGGGGACGTGGTGTTTAGTGGGTTGTCGGCCAGTAGGTGGAAGGCTGTGAACTCGTCGCCAACGGCGAACGGGTTTGGAGGACCCGCATCTGGATTCGGAGTAACTTCTAATGGGTTTGGCGCCAGCTAGAACATTGTATGGCATGCGGCGTTTGTACAAACTGTCTGGGGCAGCACCGTCATGCTGTAAAAAATGCGTGCAGGCGAGATGGAATAACAGCGTGGTGGTAGTAGACAAGAATGGCTTCGAAGATCCGCTTGAGAGATAATAGCATGCTCATGAAAATACAATTCATTATAACTACGGGAGCATCTCTCTGAAGTGTTATGTAAGGTAGATATTCCGTGCCCTTCACGTGAGAGCGTTCAGCCTTACGTCGAGTGCCAAGATCACCCCTGTCAATTGAGATGGACACGAAGCTCGATGAACAGGTACGCGGTAGCGGAGAGCTCGACAACACAACCTCCACCACCACCCGACAGTACATCATGGCTGAAGCTGGGACATTCGATGTCCTCTTCAGCGGGAGCTCCGCGAGGAGCACTCGGACGTTATTGCAGGTCATTATCCTCTGCTTCATTGCTGCCGCCGCTGTAGCCAGCCGTCTGTTCTCCGTTATACGCTTCGAGTCTATAATCCACGAGTTCGACCCATGGTTCAACTTCAGGGCGACAAAGTACCTGGTGCAGCATGGTTTCTACAGCTTCTGGGACTGGTAAGCATCCATAGACTAGCCAATTGACCATCGCAATGCATTATACTGACACTTTTTGTCCAGGTTTGACGACCGTAAGCCCCGTCCCTCACTTCGGCTCCAAGCTCGCACGAGATACTGATATCATATGCATAGGGACATGGCACCCTCTCGGTCGCGTTACTGGTGGTACCCTCTACCCAGGCCTTATGGTTACTAGTGGAGTCATCTATCACATCCTGCGATTCCTCGCCCTCCCCATCGACATCCGCAACATTTGCGTCCTCTTAGCTCCAGCCTTCTCCGGGTTGACTGCGTTCGCTACCTACCTTTTTACCTCCGAGATGTCGACATCACCGTCAGCAGGCCTTTTGGCCGCAGCCTTCATGGGCATTGCGCCGGGTTACATCTCTCGTTCTGTCGCGGGTAGCTACGACAACGAAGCCATTGCCATCTTCCTGCTCGTCTTTACCTTCTACCTGTGGATCAAGGCTGTCAAGAATGGGTCTGCAATGTGGGCCGCAATGGCGGCGCTGTTCTACGGATACATGGTGTCTGCATGGGGTGGATACGTCTTCATCACCAACCTATTGCCCCTGCACGCCTTCGTGTTGATCTGTATGGGCCGCTTCAGCCCGCGGCTATATGTGAGCTACACTACATGGTATGCTCTTGGTACTCTTGCTAGCATGCAAATCCCGTTCGTCGGTTTCTTGCCCGTGAGGAGTAGCGAGCACATGTCCGCTCTGGGCGTTTTCGGCCTCCTCCAGATTGTCGGCTTTGTCGAATATGTTCGACAGCAGCTACCGAACAAGCAGTTCCAGACACTCCTGCGTAGCCTGGTGTTGGTGATTTTCCTGGTCGCGCTTGGCGGACTGGTTCTGTTGACCGTGTCCGGTGTCATTGCTCCCTGGACTGGTCGCTTCTACTCGCTCTGGGACACCGGATACGCGAAGATTCACATCCCCATCATTGCCTCCGTCTCCGAACATCAGCCGACAGCGTGGCCTGCCTACTTCTTCGATTTGAACATGCTGATCTGGCTATTCCCAGCTGGTGTTTACATGTGCTTCCGCAACTTGCACGACGAGCATGTATTTGTCATCATCTATGCAGTACTTGCGAGCTACTTCTCCGGCGTAATGGTCCGTCTGATGCTTACCTTGACTCCGATCGTTTGCGTGTCCGCTGCTATGGCATTATCGCAGATTCTAGACACCTACCTTGCAATCGACTCCCCAAAGCCTCCGGAAACCCAGCAGAATGGAAGCGCAGAGGCAACGAAGAGTGCAACGTCTCTTCTTACTGAGGGCCTGCGTACAACCAGGAATCCTGCCGTTGGCATTTACTCGTATCTGTCAAAATCAACAATGGTGATGGCAAGCACGGTGTATCTCCTCATCTTCGTCGCACATTGCACGTGGGTCACGTCCAATGCTTACTCATCGCCGTCCGTCGTCCTAGCAAGCAAACTACCGGACGGAAGCCAACACATCATTGATGACTACCGTGAGGCATACTACTGGCTCCGACAAAACACTGCCGACAACGCCAAGATCATGTCATGGTGGGACTACGGCTACCAGATTGGCGGTATGGCTGACAGACCGACTCTGGTTGACAACAACACCTGGAATAACACTCACATTGCCACGGTCGGAAAGGCCATGAGCTCCCGCGAGGAAGTCAGCTACCCTATCATGCGCCAGCATGAGGTTGACTACGTACTCATCGTGTTCGGAGGTCTTCTGGGTTACTCGGGTGACGATATCAACAAATTTCTGTGGATGGTCAGGATCGCTGAAGGTATCTGGCCCGATGAGGTCAAGGAGAGAGACTTCTTCACTGCGCGAGGCGAGTACCGCGTCGACGGCGATGCTACGCAAACCATGAAGAATAGTCTGATGTAAGCTCCCCCAGCTCTTGCAGATGACAAGCGCCTACTAACGTTGCCACAGGTACAAGATGTCGTACTACAATTACAACAGTCTCTTCCCTGCTGGGCAGGCAACGGATCGTGTCCGTGGAGCACGCCTACCAGCTGAAGGGCCAACACTGAACACTTTGGAGGAAGCTTTTACGAGTGAAAACTGGATCATCAGGATATACAAGGTCAAGGACCTGGACAACTTTGGACGCGACCACGCAAGCGCAGTTGCGTTTGACAGTGGAAAGAAGAAGAAGGCCACCAAGCGAAGGGGTGCTCGTGTGTTGAGGACTGAGTAGATGTTCAGCAAGTATAGCCTTTTGTTGACGATATAATGGCGCTGTACACTATTCATACAGATGCACTGGAGGCGTCACGGATACCAAAAAGGGACAAGATGTGCTGATGTATGATATAAAGGGAAACGGGCTACATGACAGCTCTATCACTCGAGTACACGTGCAATGGTCCGAGCGCCACGTGATGTGTTTACTCTCTGGAAGTGAATGCAACAGGAATTGGAAGGAGCGACGAGTTCCGACTGCGATCACTACTTGACTTACCTTGTAGGTACCTTAGGGACAGTACGATGAAGACACACACTTTCACTTGACCTCGCTCACAAGTTCCTTCACCTGTCGACGCTGCTCCATCTCCTTTCACCTCATGACACGCACCTAAGGACTCTCTCGAGCACCTCTCTCTCCCCTCCATTTCCTTGACCCGCTCCTCCACGCTGTGACCAGAATTCTTGTATGCGCAGAAAGATCAAGCCCACAACCATTGGCTCTCTTCGTACACACCGAAGACGTCGGGGCCAGTACCTTCGCACAGTGAAATACAGGTCGTCCGATGGTAGACTTCGCATCGTCTATATCTTCACCTCATCTTTATTGCGCGGAGACCCAGAGGTGGAAGTTACTGTGTTCATCATAGCTTGCGGCGAACAGTCCGAATGGAGAACGGCCAACGACATCCACACGGCCAAGGCTATGGCTTCGCCTGGCCACCACCGCCCCCATCGTTCGGGTTTCCGTATACGCAGTGAGTCTCACCACTTTGATTGAGTGGATCGTTTGCTGATACGGTCACCTTCGTAGCCCGCCTCCGCAACAAGGTTCATCGCTTCCGTCACCTTCGGCGTACCGGTCAACACCCGCAACGGCAGACGACAGAGCAATGACAGTTGGCGAGAAGTCAGTCAAGAACAACCACATCATCTCTGATTCCTTCTTCGAGCTGCTGGGTGGGATTGACTTTCGTGCGCTTTCCAGGTTGCCGCCAACGCAGATGCCGACCGGTTACGTCAGTCTCGCTCGAGTATATCCGCCACACTCAGCTCCGGCTCATTACAGCGTTCCATATCACCAAGCACCAGCAGCAACTTGGAGAGCAGCTCAATATCCTCAGACAAAGTCAAGCGTGTCGACTGGCAAAAGTCCATCCCACGACCACTCTCCAGCATCACACTCCTCATCATCAGCGACAGCAACACCACCTCCGCAGCAGCTCGTCGCTTGCCATCACTGCGCTGGATGCCAACGGGCTCGTTCGAGAAAGTATCACAGAGACAACCCACTGATACCAGGTGACGAACCAACCGTATCACTTTGCAGAAAATGCGCCAAAGGCCAAGGCACGATCGACGACGCCAGAGGGGTACAGAAAGAAGAAACTCTAAAGGTCGAGATTCGTGAAGGCTTCGAAGGAGACGATAGAGGTCGCCGATCTCAGAACACGTCTCCTCACATGGTGCGCCGCACTACATCGAAGAGTCCTCCTCGAAACCATGTTCAGCAGCGCTCTGCAGCTGCCAGGTCTCAAAGCCGTGCTCGGACCCGAGAGAGAAACGGCGACCCAAGGAGGGAGTTTCCTGAAGTGACCACGATCAGAAAGATAGTGTATATCGACCAATCGCCTGAGCGTGACAGACGGCGTGCAAGTGACACCGTTGCGAGGCATGCAGAGCACAGGCCTCGGAACCGCAGAGGCTCTTTGTCGGAAAGTGAGGTTGAGAAGATAAAGGGTATTGCTCGAGACACTGCAAGAGAGACGGTAGAGCGGTATCGCCAAGCCGAGAGACGTATGACGTCCCATCCAACCGCATTCGCCCACGGTCGAATGGTATCAGGGTCGCCTGAACGGCGGCAGTTGCCTCCACCACCTCCAGGACCTCCGCCAAGACCGCCTCCTCCTACCCCATCGCCATCCGCAAGTAGAACGACAGCCAAGACGATCAGCACTCCTCCACCGGCCCCGCCTCCACCTCCGCCACCCGCGGCTCGACCTATTACGCCTATCAAATACCGTGTAGTCCCTCGCTCAGAAATACAGAACAGAGATGATCTTCAACATCGGTATCATGTGCAACCCCCGTATGCGCCTCGAATTGCTGGGGAACAAAGACAGGCTGAGCTGGGATATCTGCCCCATGATCTAACGCCAAAACGTACTACTCCGAGTGGTCCTACTTCTCCAAACGGCTCCTCACTCTCTTCAAGCACAAGGCCGCCGCCTCTTCGCAGCGCCATGCGATCTCCGAGCCGCACGCGGCACCGAAGCCGGTCTGTTGATCGTTTGACAATAAGCACCAGCGAGGAAAGCACCGCTGTCCAAGTTGATAGACACCACGTGCAATTTGCGCCAGAGCCCCGGGCAAAGGGTCGTTCACGAAAGAACTCTATATCGGACGGTGATGTAGAAATGATAGTGGGGAGACGTCGTCGGTATTACGGTGACTATCATGAACACGATAGCAGGGGTGCCGAGCACACCAGTAAGTGGCCTTGGGCGTTGGACGCGTGGTTGTAGCAAACGGCAGAATATTAATGGAACATTCATTAATATCAATGTAGGGTTTCACCCTCCGCATGCTCAGATAAGTTCTGACGCTTCGACTATTTCAGCGCGCAGCCGCATCTATCCTGACTCCGTTCTGGTCCATCATCGTCGTCTTTCAGCTCCTCCCCGTGAACGAGCGTGGACTGATGACCTAGCCGGCCCATACCATCCGCTGAACACGAGTCGAAATGACTCAATGTCGCATTTGAGCGTTGAGTCGTCTATCACAGGTCTTGGAGATACGAGGGAAACCATGACCCAGATGAGCGAACATGGCAGCGTGGAACCAGGAGGTCAGGGACTCAAGGTGCCCGCCAGTAGGGCCGAGCAGATTGAGCACCGCAGGCGAGTTCAACCCGAAGCGCGCAAAGTTAGACATTACATTGAGTCTTCGCGACCACACGCTCCATCAGATGCGAACGATCGCAGAGGTCGGCGGAATGATAGGATTAGGGATGTTTGACATTAGCGAACCGAATAGGATCCAGCAGATATATATACCTAGCTTCACAACGATAACACGATTCACTTCAAAAGAATGTGGACGAGATCTAAATATACAACGTGCTTTCAATGACTTGCTGATGCCGCCGGAAGGACTTTTATATAATGTGGAAGACTGTGTGGATCATTGCATATTGTCCTGTATAAAGTTCAGGCATGCACGAACGGCAAACTCCATCCTTGACCAATCTTCGTCCGAGACAGTCCCACGCGCGAAGCCGATGACACCAACCCCGTGAATCACCTTTCGCATCATCTCTGCCAGCACTTGACCTCCAGGCTCCGGTCGTGCATTGCACTCACGTTGGCTTGTTGGCCGCAGGCAGGAGAATTCCATCAATCGTCTCAATTCAACTGCATGAAAGAGTATGGACGATGATGCTACGCACGGCGCTGCTCGCCAGCGCTATGCTGGTTTCCAGCCTAAGTCTCTTCACCATGTACTTCCATTGGTTGTCTAGCTTGCTCGTGTCGAGACAAGCAACGTCTACTACAAACCCTCCAATCCGCTTGACCGCGGCCAACACCTTCAAGATTGCCGCATTCTCTGATTTGCACACAGGCGAGGATGAAGACTCTTTTGGCATCGAGCAAGATGTCAAAACCAGGAGGATGTTCCGCCATGTGCTGAACGCCGAGCACCCAGACTTCGTCGTGTTGAACGGGGACCTAACCACCGGCGAGAACACGTACAGGGAGAATTCATCAAAGTACATTGACATCGTGACTGGGCCGCTCATCGAAGGCGGATATCGCTGGGCATCCACCTACGGAAACCACGACTCCAAGTTCAACCTATCCAGGGAATCTATGTTGCAAGAGGAGCAAAAGCACGACCTATGCTACACCCAGCACGGTCCTCCAGACCAGACCGACGGCGTCACAAACTACCACATCCCCATCTGGCCAGCCTCAAAGCATCCCCCACGGCTCCGGGAGAAGCCAGTCGCTATCCTCTATTTCCTCGACTCCCGCGGCGGCGTCACCTACCAGACCGACCCCGCCAACAACGACAACATCCCCAACTGGGTCTCCCCGCGCACAGCATCCTGGTTCCGCAACACAGCCGCGTCGAACAAAGCACGCTGGGGCACCCTACCTTCCCTCGCTTTCGTCCACATCCCCATCAAAGCGCACGAAGATGCGCAACGTTCGGCCAAAGTGAGCGGTCCGCACTATCCGGGTCTAAACGCCGACGTGCCTGTCGCTGTGCAGGGGTATGGTAATGTGGGTGGGGGCGTGTATGCGGGACAGGATGTGCCGTTTATGCAGGCGCTGCTGGATACCGAGGGTTTGCACTCTGTCTACTCGGGCCATGATCATGGGGATAGCTGGTGTGCGCTGTGGTCTGATACTACGAATCCGAGGGCGCCGGCGTCGAATGGGGGTTTAGATGGCGACGCGTATGCGAGTAATGGGAGGCCGTTTCTGTGCTTTACTAAGCATAGTGGGTTTGGTGGTTATGGGGACTGGAGGAGGGGAGTGAGGCAGATTGAGTTGCGGTTTGATGGTCAGGGAGGGGTGAGCGTGCGGACTTGGGTGCGGATGCAGTTTAGGGAGGAGGGGGATGTGGTGTTTCCGCAGGTTGTGACGAATGTGACGTTGAATGCGACGTACGGGGTGGATGTCTATGGGACTGAGAGTGGAGGGTATAGGCCGTAGATGTACCTATAGATACTTTCTATGATATGCTTCAAACAACAAGATCCGTAAGCTGCTTGCCGGATCCTTGGACCTTGACCTTGCTGGCTCGTTGAATCTAGCATTCTTCCCTACCAGGTCCCTGAAGATGTTCAGCCCCTTTGCCAGGCCCGGTTTTCCTCCTTCCTCACTTGGGGACCTGACTTTCAAGTCTTCCAAGACCTCACCGTCGGCGAACCAGCTCAAAGAATCCAGGACCAACACGACAAAGGCCGCATTACTTATCGAGGGCCAGACTTGTATCTGAGGCCAGCACGACTCTATGTCCTCCCAAACGAAGGGTCGTGCGATGGCATTGCGACCAAGCACCGTTGCAATTTACTGATGCATTCTGGATAGATGTCGCGGCTAAGACGCATAATTTGGCCAATCTGTATAACAAGGGCTGGAGAGCGGACTCGGCCAAGAGCTTGAAGGCAGGTCTCTTCCCTACAAACCGTGCGCGTCGTTGTTATAGTATTTAAGGACACGCTCATACACCGAATCCTCCTCTTTGTCGGCGTGAGAGAGAACGCTGGAGAGTGAAAAGTCAGCAGAAGGCTGCGGTCTATATATGTGCCATGATCTGGTCAGCTGTCGACGACGGGTTTTGTCACTCGTACGGTTTCGGTAGTATAGCATGTTATTTGTTGTCGATTGAGCTCCTGCTTCTATCACCAACCGCGGCGTTTAAAACTTGTTACGTGGGATAAGTCCAAGTATGGAGCGCGGACGACGACAACCTCGACGACCAGTCCTGGTCCGCGGCCCTTCAACATGACTCCATACCAATCCCCCTTGGTCCGACTGCAAAACAGCGGCCTCAATCGCACCTCAGAAACTCGCGAGACTCATCCGTCTCCTCCCAGCGCACAGCCCAAATAACAGAGGGAGCCATCCTTGTCCGTATCCAGATCTCCGGGGCGGATCAGGGCAGGACAGGGCTCTTTCGCAGGGCGAAGTGTCTTTTCTTTACATACAAAATGGGCGGAAAAGAGGGTGCGGGGGGTCATGGCTTCATGCATCTGCATTTGCAAGACATACCTTACATGTACAACAGAGAGGGGGGTTGCGAGGAGACAGGGCGAGATCCGCGCCACCTCTCTCTCTCACATCCCCACGCCCAAACTCTCGCCGGTGAGAGACGGTGGTCTTGACATGAAAGGCAGGGGATTCACACCTCAACACCTCCAGTAGCCGATCACAAACCCTTTAGCGCCCGCGACAAGGGAGCCACAAAAACGACTCGGTCGATTCTACAGTACTGCTGCACGCTCGCTTACCCTGAGGTGTTCCTCTGCCTAGTGCGGAAAATTGATGATGGTGGTGGTGGGAGAGACGGGGGTGCAGGTTGTGGGGGCTGAGATACTGGATGCGGAACGGGATAAAGCTGCGATGCGGTTGGATGTTGTGGCTGTGCGGAGGGACACGTCGTGATTGCGTTCAAGGTGTACCTAGATACCTGTATATAGGTGGATTCACCGGAAATTGACTACGACGGCCGTTCTCGCTTGGCGTGGGACTGCGGTCGCCGGTCAGGATGCCAAAGCCATGCGGAGGCGGTTCAGGTCACTCCTTTTGGTGCAGGCGGGGGTGCAGTGTGCAGAAGGCAAGGGGGCGCAGCAGGCAGTGGTGCCTGATGCTATTCCACAAGGCGAACAGAGTAGGCAGTCAATTGCAGATGCGAGCATGCGAACTGTGTTATCGCGTCATGGCTAAAAGTAATCCCAAAGATAGGGGGACAAGAAAGGTAGGGTATCGTGAGTTTCATCGAAGCGCCGTAAAACCACACCCTTCGCCGCAAACATCATGAACAATAAAGAAAAACCCAAAGCTTTTGAGGGTCACGGATCTCTCTTATCGCCTTTAACGCAACGGAACACCCACGCCAATCTTCCATCCGCCCTTGCCGTCGTGCTCTACAAGACCTTCCTCAACCAACCAGTTATGAAGCAGCGCATCTTCGTTCCAAGCAGAGGCGTCAAGGCTCTTCGTACCGCTTTTCCGATCGCTCTCCATGTGTGAGCCGACATGCTCCATCCTCTCTTCCCAGCTGTGTGGCCCTTGAAACTGTTTGGAGCAAAACAGGCAGGACGATTTGGATGGCGCTTCTCGGAGAAGCTTATAGCATCTCTTCTGATAGTACGCAGTGACATCATCCGATATCTGCTGGTCGGATTTCCCGCCAGCTTTCCCCACGATAGCTGTTCCAGCCCCGAGATGGTGAGAATGCATCCGCTTCAGATGTTGAGTAAAAAGGTCTTTCCGGTTGAAATCGTTATGTACCGGATTTGAACCGTCTACCGAAGGCGTGCAGAGCTCGCAACGCCAGAAGCCGAGCCGGATGTGCTGAGTACTCACATGACGCTTCCACTCGTTCTTAGATGTGAAGGTTGAATGGCAGTCATAGGCGGCCAAAGGACAGGGGAAAGGCCGCTCGCCCGCACCATACATGCTGGACTTTCTTGACTTCCTGCATTTGAAAACTGAACCCTTGGAGACTTTGCATGATTGTCCCGATGCTCGAATGTGGGCACTTCCGTGGGAAGCGGCACTAGACTGGGAAGGCTGGCGACGACGACGTTTCGCATTCCGAGAACGAGGCTTGTAATCCGAGTCCTCAATCTCCGCTTCCCCTTGCTCTTCAAGCTTTGGATGCACAGACTCGGCACGTGAATATGGCTGAAGGGAGTCTCTCCTCGCAGAAAGGCCCAAGCCTTCGTCCCTAAAGGAGGAGTGGTGCTGATCTGACTCAACCTTGGGTTGGCAGTAGGTCGTGTCGCGGTCTTGTGGAGTCTCATGCTCTTGCTCATAACGATTCAGCTCGCCCTTGTACTGACGTTCGTACTCTTCCGTCGGCTGGTCTGACAGTTCGTCTGGATACTGCTGGATGCTACTCAACGCAATGCAAGACCCTCCGCCGTGCGGATACGTAAAGGTGTGCTCGGATGGCGTGGATACATGGGCCGGATAATTGAGACCGTCGTGGGCATACTCCGGTATCCTTCCCACAGAGTACTGCATAGCGTTCTCCAGAGGTCGAGGTTCATCCGGACCGTAAGCTGACCAACTGCCGCCACTAGACAGAGACGAAGTGCCCTCGGGCGATCCATAGCGATGGCATTCAGGGTATGGTGCTTCGAAAGGTTGCCTGCGATGTAGCTGGCGGTTCATCCGGTCTGCAAGATCTGTGTGGGGTGTTTCAGGAGTAAAAGGAGGGTTTTCGGAGCCTCCAAGAAACCGTTGCATACTAGACAGTGACTGCGTGTCGATTTTATTCCATTGATGTCTGATCGAAGCCGGAGTCAGAGAATCGGGTTCGTGCATGAGATGGCTGTTGCCAACGTCCTCGTCGTATGGCACTGACCAGGCGTGCTGGCTTACGTAGAGTGGTCCATCCTCATCCATGTTGATACGGGGAAGGTCTTGGAACATTGAGTAGCCGTCCATGACTGTGAACTGATGTGAATGCTAATTGGGAGATACTGTTGTTCCTTGGAAGCTATCAGTAGAAGGCTGTTGCTTGTGCTGAGGTCCAAGAAGTGTAGCATGTACGAGTTTCTGAGGGAGCTTGGGTCCCGGGCAATTGTAACGATGATGATAGGAGTGTATCCGAGCCTGAAGGTATGGGGATTTGCTAATACAGTGTGTCCGGGAGCCAAAGGCACCACGCTGGATTATATGTCCAGCGTTGCACATGAGATTGGGCTTTGCTGTGCAAAAGAATTGGTGGAGTGAATAATGAAACAAATGGGGCGCGGTTCCTGCACGACAACGTGAATTAAGACTGACTGCGGGACAGTGCACTGCCCATGGGAAATGGTGTGGGATCGGGCATAATTACTAGCTATGCCAC
>Ga0160429_1001319_pt1 | contig 14040 bp, 10 predicted proteins | sample SolpanmetagenomR_FD_108199 | JGI IMG/M metagenome (GOLD analysis project Ga0160429, IMG submission 108199) | Solar panel surface microbial communities from Lawrence Berkeley National Laboratory, California, USA - R | ecosystem: Engineered > Built environment > Solar panel > Unclassified ...
CTCGACCTTTGTTATGATTGGATAGATCCTCATGGGATCTCTTATTCGTACTACATCGCCTTTGGCATATATTTGCGGATGGATTCCGATTGGGACGAGGTTGGTTAGACATTTGATACAGGACTTGCAGCCATGCTAAACTATCTCGCCAGGTTGCGAGGATACCTCTGCCACCGCCAGGACCAAATAGTATCCATAGTCCGGTGACAGCATTGGCATTTGATAATAATCAAGAGCTTCTTTGGGCAGGCAACGAATTTGTATGCGCTTACCATATTGAACGCATTACGTCTGACTTCTAATCGTGACAGGGCCGTATAACATCTTTTCATAGCACTGAACTACATAAATACACTTCTTACAAAGGTCATGAAGGACCTGTCAAACAGATTCTTGTATCTGACAAGGGCATACTATCTGTATCTTCTAAAAGTGTCCATTTGACTTCTCGAAGGGGTCTTACACAATGGCATATAAGGTCATTATTGATTTGCCGGTACTGAATGTGCATATTCTAATTGATCTACAGTACTGGGGATATGTTGGACCTCAGATGTCTGAGTTTCATGACAAAAGGCACAAATGAAATTCTCGTGGCGGGATGTCAGGAGAATATGTATCGTATTGATATTGACAAAGGTATCATATTGGAGACGGTGGGTTGCATCACTACATGAAAGACTGAACACGATCTGATTGTTGGCCAGCTTATTACTGAAACTCCCTTTACACTTCTGAAGCGAGGGATGCAGTATCTTTGTGCTGCCTCGGTTGATGGCATCATTCACATTTTGGACTCGACAACTTGCAAGACTATTCGAACCTGGAAAGCACATTCTGGATGGATCAACGATATGGATGTTCGGTCCGATATCTTGGTCACTTGTGGATGGTCTCCGCGTCAGCAACAAGGCTTCATGTTGGATCATTTAGCAAATGTCTTTGATCTCAAGACTCTAATGCCTTTACCACCGGTACCGTTTCCTCCAGGCGCTGCGTTTGTCAGAATGCATCCTCGCATGTCAACGACCTGTATTATAGCCTCACAAACTGGCTTTATGTATGCTGTCGATATTATGAATTCAGATTCACCATCAATGAAACATGCTAACATCTATGATACTCATTTGACATGTATGGATCTTGCACCCTCTGGGGAGGCATTGGCTTTGGCTGATGGAAAATCTGCTATCCACCTTTGGGGATCTCCGTTGAAGTGTCATTTCACGGAGTATAGTAATCCAACAATCTTTTCAGACCCTTCACAACCTAACGTGCCCATAGGTTGGGGTTCAGACATGTGAGTTTTATGATGTGTTCGATATTTATTTGTGCTGATAGTGTAAAAAGTCCGTTGAATTTGATAGGTATGCCATTTTACCGAGAGACATTGTTCTCTGCTTGGCCGAAGCATTTACTTGCCGAAGTTGGTGCACAACCGGCAAAGATCGATCCAGATATTATTGCCAGTACTAAACGATCAGACTTTGCACCTTGGCCTCGAAAGACAAGGAGATATCAATTCGAAGATACTCGTGCTTTCCAGCGGATTCAAGATACTCTCGCGGCTCCCAAATTCTTGAGCGAAAGAGCAAGAGTGGACGAGGAAGGAGAAAGACGCATTAGCGATGCTCTCGAAGTTCTGGCTAGTCTGGCTGTAGATAACGTACCGGTGATTTATAAAAATGTCGAGATCAAATATAGTAAATTTGGTGTTGATGACTTTGATTTTGAGTAAGTTTGAACATGAGATTGAACGATGCTAGCAACATCTGACAAAAGTTAGATATTTCAATCGAACAAGATATTCTGGTTTGGAAACGCATATTACCAATTCTTATACAAACTCACTTTTACAATTATTTCGATTTATTCCTACGATTAGAAATCTTTGTCTACAACATACTGCAACCGCATGTTTATATGACAATTGTTTACTTTGCGAGCTTGGTTTTCTAACGGACATGCTGGAGAAAGCAACCGGTATGAACTGTCAAGCAAGTAACTTTTTAAAGGTTTTTAGTAGTCTATCCGAGACTGCTACAATGGGACTGCTGGAAGAATTCACGCACAACAGTCCAACAGCAATGATACAAGCTACAAACCGGTACCTTATCCGATCATTCGCAGAAAGCTTTCGACATGGGCCGGAAATGGAACAAGCACTGACTACCGCAGGTGTCATGTCAATTCGATGCGGTCATTGTTCGAATGAAATGCTCAAACCAGGAGCAACAATGGTTCATGATTTGATTTATCCTGCTAAACGGACGAGACCAACGTTTACACAAATTCTCAAGTCGAGTGTGGAAAGACAAGAACAGAGTCGAGGTTGGTGTGATCGGTGTAAACGTTATCAACAATTGAATACAAGAAAGACGATTCAAGCAATTCCAAAAGTCTTGATGATAAATACTGCCGTTCATAGTCTCGATCAAAGACAAATCTGGGCAACACCAAACTTTTTACCACGAGAAATTGGGATTATCGTTAGTGGAGGACAATTCTATTGTTATGAAGGACAAGATCTTCAACTACATCTTCAACGTGGTGTATATGCAATAACAGTATATGATCTTGTCGGTTACGTAGCAGATATTCACAGTGAAGATCAATCTAGTCATCTAGTGTCGATGATTGATGGTATGTGTCTCAGAAGCTAGCACTTGTTAGTTTATAGAAGTTTACTAACAACCATTTGCCAGTCTCAATCACGAATGAAGGTAACGACACTCCCTGGCACCTCTTTAATGATTTCTTAGTCAGATCAATCCCTTCAGAAGATGCTTTACGATTTGATGTCAATTGGAAATTACCAGCGGTGTTAGCTTATCAAGTCAAGTCAGCTGCAAAAGTGATTGACGATTCATGGAAGACAAATCTTGATCCGACTTTGTTGTATCAATTACCAAGAGGTCCACACAAACCACCACCTCTTCTCCGACCACTAGAAAGCATCCCGACACCAGGATTACAAGTCGCCATTGATGCAGAATTTGTAGCCTTGTCCAAAGCTGAAATAGAACTTCGTTTGGATGGGACACACGAAACAGTCCGTCCACCTAGAATGGGACTTGCCCGAGTTTCTGTGCTTCGTGGAACAGGAGAAGAAGCAGCATCACCTTTTATAGACGATTATATTGCCATTTCAGAACCCGTGATTGACTATCTGACCGCATTCTCTGGTATATTTCCAGGAGATTTGGACAGAAGCACATCAAGACATAATCTTGTCAGTCTAAAAGCTGCATATAAGAAACTATGGCTCCTTCTCAACATGGGTGTAGTTTTCATCGGCCACGGTCTGATTAAAGATTTCAGAACCATCAACATTCACGTCCCAAGAAGTCAGGTAATTGACACTGTGGATTTGTTCAGTCTCGGAGCGAGAAGTCAGCGTCGCCTATCGTTGAAATTCCTCGCATGGTTTCTATTGAAAGAAGAGATTCAAGAAGGTGAAGGAGGTCACGATTCAGTAGAAGATTCAAGAACGGCTCTGGAATTATACCAGAAGTGGCTCGAATTAGATGCCGCTGGTTTGGTAGAGGTTACTATGGAGGAAATATGGGAAAAGGGAAAAGAAATTGGTTTCAAAGTCCCTACCACAAAAGGGAACGTCAAAAATATAGTTGATGATCTTGTATCGTAAAGTCAAATCTTTGCTTGGATATGTAACTTTATAACTACTTTATATACTTGAATAATTTCCTTCCTCTCGTCTTTTTCGTGTAATTTTCATAATGGCTACTACTATACAAGATGAAGTCCTCCCAGACGAACCGGCTGATATGCCACTTACCATGGCAGCATCCGTCGTCTTGGAACATTTGCCGAAAGATCTTCAAAGCGTGTTAGAAACAGCAGGAGAACTGCCTCAAGCAAAGAGTATAACCCACCTTTTCTCACCATTGTGATTATATATATTCACACCCTTTTGTTCCTAGTCGTCGTGCGTCTTTCTCCATTACCCAACACTCCACCATTGCGTCAACCAAAGTTCATGGTCTCGACCACACAGCGATTTGAAGTCGTGATTCGGTTTTTGAGAAAGCGGTTGCAGTTGAAAGACCACGAAAGTGTTTTTTGTTATATCAATAGTTGTTTTGCGCCGGGACTTGATGAGGGAGTAGGTAATTTGTGGCGAGTATGTCATCTATGGTCGAAGAGGGTTGTCGATGGTGGGAAACTGATTGTTTTTAATAGTGTTTCAAGGTTGGAGAAGAGTTGGACGTTAGCTACAGTATTACACAGGCATTTGGATGATTTCCCTCAGTGATGATTATGGCCTTGTCATCACGCTTCAATATCAGAGATTAGGGATGTTGACAGGCATGGTATCACAATAAATCCTTTGAAGAGAGAGAATTGTCATCGAGATTTATTTTCTACAGCATTTCTAAAAGCAGACAATTCCTGCTCTGTTATAGGATAAGTATGTTCTTTTGCGGGATAAACACCATTCCTAACTTCATTCTTATAAGTATCTATAGCTCTGACACTTTCACTCCACAAATCTCCATATCTCTTTACAAACTTTGGCAGAAACCTTCCTGGAGGGTAGTATCCCAACATATCCACCTGCACCAACACCTGACCCGAACACTCTCCACCAGCCCCGATTCCTATCGTCGGTATTTTCAGTTCTCTAGTGATGATTCCCGCAACTTCACTCGGCACGGCTTCCAACACCACTCCAAACGCGCCCGCTTCCTGGACGGCCAACGCATCATCCAACACCCTCAACGCACTGTCTCTATCTTTCCCCTGGACTCTAAACCCACCTAGACTATTCTGTCTCTGCGGCGTTAATCCTACATGGCCCAAGACGGGTATACCCACACTTACAATCCTCCTTATCGTATCTTTCAACTCACGCCCTCCTTCGAGCTTGACGCCGTTGACTTTTCCCTCCTTGATCATCCTGACACAACTCTTCAACGCATGCGTGGCGTCAATCTCATACGACCCCATTGGTAAATCTCCAACCAAAAACGGAACTCTAGCGCTCTCTCCCATTTTCTCTTCTTGCGGTACATTTTTCACGTGGAGAAGACTCGAAGCGTCGACGCCCCTGCGCACGCTTTTGCAATGTAAGAGCATGTCGTCGAGCGTCAGCTCGATAGTGTCGGACATGCCTAGTCCGACCATGGCCAACGAGTCGCCGACGAGAATCATGTCTATTCCAGCTACAGAAGCCGCCAGGGAAGATGGAAAATCGTGCGCGGTGAGCATGGTGATGGGTTGGGATTGTCGGTATTTAGACATTAGAGACGGGATGGTGGTGGGCTTTTTGATTGGTGTTTCGTTTGAAGAAGATGGTAAGGATGGGGAGTGGGACGAGTATAGTCTTGACATATTGCGTAGATGAGATGTGAATAGTGATCGGGAGGAATGTCGAATGGACAATTGTCGGATGATCATTTTGGATTGACTACTCGATACCTAACGATAGAAGAAAAGTAGAACGTGAAGCGGGTATTGATATCATTAAAGATCTGACCATTTTATTGCTTCTAAGTTACGTATTTTGGATCAAAAGGATGACTCAACATGAGTGACGTCATATCAATAAACATGTTTTCTCTCAACACTCCATATGATACAAGTCAATGATAAGACACACTAGCATGGAATATGACCAGACATGAAGGTATAATATTATTAGATTACTTTTATATATATATTACAGTTACCTAGAGTGATAATGTCGATACTAAACACAACTAATCACAAGATACATAACCTTCTTATACCATTAGTATTATTGTTATTATTATATATCCTCTCAGTAAATCTCCATTAGTTTCGCTAATCGTTACTTTGTCATATATATCGTCGTTGGTAATTACTTATGATTATAATCATATAGCTTCGCATGCTAGTCCTACAAATTATAGTAAAAAAAATACAAATCTGTTTTCAAGTGAATGTGTTCATCGAGGGATAAAAAGAAAGGGCTCATGCATACCTGACATGGCCATTTTCTTTCTCCCTCGAATGAGAATGTTAAAATGAATGTGATAAATAGTATATAGAAAAAGGAAAGATAAAATGAATGGAATAGAGCTTACAGCATAAATGCAAGCGCAGACGCAGCGCCAAAAACACAAAACATAGTCGTAAACATCGCGTCGATTCGTGATGATGCGGCACCACTCCCAAACTTCATACCAGAGGAGCCGGCGATACCGCTATACTCTGCCGCAGCAGCCATTTGATTACCTGCAGAAAGCTCCTGAGCAAGAGCACCATCCATAACAAATGTTGCCGAAGGTATTATACCAGACCAAGTAGTTGATGCAACTACAGACGAGCTAGACATGAGACCTCCCACAAATTGAACGATAGTACATGCAGCAGAAGTTGCAGGCCAGCCTTGAGTCGCACATGATGTAACTAAAACTGTAGGAGTACCGTTGGGAAGGTCAGTATTTGTTGGACATGCTTTGATGATAGCAGATGGTTCAACGGTCACGAAACATGTTTGAGCTGGACACGATGGAAGATTGGCCATGACTGTGTCGACAGTCACTGTCGCTGGTGTTGAAGTGGCAGTAGCTGTAGAAGAAGTGTTAGTAGAAGCCGTGGCAGTGTCAGTCGAATGTGCACCAAAGTTTGCAGTCATGTTCATGGCCAGCCATGGGTTTGACAAGACGGATGCGCACCAGGCTGCATAAGTCACGGCACCTGTGGCAGAAGCAATTCTAGAGGCAGAGTATGCCATGTATTGCTCAAAAGGAAACATTGGTGTCGTTTGTGGTGCGGCCATGTATACAGTCTTTTGTTGGAATAAGAAGGGAGAATCTCCAGAACCATCGTCGGTACCAGTATTGGTTGAAGTAGTGGTCGAAGAGGTACCAGCAGCACCAGGTGGCGCAGGGGTTGAGGAAGTAGCAGTAGTTGTCGTTGCTGATGATGTAGTTGTTGATGATGAGGTCAATATACTCGTGGTCAATGTGGAAGATGATGAGGTGGTAGCCGACGTTGTTACACTACTAACTTCAGCGGGAGCAGGTGCAGCGGCAACGGCAGCGCCAGCAGGAGCCGGAGCCGGAGCAGCAGCAGCAGCAGCAGCAGCAGCAGCAGCGGGAGGGTTCTGTGCCTGCACAGCAACTCCGCTAACTGCAAGGAATAGGATTAGCTTGGAGAGCATGATGAACTAACTCCTGTTTGATTAAAAGTCAATAACCTTTACTCAACAATGTAATTAGGAATATTATTTTTTGCAGTGGAAGAAGGAAGTAGGATGACAGAGGGAAGATGAATGATCTTATAGGATCTTGGATGCAAAAAAGAGAAGAGAACTTAACTCTGGTGTGATCCTGCCGACTTTAGGATTTCTAAGGATTTTGTGACCGAATGGTAATGACAGCTTTGCGCAGAAGGATTGAACTTTTTGAGTGAAGGATGCTTGAGGGAGCGAGGATTGAGACGGAAGACGGAAGGAGGAAAACGAAGAGCTAAAGTAAGGGCAGGAGAGTCATTAACTTTTGGTATGGAAGGATCCTACAGCGGGATTCCTCGAGCGGGATTCCTGCCATTCCTGCCCGCGGGGTGGACTGTCCCCCTTGAGGATTCGGTGGGATTTGGAAGTTTCCAATCCGGACTAGCTCCCGGACGGGAAAAACCATATTCGAATCAATCACATTTCTCTCGCTCGAAGGATGACCGAACATTCTCGGCCCGCGGACATGTCGGAAATCCTGTGAGGTAGAAGATCATATTTTGTGTATTATTCTCAACACAAGAGTGATACAGGAGTTACGATTACTATAAACGAACAAAGGAAATAATTCCGAGGCTTTTCCTCATGAAGAAAAGCCACGAAGAGGGGAAACGGGGGAAAGAGGCAAATTCCTAGAAACGATCAAGGTTCAAATGGAAAGTTTGGCCCACCGTAATTCCGCAATGTCAAGTCGGCCCGCACTTTGGTCCGGCTTTGAAGTACCTGCGTTTCTAGCCCTCGCGAAGCTGCACCCCCCCGAAACCATGCGCGCTCGGTCTGACTGAACGAACGATTCATGACGTCTTTGCATGGAACTACTTTGCTTTCTAAGCCCGACCCAGCACGCCAGAACCCCACCATGTCCCTGAAGGAATATCTTACGTCACTCATGCTTCAGGATCCATGAAATCGAAGGATCGCACATTTGTTTGTGCGCAACCAAGTGACCAGGGAGGCTTTTCTCTTGTCTCGCAGGGGATTCCTTTCCACACAAAACTTCGAGTGATTTACCCCATCTTACGCAAGTCTCCTAATTATCGGTTCGTGAGTATCACGTGATATAACTATACTCCACAATCCTAGTTTGCATAGTTTGCATGAGTGACTAGCGAAAACGCGTATACCAACGCGAAAATCCATGTAGCTGATTTAGATTGATTCTCAGCAGACATGCCTGCGAACGTGACATCACGAGTGTCGGGAGTTCCGCCCTCTAGTGCGGCTCCTCTCCATGCCGATCTGCCAGAATATCGACCACTAGCCTTCAATTTGACCCGTGAAGCGCACACGAAACTGACTGCTTTGTCCACAAAATATGCATTCAAAGATTGGCATGAGAATCTCAAAAAGGGATTAGATATATTAACGGAGAATGTGGCGGCCATTAACGATAACGTCAGCGCAAAGAAGCATACTGTTACCACGCGGCGAGAGAAATTGGAGGCACAAGAGAATCGAACAGACGGCGATGATAAAGAGTTGGAAACGATGGAAGGTGACCTGACGGTATCACAAGAGAAAGTCGCGGCAATGACGAAAAGGCTCGAGGAGAATTTTCGTAAGATGATCGATGCGCAACAAACATTATATCAACTCAAGGACGCATTGGAGACTCTGCCGCGCGAAATGCCATTCGTAGAAGCAAGAAATATACATAACTCTAGAGATGTCCAGTCTCAGCAGCCACAGACTGATGGCGTACCTGCAAGTTCTACAGCGGATGACGACACTCTAGCAGCATTCACACCCACAGATCCATCCGGCGGTCCTACACAGATTCCTTCCACCAACGAACCACCTCCTCCACCACGGCTACCACTTCAGAAATTCCGCGACATATACGAAAGAAAAGCCAGTCGCTATTTACTCTACACCTCCAGACAACGGTATGCCGAAAACAACGACTATCGTCAATTCCGTCGCGTTCTTCACGATGCCGAAGTTCAAGATGCCAGTATCCCCATGCCTCACGAATCAACATGGTTCACCGCTGAAGAGGGCAACGCTCCCCATCCAGGCGAGACTCGCATTCGACCGACCAACCAAGACGAAGACGACGACGATCTGGCAATAGCTCAAGTGACAATCAGTACCAAATGTCCGATAACCTTTTTAGACTTTGTCGATCCCGTCACGAGCAGAAACTGTCCCCATTCTTTCGAAAAAGATGCTATTCTACAAATGATCGCGACGTCTGATAAGCTCGTCGCGGCTCCTAATTCTCCAAACGATGGGATTGTGATTGACGGATCGGCGGAACCAGGGCATGATGGAAACACACCTTCTCAAACACAAATTCAGGTATCAAATCCGATCGAGGCTTTAATTCAGCATGGTAGGACACGAAATAGAAATGCGACTCAGCACGCAAGATCAGATCGGAATGCAACGGCGATGTTGTCGCTGGAGGAAGCTTCGATGGTCCAAGCGATCCAGTGTCCTGTCCAGGGTTGTGCTAGTTACTTGTTAAAGGCAGATTTATACACGGACCAAGTTCTCATAAGACAGATTGCGAGATTGCAGAGAGCAAAAAGACTGAGGGAAGAAGAAGATGGGGAAGAAGATGGTCGCAAGAACAAGAGAACGAGGGATGGGAAGAGTATTGTGACGTTGGCGAGTGACGGTCCTGAAGCGATTGATGATAGTGACGAGGATGACGATGTGGTAGATATCGATGATGAGATTGACGCTGATGGTGAAGAGGTAGTGACTTCTTCTCGAAAGAGATTCGTCAAAGGAGAACGAGCGTTGTAATCACGACTGATTTAAAATTATCATCGATAATAAATCAAGGTATGTAATATACAATGTATAGAATAATAATATCATCTTGTCGTCAATTTCCGTCATTATCACTACCAAACAAGAGCGATTCCTTCATTCTCTTCTAGGCCTCTTGTTATGGAATTCAATTTCCGGGTGCACAACCCTCATATGCCTCGTCAACGCATCGTAACGACTAAAACTCTTCTCCTCTGTACAATAATCACAGTGCACTTTTTTCTTCTTCTCGCTATGTATCGTGTCTTCATGCCGCGTAAGATCATATGGTCGACTAAACACTACATTACACGGCTTTCCTGTCGTTGGATTTACACGATCGCATCTGTGTGGACCTGCCTGGCTGTTTCTAACCTGAAGTTCTTGCGGACTCATCTTACTCCCTGCCGATCCTGTATCTGCTTCCGAACTATCATTTTCCGACTCTGTTGTAGGATCTGCCTCCTCTGGAGATCTCGTATCTCGTCTTGATCTAGCATGATTTTTTCGATGTTGGTGAAGCTCTGCTGGTGTCCGAAAATGTTTAGAACATCCAGTTACTGTACATTTATAGTCGAGATTCGAATCCGAAACTGCGGAAATCTTTCTAGCTTGTGTGATAGGCGGGACTGTTACGACACTGCCTTGCGATGATGCAGCAGGTATATCACTAGTGGATGATTCCATTGACAATAATTGTGGTACAAAGTCTGGTATTTTCTCTGACTGAGCTTTGGTTATGACGGGAGATGTCAGAAAATTACTCAGATCGACTGCACGGAATCCCCCGATATTCTGATTGACAGTGTTGAACCCCTGTGAAGTTGTACCACTGGACAAGCTGTCATAATGCTTGACGTAATCGGCGGCGTCGTCAAACAAAGCAACTGACTTGTCATATTCCATACTTGGACCATCCAAGACTGCATCTCTAGGCGACATTGTTTTTGTAGGCTCTCTCCTCAATACTGGTCGATGTGCCTCATATTCTCGTCGATCTGCCTGTGCCTTTTGCCGTTGTCGTAGACTTGCCGCTGATGGCATGGATGTTGGAGGTTTCACGGGAGGAGCTAATTCGGAATCCGCACGAAAAGGAGACTCTTTTAGATCGACATCTTTTGTTGGTGATCGTGCTCGAAGGCAATTGGCCGTTTGTATCCTGTCGTTGACTAGGTTGGCCGTTGGGGAAGTCGATATTTTAGAAAGTACAGGTTTTGCTACAGGAGTATTTTGTTGACTTTGAGATGATCGAGCTTCAAAGTTTGCGGGATTAAACAGTTCATCCTGACAAGCCGCAGACTCTGTCCTGTATAACATAGCATGTCTCGGAAATTCTGCCTCCGCCGATTTTCCATTTCCATTCACTCCATTACCTTTATCAGAAGAATTCGATATAGTCTTTGTTAGCTTTTCTTCTGGCTCTTCAAGTCCAGACTGAGCCATGACTTTGTGTGTTATAACACAATCTACTAAGTGTTGCAAATTGCGTCTATCTGAAAGGGTTCATCCGTAACAATCCGCAAAAGATAAACTTGGTCGATACGGTGGCTTCGCTAGGAGTTTTTGATGTGGGCTATATTTTTTTCTTCCGTTGAACACTGCAAAGGAGCTTGTTATTTTAATTTGTTTAACATGCTGCGAGACTCATGGTCGCTATTTCAGTATGTGCACGGCTTTAGCAACAATCGATGAGGTCAAACAATATGGAACTGTTATTACGTAGTTGCGATCGTTGGGTCAGTGCTCCGTTCAAAAGGTCGACAAACTTTATTGGTAAACCATATACAGTATTGAATATTGCGTAACGAACATTCGATTTCACAGCACAAGAATGAGATTCGCTAGTACAGGGTCACCATATGAGATCTGTCTAAATGTAGTAGTACTTCCTTTACGCTTCCATATATCTTGGTTGTGAGGCCTAGAGGCTACTGTAAAATAGCACAAACCAATGTTTGTGAGACATAAATCGAGCGATTGATAGCATCAGTTACTTCTAGAAATAAGCCGACTAAATTGCTCATTTCTTGTAATAAATCAAAATGAAACGCTTCCATCAAATCTTTTAATGTTCCTTCGGTCATCAATAATTAGCATGTACTGTTAGTATCGTGATGCAAAAATCTAATTCAGATTCAAGAGCGGTGGGAATAATCCTCTAGTGGGGCAGCTTTGAATTCCCCGCACTTGATCGAGGGATCATTAACAGTCAGTTTCCATATGTGCGACACTTCTTTGGTAACTTTCGCGTAGACTGCGATCGGGATATATCTTGAAGACGTCTCTATTCTCTTCCCAGAAGGGACTGGTGCCAACAGTCGCCGGCAATGAAGTGCCTGTGAAATATTCTCATTTACCCCTCCCACCTATTAGCGCAATTTGATAGACAACACTGAGATTACACCAAGAACATCTGGTACTCCAGCTTACTTGCAGTTCCGGTTTCGCAATTTGTCATTGGAGCGCTACTTTCCACCAATATGCTATGTGAAGTGGCGATCATTCCAAATCATTCGCTTTCAAGAAGCCTTGGACAGTCTGATCCGCTATCATAAATATCGAAGCACTCTTGAAATCGAAGTATAAAAACACCAATCACAAGAAGAATACAAATCTACTCAGTATGACCTCTTCACCCCAACCTCAATGGACGGCCAGCGGTACCACAGCTACAACAATGGCCGAATCTTCTCGATTGAATTCACTCCGAAAATCGACACCTGATTCTGAAGCGCTCATGTCTTCCGATGATGAGAATGATGCCATTAAATCGAACAATGTCCAAAGCCGATCCGGGCGAACTATACACCAAACCATGGAAGGATCGTGGCTGAAGGAAATTCATTCTGGCCCACCGCGGCGACCATCTGCCGCAACAACAACTTCAGTTATATCTCAACCAGCAGCTTCAATCATATCTCAGCCAGCAACTTCAATCATATCACAACCAGCGACTCCACTAGACCAAATCGATGATCCCTGGCTTTCACAAAATCCTCTTAGCAGGGTCTCATCCAATCCTGTTCAAACAAGTTGGACTTCCGCAAATCCATGGGGTCCGCCCAACATACGTAATACAACCTTTGAGAGGCTTAATCCGCGGGAACTCTCCGCAGTACAGCCAACCATAAAAACACATAGATCGCAATCGTATTCCGTCGGCCAATCCGAATTTAACTTGGTAATACCTTTGGAGAGTCGAAGGGTACGCCAACTTCCCCATCGCCCGTCAAGACCTAGTATGCTTAGCGAAGTCCATGCTGGCTCAAACCGTGTACATGATTATATTGAAGAGGAGGAAATAAATGGACTGTACAGTAAGATCAACGATGACTGGTCTCAAAAGCCAGGTATATTTGATCAACAAGCCTACCTTACGAGCAAGTCGAGACTATCGAGACTGGACGACATGACGGTACAACGAGCTTTCTCACTTTCTGCAGCAGCCGAACAAGCTGTGGAAGAAGTTGATGAACCTCTACTAACGATGGGTGCAAACCGTAGATTCAGTGAATTGCCTGCACCAAACGAGGCAGCTCGACGTAGTCAATGGCATAACTCTGACGGTCTTCCCGATATACCTCAGAGTAGACGACATTCACTCGCTGAAATCCCTACACGACGTAACTCGGTCGACACAACTTCTGATATCCTTCAACACCAACCAGTCCTCGATGATGATGATGGTAAGTGTGCTCGTTTATTCTTGATGTGCATAACTCGTTCTGACAGATCGGCAGATCAAAAACCACACGACCGCGACTATGCAGCGTCATATTTCTCTGGAGTTGGGCCTGCTCTTCGTAGTCATCTGGAAAGCGCTCAAAACAACAGTATGATGTACCGCCCGGATGGACAAACAATATTCAGTCGACCGGGTCCAGATACTTCATTATATATAGTATCTTTCAAGTGCGCGAGAGCCGAAGTCTACTACGTTGCAGAAAATACCGGACTTCAGATTTCAGAGGGCGACCTTGTTGTAGTGGAGGCTGATCGAGGCCACGATCTTGGAACTGTATTACATGCCAAGATTTCATGGTCGGAAGCAAGAA